>Ga0206130_10007699_pt1 | contig 11812 bp, 7 predicted proteins | sample Helgoland_Spring_9_FD_148637 | JGI IMG/M metagenome (GOLD analysis project Ga0206130, IMG submission 148637) | Pelagic subsurface seawater microbial communities from Kabeltonne, Helgoland, North Sea - Helgoland_Spring_Bloom_20160512_1 | ecosystem: Environmental > Aquatic > Marine > Epipelagic ...
GGTCATTGAGTGGACTTGTCTTGGGAATATCTGCAATCGCCTCGATTGTTCTACCACCAACCTATGGAGCTGGAAATGCTGCGGCATCAATCTTCATTTTGGGACTGTTTGGCTTTAATCAAACCCAAGCATTGGGATTTGCAGGAGTTTGGTGGCTCATTTCACAGGTTCCCACTGTCGTTTTGGGGCTGCCATCTTTATGGGCTATGGGTCACAAAACGTCCTAAGATTTTCGTACCTACACAACGCAAGAACATGATATTGAATTTGATTAAAGCCAAACAGTCCCAAAATCCTAATTTAAAATCTCATAGGCTGTGCTACAATCACTTACATTAATCACTATTTGTAAAATGAGGTTTACTATGGGCATCAATGACAATGCAAAAAAACTTTCCAGTTTATCCAAAACAGCAATCAAAGGTATCACAGGAAGCAGTCCTCGAGCATGGTTCTTAATTGAACAAGGAAAAACATCCTTATTTTATGTGGACAAAAAACTTTCTAGCGCAGACAAGTTAAAAGATCCCGTAAAATGCAAGGTCCTCTTGACGAAACTCAAAGTCGAAGGTGTTGAGGATATAGATGCAAAGTCGCCGCTTGTATGTGGTGTTGTAGCTCGAAAAGGCGAAGGATTTGCGATGGCCATTAGTTACAAAAAGAACGGTGCAGGGAAATCAACACTCAAATCAGCAATCAAAGATGCCACTGTCAAAAAGTTGCTTCCCAATGTTGAAATTGTAAAATCATTGGAGTTGGGAGACACTTCTGAACGCGCAGAAAATGAATCGGTTCGAGATACAGAAAGTGCACGTGAAATGGAAGAAAACAACGTGAGTTCATCTCATGCCAAAGCCTTCAAGATCTTTGCATGGTGGAGAGATGAAGGTGGTGCAATTTTAGGCCGTATAAGCGCTACCAGTGCACCGAATGATGAAGATTTTCTTCAAACTGCGCTACGTCGCTTAACCAAGTTCAAGAATAAGAAAATGTACGATCTCTTTGAGCCAACATTCTTTGGAATGAAAAATGGACCGCTGGAACGATTCAAGTATGCGGATTTTGATCTCACAAAAGATGGTGTCACGACACATCTCACAACAATTCAAGGCTTATTGGATGCTATTCTCGATGGTCAACCGGTAACATCAGGAGAGGACGACATCGCTGAAATGGAAGCATTGTTGGATGACGATATTTTAGAAGACATGACAACATTGGAAGGATTCGCGAAAACGTTAAAATTATCGGACAATGACACCATCGATTTTTTGAGCGATGCACAACCATACGTCCAAGTCGTTGACTATCTAATCAAAGAGTTCAGCCGCACTGACGTAAAAGATTTGTGTAAGGGACTGGGAGACGGCGATTGGTCTGTCTTCTTGGCCAAAGCAACATTGGCCAATAAAGGCATACAACTTAAGTCCTGCGTACAAGACACGTGCAATGGAAAAGTGTCCAAATTTTTAGACAGACTTAAACGGGCAAAAGAACTTCACTTTATCGAATTTTTATATCTCTGTGACGCTTGCAACTGGGACTGGACCGCAGCAAAACCACTTGTGAAAGATCGCATCAAAGAAGAACAAAGCAAGCCCAAAGTGACCAAAACAACCGTCACATTGTTCGAAAACGACAATTTGGCCCGCGTACTTGCCCACCTTCCCTATACACCAATTTTGAAAAATGACATCTCTATTCAAGTCACCATTCGATTGAAAGCCACCACACCTGAAGAGTTAGAATATGGATTGGACAATCCCTACGTCGCTCAGCGCATTCATGATGCTGGGAATTATAAACGGTTGGTGAAAAATGTCTGCACAGCATACCAAACCATTTGCTCAAAGCATGACTACTATGTCTTGGATCCTGAAGATGAGCAAACAAGAAAATTGGAACTGATCAAGAAAGACCTGACAAAGGTCATCGAATTTGAACAAGAAGCCGCTGCGGTAAGAGCCGAAGCCGCTGCACAAGAAGAATTTGGCTTGGACGCAAATATTACAAGTAAACGCCGATGGCAAACCGCTGGGATTGCTTTCTCGGTAGTAAAAGTCGGTATCGGTATATTTGCAGTGGCAGCAGCCACTACGGTGACTTGTGGGGCTACTGTTTTGGCAGCCCATGGGCTAGCCAAAAGCATTATTACAACAGGGACCGAAATCCGTTCTAGAATACTCGGCTTTGAAGGAAACATCGCACTGATGGAAGCAGATGTGAAAGACATTCGAAATCGCGTCAATGCGTTGGGTTCGGATACTGCGAACATTGTAAGTCGAATGGGACAAACATTCCTAGGAGATTTGGTTCAACCTTGGAACAGAATAAAAGAATACAGTAAAAATGCCAAATTGAGACTCGACGAAATGCGCTTAAAAGCACAGCAGATGAGTGCAGAGTTACAACAGTTACTCACGTTGGGAGGTATCTTTACACAACGTATTGAGGCATTAAAAGAAAACGTCACCACGCTACAATCGGATCCTGCTACAACTCAGGACTGGCTAGCGAATCTTTCAACACAAATTGCAAATCTTGAACAATTTCTCTCAGCTCACGAAGTAACAGTACACAACACTATAGACAGTGCTGCTGGATTTGGTGGGTTTATTGATACATGTGAAACAAGATTCACACACATCAGCGTCGAACTAGAAAAATTTGATCCCAGTAAAGGAGCAGAAGCATTCATGGCAGTCTGGGGGGTTTTGGAGTTTGCCGGAGGAATTATTGCAGGTGGAGCCGCTGAAGATGCAAACATTCTCAAGGGGTTAAATCCCATAAATGACGTAAACTGGGTCACGGCTGCAAACTTTACTAATTACGTCAATACCCTCAGCGATGCCAAAGACCTCACCGAGGAAATGGTAGATCTTACGAAAACAAATAACAACTAAACGCCATCATCGACATCTATAGAATAAGAGGTAAAGAGTCATTGGATCATATTGACCCTTTACCTCTTCTGAATACCATAGATGATACTGTGCAATATTGTCGGTAGATAACCTTAGTCGGTCCAACCTCTCATAGTACAAAAAATTCGGACTAGACAAAACAAATGCTGCACAATAACATCGGGTACTCCACACAGTGTTCTATTTGGTTATATTTGTAGAGTTTGGCTTCGATCTCACTTAAGTCTTCGAATCTATAAGGGTGTGGAAACTCATCTCACAAGTTCCAACCGTACAGCTTGGCAGTCTTCTTTATAGGCATAGACAAGATAGACGATGTACAACGTACAGACAGCAATGAATGTCTCTTATCGAATCCCAAATGCCACATCATCGACATAGACTCCACCATGATCAATACTGTCCGACCCTGAACCTGGTTGTTCAAAACGCAAGACTGCTTCCACCACTGACGTCTCGATCGGACAAACCACTTCAGCCCATACACGCATCCAAATTTTAGTTACGGATGAAGTCCTATACGGAACCCAAAGTCATGGCCGCGAAACGTCGAGGTAAAGTAGTTTTGACTCGATGATTCCATGTTACTCGGGCCATGGCCCCAACCGCCACCACGAAGCACACGGCTAGAAACTTGCGTGCTGCAATACGGGTCTGTGGACGACTGTGGGTAACTGCACCCGTACCAGTCTGCGGTCCACTCGTCTACATTCCCGTGCATGTCGTAGAGACCAAAGCCATTCGGTAGTTTTTGTCCAACGCCCTTTGAGCCCTCACCACCATACTGATTGTTGCGATTGCCAAGATACCAAGCATAGTCTCTCAACAATGGATTGCTCACGCCATCGACAATAGTCTCATTTCCTGTCGATGTATTCGCTGAATAGTTTCCACCGCCATCCGGCGTCCAAAAGTCGTACTGAGTTCCACTTCGTGCCGCATACTCCCACTCTGCCTCTGTTGGAAATACATACCCACTACACTGATACGGATTCACAGCCTCGGTACAGGTCACACTCGCACTACCAGAGTTTGAACAGGTGTAACACTCTTGCAGATTGGTTCCGTTCACACTGTTGTGGCGTTGGGTTGCCTTGTTGGCAAAATCTGCTGCCATGTGCCAACTGACATAATAGGCTGGATAGTCGCTTCCCACACCATAGGTCGTCGAGTATGTCGTAGGGTCATAGGACATCAATGCTGTGAACATCCCCTGTGTAACCTCAGTGGTCATCAGGTAAAAGTCACTGGTGATATTGTATCGACCTTGTGGATCGGAACCCGATGGTATCAAGACCAAGTCCATCGACTGACCACCACCCAAATCGAGGTTCATATCACACGTTGTCAACCCACAACTCGAGGCAACCGTTGCAGAAGTGCTGGCGGTATCGGTTGCTGTAAAGTTGTCCAATGCAGTCACGGTGCATACCAATACATCACCAGAAGAAACCGTATTTGAAGTCAGGGTCAGACTTGCATTGGTGCCCAGTTGCGTTTGTCCAGTCATCCAACTGTAAGACAGTGTTGGTATTTCTCCATCAGCATCTGCTACAGTCGCCGAACAGGTTATCGTGTCGGTTGCCTCTGGACTGGTATTGTCAATGACTGGGGTGCTCAATACTGGCGCGCGATTTTCAATGACAAGAGATCCACTGGCTGCATCGGTGGCCCCTTGATTGTCGGTCGCACTAACCACACATTCAATCACATGGTTTGGTAGCACATTGTAATTACCCAGATTGACTGTCGCACCCACAGAAAATTGAGATCCATTGCGGTTCCACAGTATCGAAGGGGTGATCGTTTCATCGGGGTCATCAATCGTAGCGGTACAGATTAACGTATCATCATTGTTCACGGTACTTGAAGGGTTGATCACAATATTGGTTACAATAGGACTGGTGTTGATCACCGTTACATCGGTTGTCGCACTGGTTGCATTTCCATCCAAGTCTGTTGCCGTTGCCGTACAAACGATAATGTCTCCAACATCAGTATCCGTCGCAGTGATGCTGTATGCAGAGGTTGAAGATACCGTATTCCCATTCACCGTCCATCCATAGGTTGGGCTTATGGTGCCATCTTCTGTATCGGTTGCACTCGCAATACAGGTGAGTACATCTCCAGTTTGCACACCCACATTGGGGCTGATTGACACATTGGAAACAACCGGATTGCTATTGATGATCGTGGTCGTCACCGTATCCATAGTGATCGCGCCACCATTGTCGGTCACCGTGATGTAACAAGCCAGTTCATCACCAGTGTTCAAAGACACATCTGCTAGATTCAATATCGCATCCGTCAAAGATGTACTGTTGGGATATAGTGTGGTTCCAGTGGTCACATTTTCAAATAAGAAGGTGGTCGTGGGATCGACTGCACCGTCGGGGTCTGTAACAACAGCAGTACAGGTAACTGTATCGAGTGCACTCGGATTGGCAGGATCTAAAACCAAACTGTTGACAACAGGTGGTTCGTTGTACACCGTGAAACTTCCAGTAGCGGTCTGACTTTCGCCGAAAGCATCTGTAACACTGGCAGTACAAGTGACCACATCGCTGGGATTGACCAAACTGGGAACCAAAGAAAAGGTGGAATTTGCACCCAAACTGTATCCATTGACGCTCCAAACATAGGTCGGGGTAAGAGACTCCCCATCTGGATCGGTCACAATGCTCTCACAGGTCAACACCTCTCCAATCATCCCAAGCGCATCAGGATTGATGGTGACAGTACCAAGCGAAGGTGGACGGTTTTCCAGCGTCACCGTCGTCGTCATCATATCCGTACCACCCCAATCATCAGTGGCAATGGCATTGCAGGCTACCACATAATTTGGCATGGCTGGCGTTGAGGATAAATCCAACGTTGCTCCTGTATATACTTGTCCATCAATAGTCCATTGAAAGGTAGGTGTAATCGCTTGATCAATATCGGTTGCGGTTCCAATACATGTCAATATTGTATCGTTGTAAATCGTAGTATTGGGAGAGATTGCGACACTACCAACAATGGGTAGTGTGTTGCTGATGGTGATCGATTCCTCGGTGTACAGTCCGTCTTGAAACCCATCGTTTGGCGTGATGCGAATGGTCCATACTTCGTTGACTTCAAACTCACTGGCATTAATCGCTGTACCGGTAAATGGAGTTAGCAAACCGTCTTCAAACCATTCCATGGTACTGCTTACATTTTGACCGTCGGCATCTGAAGTCGTGTAGTTTGTCGAAAGATTGGTATTTGAAAACACTGGATTTGGTGTAAACGTAATGCTATCTACGACAGGAAGTGTATTGACTCGAAAGGAGATCAAATCATCTGAAGTCAGACCACTTGTATCAGTAGCCGATAAAGAAACAGAATGGACACCTGCACTTAACTCAGAATAGGTAAACTGAGACACCCCTTGAGAATTGGGGTTGCTCGATTGTAGTTCTCCGTCGATGTCACTGGTCCAAACTACGGAAATCTGATCTTCTGGATCTTCATTGTCGGTAGCAGTACCTCTAAAGGTGATTGTGTCTCCAACAGAAAACAATCCACTGTCCAACGGTTGATCAATTGACACAGTCGGTACGGTTCCCACAGAAAGTAACATGCCTGTCGTACATTGTGCATCTACTTCATCTGAAACGATCAACGTGATGGTATGCGTTCCTGTACTCAACGTATCCACCGCAATAGAAAAAGTACCATCCGAGAAGGGAGACACTGTCTGAAACACGCCATCCAAGTTTGAAGACAACTCCACCGTCAACTCATTGTTGGGAATATCAACATCGGTAGCCGTTCCCGAAAAGACAATAAAGTCATTTACGACAAAAGACTCTTCATTCGTGGGTGCTGTAAAGTCACAGCTCGGTATGTGATTCTCTCCTCGTACCTGAATCACCACTTCTTCAATACTGACCTTGCCTGCCATATCTTCCACGCGAAGTTCAATAGCATGATTGCCTTCTGTCAAATAGGCGTAGTCAGATATTTCACCACTCGTATCGATACTGCTACCCAGTGGTAATTCTCCATCCAAACTGGACGTCCACAAAATCACCAAATCTTCTGATGCATCTTCTGAATCACTGACCAATGCCGAAAATTGAACCAAATCTGACGTATAGTAATTGTTCTCCGAGAGTGGAGATAGCAGCTCGATAAGGGGGGCTTCTGTAGGAAGAACAGCAACATTCAACTCGTCACGGCCACTAGCCCCTTCGGAGTCTATAACCTCTGCAATAACGTTGGAGTCACCATCTACAAAAACAATCTCGCAACGTGACTCTCCAACTGGATTGGCAACTTCAAAGTCACACACCAACTGCTCGCCTACATACCAAGCCACACTAAGTTCATCGAATTCATTATCGTCATCCGATACGACTGCTCGAAAATACTCAACATAGCCATCTTGAACCTCTACATTGTCACTGTGACTCATGATGGTAATGGTCGGTGTATTGTTTTGTTGCTTGTCATTTCCACCACAAGCAAACACTCCCACCAACAGTCCAACCGTATGTTGAAAAATCATATTCACTCCAAAAGTTCCAAGGATTCTACCTGGTATTGTACGTAAAAACTCAGATCCAGTGTATCCCTTCAACTTCACAAATCCAATCGTTCAATGGGAAGAGGGTATGTTCAAGACCGATTGAAATTATTATAACAATCTGTTAACATGCAGTCCCAACATACCATTAATTGAATACATACAAAGCATCCTTTCAGATTTCGGAGACACCATGATTTTCAGTATACTCTTTCCCCTAGCCATCATTCTTGGCTGTGGAGACAAAACAGAAGACACCTCCAGCACTGTCGGAACAAACGGTGAAACATGGATCGAGTACACCCATCCTTGCGTTGGAAACCGAACCGATGCCATGTGGTTTGATGATGAATCCACAGGTTTTGTAGGATGCGGGTCAACGACTGCAGGATACGGACTCTTTACCACTACAGATGGTGGCAATTCATGGGACACGGTTCCCTCCGCCAACAACATCCTTGACAGTATGCGCGTCGGTTCAATACAACGTGCCAACAATGGAAACCTTTATATTGGTGGGACAGGAGACAACAATATTCGCATTGTTTATGTAGATGGTTCGGGAACGCTTCAAGAGTACTACTCCAAGCCGGAAAGTGGTGCCCAATCTTGGCAAACCTATCAAGTGGGCACATTCCGATTGGATGCCAACAACCGTGGTGTGAGTGAATCGTTGACAGGTTCTGACGTCATGTATTGGCCCAATTCAAGTGCGGAAGCAACCAATGGATACGGTTGGTGGAACGATACTGAGATCGAAGGTTCTGGAGCCCAAATATTGGATATGGAAATCTACGACAATAAATTCTATGCTGTTGGCTCAACCATAAACCAACCACCCTACTTCTTTTACGAAGACAGTATGACCACAGAGTTCAGCATGCAAGCCATCAAACTCTCCGGAGAAGGTATCGCTGACTTTGAAGGAGAAGTCTGGGATATTTCCATCGACAATTCTGGAGGAATGTTGCTTGCTGGCGTCAATCAAGGGACCGATGTCGGAACACTTTGGTACAATACGGGAGACGTCACCAATAAAGACAACTGGGTCATGTACGACATCTCCTCCATAACACCTGATATTCCAAGTAATGCAACTCGTTTCTATGGGGCTTGTCGATATGGTAACCTGATGGTAGCAGTTGGAGACTTCTCACAAAAAACAGAAGGCATCTTGGTCTACTCAACGGACTCTGGAAGCAATTGGACCTTCATGGAAACCGACTCCAGTCCCCTCTCCAAATGCCAAATTGTGAATGGAGAAGTGTTTATTACTGGTGCGGATGGACTGTTTGCGATCTTCAACCCATAAGTCTAGTTTGAAGCCTAGTTTGAAGCCTAGTTCGATCCAATAAATCACTGATCTTCAAATCAACTGTATATCTCTGTACGACTGTAATATCTGAATACTGAAGCCGTCTTGTCAAAGATGACTTTCTCTTAGCACACCTCTGATTATCCTTATCAACACCTGTACTTCAGTATGATATGATATCTCTAAGATATCCTATACAGACTCTACAATCAGTCAAAGAGTCAAAGAGTCAAAGAGTCGAATACTGTATCTTCATAGGGAGAAACGGAGTGAGTTCATTATTGCAGATGTTTCGTATGGTGGGAGTGACGCTGGGGAGTTTCCAACTACTCTCTTGCTCTCCATCTACAACATATCCTTGCTCTGTTGTAGATGGTACCTTAACCATCACTCCCGAAAAGTTGCATCGCTGTACGGAAAACTCGGACGTACAACGATTGAAGATTCAAGGCGCAGGAAAATTCTCTACGTTCTCAATATCTCAGATATTTCCTTTTGTAGAAGATCTACACATTGAGTTCACCCCAGATATAGAAGCACTGCCCTCTAATTTAACCGAACTAGAACACCTACACAGTCTACATATTGTTGGAAGTCCTTTAGATACCTTGCCCAATACCTTAAGCACAATCTCGGTTCAACATATAAAGATTTCACACAACCCCTATCTCAAAGAGATACCAAATCTTCAAGGTTCTATTGAACATATACAAATTGAAGCCAATCCCAGTTTACAAAAACTTCCGAATTCACTGGGACAATCCGGCCATCTCAGAACATTGAAACTGGAAAACAATGCGATTGTAGCACTACCGGATACAATCGGGCAATATCGAGGACTCATCACCCTCTCTTTGCGGGGTAACCATTTACAAGAGTTCCCCACAACAATAGATCAATTGTATCGTCTCGATGCACTCGATATTTCCGACAATCCATTCCAACGAATCCCAGATGGTATCGGCCACCTCAAGGAACTTAGAAGCCTCACTCTTCACCATCTCCCAAATATTGAATCGTTACCAAACTTAGGTGCACTTACACACCTGCATGCTCTTTCCGTCGTAGATTGCCCACAATTAAAGAGTCTCCCAGCAGACATGACCCAATTGGATGCGCTCGCTACGTTGGAGATTTACACGACAGGCATTGAAACCATACCTGAAAATTTATTGAATCTACCCAATTTGGAGATGGTAAAAATCCGTATGAATCGAACACTGACCTCTATACCTACTGAATTGGGTACAGGTCCGGCTCTACAATTTCTGATGTTGGATCAAAACAATCTGACCTCTATACCGTCCAGTATCGGTCAGTTAAGGAAACTGGAAACCCTCTTTGTTGATGAAAACCAATTGCGTACGCTCCCTAACGAACTGTGTACATTGCCCAATCTTCAAGAGTTGTCTGTAGCACACAATCAACTCAATAGCCTCTGTGAAAATATCGGAGCACTTCAACAGCTACGATGGTTAAACCTCTATGCCAATCCACTGAAAACATTGCCCTATTCACTACAAAAACTGCCTCGCCTTTCTTTTATAAATCTGTGGGATGTTCCGTTAACAGAGGTCCCCGAGGGACTCATAAAGGTATCTTCTTTACGTCGAATCGGTCTGAACCCTATTGGAGATCATTCTTATCCTAAAGTCATTCAACAACTGCGTACTGCCTTTAACGGTCAAGTCCAATTTGTGGGACCGGATGAATAAAACATGATTGCCTTCTTCATCAGCCAATTTTCTTGTGTACAGTCCATCGATTCCGATTTGGAGTCATCTCATACAACAGTTATGACATCGACTGTGTCAATACCCTCTGGTACATACACCATTGGACCACCACCTTTGATAAAAGCACCACCGCACACAAAGGCACGCACTGTCACGTTAACGTACAACTTTGCCGTCTCGACAACCGAAGGTACATTGGGTGAATGGCTCGCCGTATCCACAACGATACCAAATCAATTTTGTGATAATGCACCCATTCACAGACTCACACTCCAGCACCCAATTCGTTGTGTGTCTTGGTGTGATGTCATCCAATTTGCCAATCTCAAAAGCAAACACGATGGATTCGAACCGGCATATCACTTTGGAAAAAATGCCAACACACTAAACCATACGGTAGATTGCAACGAAAGGGCACAGTTTGTAAGCCTACGACACAAATCTACTGGGTGGCGTTTACCAACAGAAGCTGAATGGGAGATTGCCAGTCTAAACAGATCTGCAACGCAAAATACAACCGTCTCAAGCGTCAATAATCAAGCGTGGTTTGTAGAAAACTCAAACAACATGCCCCATCAAGTCGCCACACGGGCTCCCAATTCAAATGGACTCTTTGATACACAAGGAAATCTACACGAATGGATCTGGGAACGATTTGGAGACTTTGAATTAACAGATCCAGTAGATCCAATTACATATGACAAACCCATTCCATCAACGTATACGCGCCCCATTAAAGGAGGAGCGTTCAATAGTACCACCTCCAATTTAACAGTCTACAATAGACCCAATGCTTCACCTTCTTTAAGACATCCGAGTATTGGTTTTCGATTGGTTAGAACCCTTCCATCAACTGAATAAAAGGGAATAGTATCCTTCACTGACACATTGCAATTGTAGTTGGAAAGTACCTGTGATATACTGTACAAAATCAGTAGGAGATTCTTATGAACCGCGTAGCTATGTTGTCCAGTATTCTATTTTTCACCGGATGTTTTGAAGAGAAAGACTACTGTACCGAATATGTCGACTACATGTGCGATTGTCATGCAGATGATCCCGACTATGATTGCGCAACTCAACAGGCCATTTATGATGATGCTTCTTTTGAGCAGCAAACAGAATGTGCGTTGTCATTGGACGAGCAGTTGGTTGAGGATGATGACAATGGGCTTGATTGCGAGTTGGGCTCTGACACAGGTACCAGTGATACTGGTGTTTAACCGATAAACGTTACACAATAAACGGGAAACACAGTCACCATTCCACTATCAACCTTTGCGCT
>Ga0206130_10007700_pt1 | contig 11811 bp, 10 predicted proteins | sample Helgoland_Spring_9_FD_148637 | JGI IMG/M metagenome (GOLD analysis project Ga0206130, IMG submission 148637) | Pelagic subsurface seawater microbial communities from Kabeltonne, Helgoland, North Sea - Helgoland_Spring_Bloom_20160512_1 | ecosystem: Environmental > Aquatic > Marine > Epipelagic ...
TTACGAAACTATGGACGAATTATTGAAGCCATATAAAGAAAAGAAAAACACCACTCACTTAAATGTAGCATCTATATCTATTATGGGTAAAGCCGGAATTTTAGAGGGAGGTAAAGGAGATATTATGATTCCCTCTGCACATATTTTTGAGGGTACAGCAGATAATTATCCATTTGTAAATGAATTGTCTAAAGACGATTTAAATGGATTTGGGGTATCTTCTTTTGATGGAGCCATGGTTACCGTATTAGGTACATCTTTGCAAAATAAAGATTTATTAAAGTTCTTTCATGATTCTACATGGAATGTTATTGGATTAGAAATGGAAGGAGCACATTATCAAAAGGCAATTCAGGCCGCTTCTAAGATTAGAGGGAATATTTCTGATGATGTAAAAGTAAGATATGCTTATTATGCCTCGGATAACCCCTTAGAAACTGGAGCTACTTTAGCCTCAGGTGGGTTGGGAATGTCTGGAGTAACTCCCACTTATGCAATTACTCATAAAATATTAGAACAAATTTTTAATAGTTAAAAAATCAATATTAATAGTATGTCAACAGCTAAAAATAACAACGAGGAAGAGGTAGACTTAGGTTCTCTATTTGTAATTATAGGAAAAGGATTTAAAAACTTTTTTAATTTTATTGGAAGTATTTTTAAGGGTGCTTTTCATTTTTTAATTTCAATATTATTATTTTTTAAAATACACTTTACTAAAATTATCATAGCAGCTGTAATTGGAGGAGCGATCGGAGCAGTTTTAGAGAATACCTCTAAAGATAAATATGGGTCTAATCTATTAGTTCAACCTAACTTTGGGAGTTCACTGCAATTATACAAAAATATCAATTTTTTTAATGACTTAGTAGAACAAGAGAAGGTTCTCTTATTAGCATCAATTTTTAATTTAGATTCAACTACTGCCGCAGGTTTCACAAAATTTGAAATAACACCAGTTGTCAATAATAATGATATTATCAACGCATACGATAAATTTATATTGACTGTAGATACATTGACAGTTAAAAGTTACGATTTTGAGGAGTTTAAAATGAGTTTTACAGATTATGACTATAGGGTTCATGATATTTTTGTTGAATCTTTAAATGATAATGTTTTTGATGGTTTAGATGATGTTATTATTTCATCAGTTATTAAAAATGAGTATTTTAATAAGATAAAAAAATTAACTAATGAAAATCTTTTTAGAACAGATTCTTTGCTTAGAGAAAATCTAGTTAAAGTAGATTCTTTACGCAAAATGTATATGAGAGCTTTGTTGGAGGAATCTAAAAAAGAATTATCAGGAACTACTATTGATTTTGGAGGAACAAAAACATCAGCAAAGGAAATAGAATTATTTAGAACAGATAGAGAAATCAATGAAGATTTAGGATTAATTGCTGAAAGTATTGGAGAGAAATCAGAGGTTATTAATATTGTTTCAAACTTCCAAAGTATTGGATATGAGGTTAAAGGGATAACTAAGAATTATATTTTTATAGTAGCTGGATTGTCAGTAATATTAGTGTTATTGATTATTCTTTTTTTAGATTTAAATAGGTACTTAGATAGTTACAAAAAGTAATTAAATAGATTTATTTAGTTTAGGTTGTTAATTTAATAATACTTAACTAATGACCTTTTGAGTTTATTCTTGGGGGTTTTATTTATTTTAATTGAGTTTTTTTGAAAAGGCCTTAGTTATTTTTATCAAAGTAAGTATTCAAAACTAATTCATGAATAAAGAAAAGAAAATCATTGTAAAGAATTACCTCGCTTTACTGTTTATTCAAGGAGCAAATTTTATTTTACCACTAATTATATTGCCATATCTGGTAAGAGTTTTAGGTTCAGAAAAATATGGATTAGTAATGATTGCTCAAAGTGTAGCTCTTTTTTTGACTATAATAGTTGATTTTGGTTTTAATATAAGTGCCACAAAAGAAGTTGCATACCTAAAAAATGATAAAGAAAAATTATCTCAATTTTATTGGAATATAGTTTTTGTAAAATTAATCTTAATAATTATCACATTTATTATTCTTTTAGGAATGACTTTTTTTATAAATAAATTCAAACTAGATCCTTTAGTTTATTTATTTAGTTTTGGATTGGTTTTAGGTCAAGCAATTTTCCCAACTTGGTTTTTTCAAGGAATAGAAAAAATGCAAGTAATTACATTTGTAACTGTGGGAGCAAAACTTTTTTTCACACTCTCTCTATTTTTTGTTGTATTCAGTCCAGATGACTATCTATATGTTCCAATATTTAACGGTTTAGGGTTTGTAATCTCTGGATTATTTGGATTTATTTTTAGTTTACAGTATGTGAAGTTTATCTCTCCTAAATTGTTGCAAATAAAAGATATTATTAAAAATAGTTCAAGTTTGTTTTTTTCAAATCTCGCTGTTAGTTTTTACACCTCAAGTAATGTTATAATTTTAGGTTTTTTTGCAGGGGACTCTATTGCAGGTATTTATTCTAGTATGGAAAAATTAATACTAGCAATTAAAAGTATATATACACCTGTATATCAGGCAATTTTTCCAAATCTATCAACAAAACCTGATAAAAAAGTAAGAATTTTTATTGATAAAATAAGAATTCCAATAGGAATCTTGGGAGCAGTGATATCAACAATTATTTTCTTTGAATCAAAAGCAATACTTAATTTTGCTTTTAATGATGCTCTTATTACAAGCTATAGTATTGTGTTTCAGTTCTTGGGATTAATTTCTTTATTCTCTTCATTAAATATGTTGTATGTTACCCTTTATTTTCCATCTATAAATAAATATAAAATAAGAATGAAAATACTAATATCAGGTGGCTTTTTTAATTTAATTGTAGCACTAGTTTTTGTGCAGTTTTTCACTATTTATGGAGTAGCTTTTTCTGCTATTACAACAGAATTATTTATTTTAATTTTAGCAATTATCTTCTATAAAAAAGTTGCTTTTTGAAACATTTAGTAATTATACAAACGGTAGTTCCGGACTACAGAAAGGATTTTTTTAAATCCATTAAATTAGCATTGGGCCAACATTTTGAAATATATGGAGGTGATTTTTATTTTGAACAATCTGTAAAAAGTGATTCTACAATTTTTAAAAAAAGAATAAAAAATCACTTTATTTTAAATAATAAATTACTGTTTCAAACAGGTGTTTGGCACTTATTATTTAAAGATGTGATTCTAGTTTTAGAAATGAACCCTAGAATTATATCTAATTGGATTTTTCTTCTAATCAGAAAAATAATAAATAGAGAAACAGTTCTATGGGGTCATGCATGGCCTAGAAAAGGTGCATTTAGCATGTCTGATAAGATAAGAAACTTAATGAGGATTCTAGCAGACAAAATAATAGTTTACACCAGAGAACAACAGCTTCAATTAAAAGTAAAAATGCCTAAAAAGATGATTTTTGCAGCTCCTAATGCTATTTTAAGTGCTTCCAAAATGAAGTTTCCTAAATCAGATAATAGATTTAATATAATTTATGTAGGACGTCTAACAAAGCAAAAAAAACCACTCTTTTTAGTAAAGTCTTTTGCTAGTGAAATTCATAAATATCCGCCTGAAACTAAATTAATTATAATTGGAGATGGCGATGAAAAAAATAAAATTAATAACTACATTGTTAAGAATAAATTATCTAAAAGAATTGATTTACTAGGACATATATCTGATTTTGACAAACTAAAAGAATTATATTTTACATCTTTCTTTAGTATTTCTCCAGGTTATGTAGGTCTATCCATTACTCAAAGTTTTGGGTTTGGAATTCCTATGTTGGTTTCAAGAAATGAAAAACATTCACCCGAAATAGAGGCATTAAATGTAAATGAAAATGGATTATTCTTTGAAACTAATAAAGAGGTTAGTTTCAATAAAGTATTGTTGCAAGCATTTAAAGAAAGAGAAATTTGGAATAAAAAAAGTAAGCACATAGTTGAATATTGTCGGAAGAACTATTCAACAGAGTCTATGGCTAATACCTTTATAAAGCTAGTGAAAAATGAATCTTAAAGGAATCTTACTTACTATTTATATAGGCATAACTATTTTTATGTTTATAAATTTAAAGGTGTCCTTTCCTCTTTGGTCATCATTTTTTTTAACTGCTGTTATTTTATTTGCAATAACAGCATATCACCTCTATTACGAAAAAGGGTATTCTCCATTTTTATCTTCTTTTATTGTTTTTACTTTTTTATTTTTTTTAGCAGCGCCAATAGCACAAATAAATTCTTTTGGAAGTATTAAAACTGCCTATTTTTCTAATAATTTTCCATTTAAAGAAAAGATAATCATATATACCAATATCCTTATTAACATCTTTAATATCATTTTTATAATAAGCTATATTTTTCTTAAGCCAAAAATTATGAATTATAATGTTAAGATTATAAAAGAAGAAGATAAATCTTTTCTACCCTTAACAATTTTTGTGATTTTACTTTTGAGTATTATCATCTTTATTATGAGTTATAGTTTTTTAAAGATAGAGTTTTCAAGACCAGCTTGGCTAAAGTCTACTGAATCAGTAATGACTATATTAATTTGGAAAAAAGTTTTATTCATGATTCCATTTGCAGGGATAATCCTTTGTTATAAATACTTAATTAAACCTACGTTCAACAAATCGAATTTTATTAACATCATAATATTTTTGGTCATTCTTATTAGTCTTTTTTTCTGGTTTAAAAATCCATTTACCGATAAAAGAAATGCTCTAGGACCCATTTATTTGGCTTTAATTTTTTTGTTTTACCCTAGGATACTTAAAAGTAACATTAAAACACTTTCTATTTTGTTCTTTTCTATGATTATTATTTTTCCATTAATAGCTATGATAACTCATAGTGATGCCTCTTTTTCAGAAATCTATAATAAACCTTCAATAATTATTGATCAAATGAAAGGTGGAGGAATATTAACTGCATTTAATACTTTAAATTACGACGCATTTTCAAATATCGGAGTCACTATAGATTATGTTAATAAATATGGTTTTTCATATGGTTATCAATTTATAGGAGGTTTATTTTTCTTTATTCCAAGAATTATTTGGGTAAATAAACCGCTTTCATCAGGTCAATTAATCGGTGAGTATTTAATAGATGATTATGGTTTTAGTTTCAGTAATTTGTCTAACTCTTTGGTTTCTGAAAGTTTTATTAATTTTGGAATAATAGGAGTTGTTGTTATACCAATTATATTGGCTTTTGTAATAATACATATGATTAAATGGCTAAAGGGGGATAATTATTTAAAAAAAATTATGGCCTTTTATTTTGCCATGCACCTTGTTTTTCTTCTAAGAGGTGATTTTTCGAATGGTTTTACTTACTTTATAGGGCCCTTAATAGCTGTAGTTTATTTTCCTAAAATTATTGAACTTATCATTAAAGAATTACTAATTTTTTCCAAACATGAAATCAATAAAAACACTAAATAAATTTGATTTAGTTTATTTTTTTTTGGCATTATTATTTGCTCTTATTTTATTGCCAAGTAATCTTAAATCTATATGGATTTTATTATTTGGAATTTCAGTTTTACTATTAAATTTGAATAGGAAGAAATACTTTAACACGAGTTTTTTTGTATTAAATACTATATTTTTTTTCGGAATAATCTTTACATTATTTTACACTTCAAACTATGATTATGCAATTCGGAAATTACAAACTATGTCTTCTTTATTAGTTTTTCCTTTTTTGTTTTCGCTATTTAACTCGGCAGACAGAAAAAAGATTTCAAAGAATAAGAATTTATTTTTATCAATATATATATTAAGTGTTTTCCTTTTTAACACGGTAATATTTTTGTGGTTCTATTTAACACACTATAGTTTTAAAGACATTGTCTACCACTTTCACAGAGTTATTATGGTAGATATAGGTAAATTTGGAATACATCCAATTTATTTGTCAATTCATTGTTGTATTGCGATGTTTTTTTCTGCATTTATATATAAAACTATTCATAATAAAAATTTAAAAAAAATATTAGTTTTTATAAATATAGTCTTGATATTTTTTTTAATTATTTATGCCAGAAAAGGCCCACTTCTAGCACTAATTATTACGAGTTTATTTTGGGCTTTATTTGAAAATAAAAAGAACCTCAAACTAAAAATTATTTCAATTATTTCTTTGAGCTTACTACTGTTTCTAATCCCAAAAACCAGAAACCGTTTTTCAGAAATTTTCACAATTAATAATTCAAAATCCATTGAGTCTAATTCTTATGGCGTTAGGTTTGTAATCTATAAAAATGCTTCAGAACTAATTAAAGAATTTCCATTTTTTGGTTATGGGATAGGAGATTACAATGATAAGTTAAAAGAAAGTTACAAAAAGAATAATCCATCTTTAGAAGTTTACTATAATTCCCACAATCAATATATTAGCTTTTTATTAGTTGGAGGATTATTTTTATTATTGTTGTATTTTATTTTTTTGTATTTGAATGTAAAACTTGCCATTAAAAAAAGAAACATAAATAGCTTAATAATTCTTTGTTTTTACAGTATAGTCATGTTATCAGAAAATATTTTAGAACGAGAGAACGGGGTTATTTTCTTTTCATTTTTTTTATGTTTTTTTTCTTTAAATAATTATAGTAGAGATGAATAGTAAAATTTCAATCTTATTAATAGGTCCTTTCCCAGGACCTCTTTCTGGTGTATCTATTGCGAATCAAGTAGTAAGCGAAGTTTTAAGTGATGATTCTCAGTTTGAAGTAGATATAATAAATACTTCATACTCAAGATTTGATGAGGAGATTGGAAAATTCTCCTTTAAAAAGACTTTTTTCTATTTGGCCTTATACCTCAATATTTTTAAAATATTTAAACATAAAATTATATATATAACTCCAGGTCAAACATTTTATGGAATTTTAAAGTATGGTTTCTTCATCATTTTAGGTTCTATATTTAGAAAAGAACTGATATTACATGTTCATGGTAATCATCTAGGTGAAGAATATAAATCCTTAAATGGGATTAAAAAATATATATTTTATTGTTTAGTTTCTAGATTTAGCAAAGGAATAGTTTTATCTGACTCATTAAAACATAATCTGACTCCCTTTATAGATCAAGGTAGTATTTTTTGTTTACCAAATTTTGCTCAAGATTACCTGTATGAGGAAGATAAGAACCTTGTTAATGGTGAATTAAGAATTTTTTATTTAAGTAATTTAATGAAAGAGAAAGGAATTATTTGTTTGTTAAAAGCATTAAAAAACTTAGAGAAATATAACATAATATACAAGGCTAAAATTGCAGGTAATATAGATGAGAAGTTTTCTAAAGAAATTTTACAATTATTAAATGAGTTAGAAAACACAAAGTATGTTGGTGTTGTAAATGGAGAGGCTAAAAAAAATCTTTTAAAATGGGGAAATATATTTGTACTCCCAACGTTCTATAAAATGGAGGGGCAGCCTATTTCTATAATAGAGGCAATGGCAACAAAAAATGTGGTTGTAACCACTAATCATGCTGGTATTCTTGATATTTTTAAAGATAAAGTTAATGGATATTTAGTCAAAAAAAATAGTATTAAAAGTATTCAAGATATATTAACTTATATTGCAACAAATAAAAGTGAAATAGAAAAAATAGCAACATATAACAAAGAGTTTTTTTTAGAAAACTTCACAGTAAATACCTTCAAGAAAAATCTGATAAAAATTATTAAATAATGTTGGTTCAAGATTTAAACACATTTAAACTACCTAAAAAATTTAGAGGAAGAAATACTTTTGTTGTCCAATTATGGTGGTTGATTCAGTCTATTTTATTTAGAACTTCTCCACAATTTTTATATGGTTGGAGAATTTTTTTATTACGTTTATTTGGGGCTAAAATTGGAAAAAAAGTAATTATTAGACCTTCAGTTAAAATTACATATCCATGGAAATTAACTATTGGTGATTATAGTTGGATTGGCGATGATGTAAATTTGTACACTCTAGGAGAAATTGATATTGGTAATAATGTTGTCATATCACAAAGATCATACCTATGCACTGGTTCTCATGATTATTTGCAAACAAATTTTCCAATTTATCAAAAACCCATAAAAATTCATGATCAAGTATGGATTGCTACAGATGTTTTTATAGCTCCTGGAGTTATAATAGAGGAGGGTTCCTTGATTGGTGCTAGAAGTTCAGTTTTTAAAAATATTCCTTCTAACAAAATATGTACTGGTTCTCCAGTAAAAATTATAAGAGAAAGAATACTTCAATAGTTATATTTGCATGAAAAATAAAATTACTATTGTTGGGATTAATTTTTGGCCAGAGGATACAGCAATAGGGCTATATACTTATCAGCTTGCCAATTTTTACAGAGAACAAGGTCTTGAAGTAAATGTAATTACTGGTTTCCCATACTACCCTGAATGGAGAATTAATTCAGAGTATAGGTCAAAAAAAACATATTATGAAGAGTCTATTAATGGGATAAAAATTTACAGATTTAAACAATATGTTCCCAAAAAACCTATTTTTTTTAAACGTATTCTGCATTTGTTACATTTTACACTTGGCTCTTTCATTAATCTTTTTAAAATTAAAAAAACAGATGTTGTTCTTTGCGTAGTTCCGTTTATTGGATGTGTTCTAATTGGCAAATTTCTTGCAAAACTAAAAGGAGCTAAACTTTGGGTTCATATTCAAGATTTTGAGTTTGATGCAGTAAGAGACTCTAATCTAGTTGATGAAAAAACTGATAAAAACATTATTTTTAGAATGTTATTTTACGTTGAAAGTAAACTTTTAAATTCCGCAGATTTATTAAGTACAATTAGCTTCTCAATGTTAAAAAAGCTGAAAGGGAAAACAAAAATTAAAATAGAAAAAAAACTTTTACCTAATTGGGTAGACCAAAATTTCATTGTTCCAGAAGGACACAAGAAACATTCGTATTTAAAATCCGATAAATTTAAAATACTATATTCTGGTAATATTGGAGAGAAACAAGATTGGGATTTTTTTATAAAATTTGCTAAAGAATTAGATAAAGAAAAAGATATTCAAATTATTGTAGTAGGAAATGGAAGTAAGCGATATTGGTTAGAAGAAAAATTATTGGATTTAGAAAATATTTGGTTTTATAATCCTGTTGCTTACTCTGAATTATCAGATTTGTTATGTAGTGCAGATCTACATATTTTGTTTCAAAAAGTTAACTTAATAGATACTGTCATGCCATCTAAGATTTTAGCAATGATGGCTAGCAAGAGACCGTCACTAATAACAGGAAGTTTAAAGTCAGAGGTCGCAAAGGTTATAATTGAATCTAAAGGGGGTAAGTTTTTTGAAACTAATAGTACGACAGATGTTTTGAAATATGTTTATGAGTTAAAATCTAACAAAAAATTAATTAATAACTATGGTGAGAATTCAAGAAGTTACATAGTAGAAAAATTTTCAAAAAATCAAATTTTAAATCAATTTATAATAACATTTAGAAATCTGACAAATAGTTGAAAACTAAAATTAAAAAATATTCGTACTTAATTAGACCATTAATAATATTATTGGATATAGTTTTTATTAATTTTATTATTTACTATTTCAGACCCAAAGAGTTTTTAGGCATAAAATTTAATATTTATATTACTATTTTTTGGTTAATTATTTCCTATTTCACAAAGTTTTATAATGTATTCAGATATACTCATATTTTAAGGATATTAAGTTTATTAGGCGCTCAGTTTTTTATTTTTATACTTGCTTTTTTTGCTTATTTCTCTATTTTCAGAGAGGGTGAAGTCGTTAGCAAACAATCAAATATTATATTTTCTATACTATTTGTTATTGCAACAACTAAGTTTCTCTACTTTTTTCTCTTAAAAATATATAGGTCAAGTGGAAAAAATTTCAGAACTGTTATTGTAATCGGAGATAATAAACCTGCTAAAGATATTGTTTCAATATTTAACGATAAACAATATTTAGGATATCGTTTTAGGGGCTATTTTTCAGATAACAACAAATTATTTAAATATCATTTAGGATCTGTAAATGATGGTTTGATTTTTTCTAGAAAAAACAATATTGATGAAATATATTGTGAAGTAAATTCAGTAAGTTCTCTTCAACTTAAAGAAATTATAAATTTTTCTGATGAGAATAAAATTCAAGTTAGATTAATCCCAGAAAATAAAGTGATTTACAGTAAAAATTTCACTAAAGAATATTTTGGGACTATTCCTATTTTAAAGCCAAAAAAACTCCCTTTTGAAATGTTTGAAACACACTTGATTAAAAGATGTTTTGATATTATTTTTTCTATATTAATTTTTATTTTATTGTTGTCTTGGTTGTTACCTATTTTATGGGTAGTTGTTAAAATAGATTCTAGAGGGCCATTTTTCTTTAAACAAAAAAGAGATGGTATAAATGGAGAACAATTTTATTGTTACAAAATAAGATCCATGAGGGTTAATTCTATCTCAGATCAAACCTCAACTGTAAAAAATGATTTTAGAATTACCAAAATAGGGTATTTTCTTAGAAAAACTAGTTTAGATGAATTGCCTCAGTTTTTTAATGTTTTAAGAGGTGAGATGAGTGTTGTTGGTCCAAGGCCTCATATTAATATTCAAACCAAAAATTACATAAGTAATATAGATAATTATTTAACTAGAAACTCTGTAAAACCAGGAATAACAGGACTAGCTCAGGTTTCTGGTTATAGAGGTGAAGTTAAAAAAAAATCAGATATTGTAAATAGGGTACGATTAGATATTTTTTATATTGAAAACTGGTCTTTTTTATTAGACTTAAAGATAGTTTTACTCACAATTTTTAATATGATTAAAGGTCAAGAAAATGCATATTAAATGACAAAAAATAAATTAGATTTTACTTCATCTATTGTGCTTTTTAAGGAAGACTTATCAGAATTGTCAAAAACAATTGATTGTTTTTTAAAAACTCCGTTAACAAAGAAGCTTTTTTTGATAGATAATACACCAGATAAACAATTTGAAGGTGTTTTTAATCAACCAGAAGTTGAATATATTGCTGTTGGTAAAAATATTGGATTTGGACCTGGCCATAACCTTGTTATAAAGAAAATTCAAAATCAATCTAATTATCATTTAATTTTAAATCCTGATGTTTTTTTTAAAACTTCTGTCATTCCTAATCTAATTGCCAAACTAGATAGACATGAAATTGTATCCATGATTGCCCCAAAAGTATTATTCCCAAATGGTGAATTTCAACATTCCTGTAGAAGATATCCTAAATTATTAGAACTTCTAGCAAGAAGATTTAAATCTATAGCACCTCTAGTTGCCTCTCTTATAAGAAGGGGAAAGTATGATGATAAAAATCTAAAAACATCCTTTTTTGCAGATTACATCACAGGATGTTTTCACCTTTACAAAACAGATGATTTTGTGTCATTAGATGGATTTGATGAGCGCTTTTTTTTATATATGGAAGATGTAGATATTTGTAGGAAAATAGAAAAATTAGATAAAAAGAAACTTTATTATCCAAGAGAAGAAATAGTTCATGTTTTAAAGCAAGGATCTTTAAATCAGAGAAAATTATTTTTAATACACACTTCCTCTGCAATAAAATATTTTATGAAATGGGGTTTTAACAGAGCTTAAATTAATTAGAGAAAACTATCTTTGTAAAAGATTATACTATAACATGAACATACTCATTTTAGGCTCTGGAGGAAGAGAGCACGCATTTACTCACAAACTTATTCAAAGTAAAAAAGTAACCCATATTTTTGTTGCTCCAGGAAATGCAGG
>Ga0206130_10007701_pt1 | contig 11811 bp, 9 predicted proteins | sample Helgoland_Spring_9_FD_148637 | JGI IMG/M metagenome (GOLD analysis project Ga0206130, IMG submission 148637) | Pelagic subsurface seawater microbial communities from Kabeltonne, Helgoland, North Sea - Helgoland_Spring_Bloom_20160512_1 | ecosystem: Environmental > Aquatic > Marine > Epipelagic ...
TCTGACGGAACCACTCGCGATGTAACCTCTTTGACTGTATTTCAGTCAAATAACGAACAAACTGCAGCTGTAGATGATGAAGGGGAAATCACGGCAGGCAAGCGAGGCGAGGCCTTTGTCATCGCACGCTTCAATGTCTTCACTGTAGGCATACAAACCATTGTGATTCCTGAGGATCTGAATTATACTCGGCCCAAAATCGCAGAGTTTAACTACATTGATGCCCTGATCCATAACAAGCTCGACAAGTTACGGATCACGCCTTCTCCAATAGGCTCAGACGAAGTTTTTATCCGACGAGTGTACTTAGATATCACGGGTATGCTGCCAAGTGTAAAAGAACTCAAAAAATTCCTCGAGGACAAATCACCTGCCAAGCGAAGTCATCTCATTGACCAACTCCTTGAACGCAAGGAATTTACTGAGCTTTGGGTTATGAAGTTTGCAGAACTCTTACAAATCCAGACCGATGCAAATCAGGGAATGAGTTACAAGGCGACCCTTCTTTACTTCAATTGGCTAAAAGATCGCATTGCCAACAATGTATCTATGGATCAAATCGTGAAGGAGTTAATCACTTCCAAAGGTGGCACTTTTGTTAGCCCACCCACCAATTATTATCAAGTTGAGCGAGATAATCTTAAAATTACTGAAAATGTTGCTCAAGTATTTATGGGCATGAGGATTCAATGCGCTCAATGCCACAATCACCCATTCGATCAATGGACCCAGGACGACTACTACTCCTTTGCATCTTTCTTTAGTCAAGTGGGTAGAAAACGGGGGGCCGACCCTCGAGAACAAGTTATTTACAACCGCAAAAAGGGCGAAATCAATCATCCAGTTCACAAAAAACCCATGCCACCGAAGTTCCTTGGCGGTCATGCCCCTGAAATCCCAAAAGATGTTGATCGTAGGGAAGTGTTAGCGAATTGGCTCGCTTCGCCAGAAAACCCATTCTTTGCGAAAAACCTGGCTAATCTTGTCTGGGCCCATTTTTTTGGTCAGGGTATTATTGAACCCGTTGACGATGTCAGGGTATCCAACCCACCCGCCAACCCAGAACTCCTAGATGAACTAGCCCGTCGATTTACCACCTACAAATATGATTTCAAAAAGCTGGTGAAAGATGTTTGCAATTCTAGAACCTACCAACTGTCGACCCAAACCACTCAATCGAACCAAGATGATCGACGAAACTTTGCCCGGTCAACCATGCGACGCCTGCGTGCTGAGATCCTTCTAGATGTAATATCTCAAGTTACAGAAACCAAAAATAAATTCCCGGGACTCCCTCTCGGCGCAAAAGCTGTGCAGATTGCAAACGGTAAAGTTAATAATTATTTCCTCACTACTTTTGGTAGGGCTAAGCGAGAATCCGTGTGCTCTTGCGAGGTGGTTATGGAACCAAGTTTGTCCCAGGCTCTTCATCTCCTTAATGGAGAAACTACAAATAAGCGTGTTACCCAAGGTAAAGTAATCTCGACATTTCTTAAAGAAGGTCAATCTGCAGAAGAGATTATTCAATGGTTATACCATCGGTGCTACTCCAGAAGCCCAACTCCAAAGGAGCTTCAGAATCTTCTCCAAACCATTACCACTGGTGAGGAAGAAAAGGGCCTAGTCGATATCTTTTGGGCTCTGTTAAATTCCAAAGAATTTGTTTTTAACCACTAAACTCAGGTTGCTGCGTAGGATAATTTTGTCACCATGCCCACTTTTTCATCCCTTACATTCCTTGCTTCACTGCTAGTTCTAAGTGCCAGTCCCGAGAGGCCGAATTTTCAGGATGATATTCTTCCAATCCTGGACCAGTCCTGTAATTCCTGCCACAACCCTGAGAAAGCAAAAGGAAGCCTAATTCTTTCGAGTATAAATGATGTTATAAATGGAGGAGGTTCAGGCGATGTTGTAGTACCTAAAAACAGTAATAATAGTTCACTCTATCTGCTCGCCTCCCACCAGAAAGAACCTCATATGCCACCTCGTGGTCAAGCAATTGACGATGAGCAGCTCAAGCTGATTAAAACCTGGATTGATCAAGGCTTGCTTCCAACCGCTTCTGGCAAGCCTATGAAAAAAAAGGCACCAACCATTGCCTTGGAATTAAAAACAAATGACTTAGGCAAGCCAAAGGGTCCGCCTCCCATGCCGAGAAGCTTAAATCTTGAGCCCTTTCTAATAACTGAAAGAGGATTTACCCCATCCGCAATGGAGACCGCCCCTTGGTCTCCCCTAATCGCGATCGCATGTCCAAAACAAATTTTAATTTATCACACCGAAACATTAGAACTTCAAGCCATATTACCCTACCCTGAAGGGTTTGCTGAATCTCTTGCATTTAGTAAAAATGGCTCCTTACTTCTTGCCAGTGGAGGAAAAGGTGGGAAAAGCGGACAAGTGGTTGCTTGGGATATTCAATCGGGTAGACGAATGATTACCCTGGGTCAGGAAAAGGATTCAATTTTAACCACCGATATCAACCCAGACCAGTCATTGATTGCGATTGGAGGAACATCAAAAATCGTAAAAGTCTTTGATCTGGGCTCAGGGGAGGTTCTCTATGATATAAGCAAGCACTCCGAGTGGGTAACCCAGGTTGCGATTTCACCCGACGGGATCCTAATGGCAACGGGGGATAGAAATGGTGGACTTCATATTTGGGAAGTGGAAACCGGAAATCCATTTTACACGCTTTCCGGGCATCAGGCAGAAATTACCGATCTAAGCTGGAGATCTGATGGTAACATCCTTCTTTCTTCCTCCGAAGATGGAACCTTACATACTTGGGAAGTGGAAACTGGAAATCCATTTTACACGCTTTCCGGGCATCAGGCAGAAATTACCGATCTAAGCTGGAGATCTGATGGTAACATCCTTCTTTCTTCCTCCGAAGATGGAACCTTACATACTTGGGAAATGATAAGTGGGAAAAAAATAAAAGATTGGGAGGCTCACCCGGGTGGTGTCCTCTCGGCCCACTTTGATAAAAAAGCCAATATCATTTCCTCCGGCCGAGATAAAAGAGTAGTCTACTGGGATAACAACGGGAAGGAGATTACCACGATTTCAGGCTTTAAGGATATTGTCACAGAATCCAGGTTTTCACAAGATGGACAGAGAATTGTAGCCGCGGAGTGGACGGGAAATATCACGGTTTGGAACCCGTTGGATGGTAAGCAACACGGTTCATTACAAAGTAATCCGCCATCTATAAAAAAACGCATCCGTGCTTACGAACTGAAACTTTCACAAGTTCAACAAAGGATAATATCGGAGAGAAATAAAATTTCACCTCTGCTTGACTCAACACAACAGATAGAAAGCCAGGTCACTCAATTCCACCAAAAAAAGGAGAGTTTGGGGAAAGGGGTAGATTCAAGGAAGGAAAACGCCATCCCCTCCGTCACACTTCTCCAAAAAGCAGAGGTGGAAAGCCAATCACTGCTATACGATATAAAGAAGTGGAAAGCTGAAAAAATAAATACTCAAAGACACAAAGTCCTCGCCACAAAACACGAAATAAAAAATCGAATCAAGATAGAAAACAGGCAATTGGCTGATCTAGAAAATACCTACAACTTAGCGTTGCAGGTGCTCGACCAGAAAGCAGAACAATTATTCAATTTGCCCAACAATATAACTAAGGCGAGGGAAGAAACCGTAGCAAAACAAGCAATTCATCAAGAAAGCATCATCAGAGAAAAGGAGTTAGAAAAGAAACTGGCAAATACTTTGCAAATAATCGAACAAACCGAGGGACTGAATAAGGGGGGAAACAAAGAGGGTTTAGCCAACACCCTCCATAATTTAAATCAGAAAATTTCCAATTTTACATCCAATTTGAAAAGCCAAAAAGAACAAACTAGGCTTACCTCTACTGATCATAAACAGGCTCAAGAAACTCTGCATGGATTGATTGGTCAAAAGGGCAAATTGCCAGCGATTATCAAAGATAAAAAAATTCGTACCCAGTCTGCTCTCACTTCGATCAACCAAATTCATGAAGAGATTTCTAAACTTCAAAAAATGGAACAGGAAAAACATAAGCAAGCGCAAGCACTTCTAGAAGACTACGAGCAGGCTTTACCTAAGAGGTAACCAGAACATTCTTTCGTTTGCCATCCCCTACTTACTCGCTTCAATAGTGGCTGTGTTTATGAAGCCTCATATTCGGTTCCTTTTTACCCTGCAGTTTGCTGGATTTCTGTTGCTATCTTTTCCTTTGGCAGCACAACCTGGGGAGAGCAATAATACCCGCCAAGCTTCTGATTTTGCTAGGGATCAAGGTAAGTTTAATTTCCAGCAATTGGCTGCTTCAATTAAGCCATCGGTTGTTGTGATTGAGAGCGTGGATCGAGTGGGTCGAGAAGGTGGAAGAGGCACCGGATTTGTAGTTTCTGAAAACGGGATGATCGCGACCAACTTTCATGTCATTGGAGAACACCGGGATTTCAAGGTTCGCTTTGCAGACGGTAAAAGCTTTCGACCCACGAGTATTGCCTCCATAGACCGTGCCCAGGACTTGGTCTTATTTACAATTGATGCCAACAACCTGGTTCCACTATCTCTTGGAGACTCATCAATACTCAAGGCAGGTGAAACCATCCTTTCCCTGGGTAACCCATTGGGGTACAGCTTCAGTGTCAGTCGAGGGGTAATTGCCGCAATCCGTGAATTAGAATTTGGGGATGGCCGCCCCATGATCCAGGTAGCAGTTCCCATTGAACCTGGGAGCAGTGGAAGTCCGGTGATTAATTTAGAGGGAGAAGTCGTATCCATTTTATCGATTAAATCGGGTGGAGCGATGGGCTTTGGAGTACCCGTTAATGCCTTAAAAAACTTAATCAGCGAAAAAACAACCCCAATTCCTTTCCATAAATGGCTAACCATTGGCACTCTGGATAAATTACAATGGAAGGCAATGATGGAGGGTTCATGGAAGCAAAGAGCTGGAGAAATTCGGGCGACTGGGTTTGGTAATGGATTTGGCGGCCGTATGCTATGCCTCAATCAAAATGGGTTAATTTCCGCACCCTTCGAGCTGGAAGTTGAAGTCAAACTTGATGATGACAGTGGTGCGGCAGGCCTTGTTTTCTGTTCGGATAAAGATGGATCTCACTACGGATTTTATCCAACAAACGGATCCCTTAGGCTCACTCACTTTGTGGGTCCCAGTGTGTACAGCTGGAACATTATTAAAACCGTTGAAAACCAGGCCTACTTACCAGGAAAATGGAATCATATTCATGTTAAGTTTGAAGAAAATGGTCGTATCCTTTGTTCTGTAAACAAGGAGGTTGTGATTGATGTATTAGACTTTGAGAAAACAAGCGGATTCGTTGGCCTTTGTAAATTTCGGGAACCCACTGCCACCTTTCGTAATTTTCGCGTTGCCAAAAGATTTCCATCAAAAAAAATTAGCCTTAAATCGCGCGATAAAGTTCGCAAGCTTACTCGTGACCTTTCGCGATACCCAAATGTAGATGACAAAGAAGTACAGCAGATTATAGAAATCGGAGAAACTGCACCACAGATTCTTGAAGATTATTCTGAAGAGTTAAGGCAGAAATCCATTAAAGTTGAATGGCTTGCCCAAGAAGTTCGAGAACGGTTAGTCATCGCAGAATTGGTACAATCTCTAAACCACGAAAATGAAAACTCGATCGACCTATTAAGGTCTGCCCTTCTCATCGCTCGCCTGGATAACGAACATTTTAATCTCGACGACTATCTTAAAAGGGCAGACCTCTTAGCGGATAACATACAGGCGGTTTTCCCCAGAGATGCAAACGACGAGCAGAGGGTCAGAATTCTTGTACAACAGCTCTTCACTGAAATGGGATTTCATGGAAGTACTCTCGACTACCATCATCGCTCTAATAGCTACATGAACGAAGTTATGGACGATCGGGAGGGCTTGCCCGTGACTCTCTCCGTTCTCTTCATCGAATTGGCAAACAGGCTTAATTTAAATGTTTCTGGGCTGGGTATCCCGGGGCACTTTTTAGCTATATACCAAGAACCAGTATCCATCAATGATCAGGGTAAAAATAAACAACAGGAGCCTAAAGAATTAATCATTGATCCTTTTGGCGGGGAAATCATTAACCGCAGCCAAGCTGCCAAGTTATCTGGATTTAAACTTAAGGATCTTGTATTCGAGCCATCTGCGAAAAAAGATATTATAAAACGAATGCTTCGTAACCTTGTACAGATTGCTGAAAAAGAAAACGACCCAGCATCTCAACTTAGATACCTTGACACCATCCTAGCTATTTCTCCCGAAGACCGTTATTCCCGAGCCCAACGTGCGATGATTTTTTATATTTCAGGTAAGCTTGAAAACGCTCTCACTGACATTGATCTTCTGCTCGAACAGTATCCCAATAGTACAGAAAACGAACCCCTCCGAATCATTCGCCAAAGACTACTGGATCAAGGCTCGACTGCTTTCTAAGAAAAACTTTAAGAAAAAAACTACAAAGGAAAGATATCATCCTCCGAAAACTTTCCTCCTGTTTCTCCGTTCGGTCCTAAGGAAAAAATTTTATAGCCCCCTACCCTGTCTTTTCTCGGATACTCGTATTGATATTCATTACCCCAAGGATCAAGAAAGCTTGGATCTTTAGCTAAAATGTTGGATACCCAAACTTTCAGAGAATTTCCATCACTGTGAGAAAAGTCAGGGATTTCCGCTACATCGAAAACTACCGGGTCAAAGCCAAATAATCCCACAGGCAAAGATGACCGTTGGGGTGGAATTTCCAACCCGCCTTTAGCATTATGAAACCCAACCATAGATAGAAATAAACATTCTCCCGGGGTACAAACTCCTTCAGGGCAATTCGGGAAATCTCCAAACTCTCGAAAATAACTAGTTATCCCAACCTCTAAGGCTGAAAGCTCAAGATAAGCTTTTTTTTCATTCTGTTTCTCCTGTACATAAAAAAAACTGACCAATAAAATACTACATAAAATCCCAATGATTAAAAGAATTACCAAAAGTTCTATCAAACTGTAGCCAAGATTTTTTTTTGACTTACTCAATCGATATTCTTCCCCCACCCCATTTGAAGTAGAGCCGCATGGACTGGCTTAAGATCTTCATCTTCTAATGCCATCATTTTATATTTTGCATCTCGGTGAACCGCCTCCTTCAATAAATCCAAACATTCTCCCGGACTGTTTAAAAGTGACGCATAACAAGCTAGATTATAGCGTATAATCGCACTTTCACAGTGATTCACCAGTCCATCTAACAATATTTGCCTGGCTTCCCCTACAGATTTCGCCCGCCTCGTAGCGTAGGCTTCTGACACCCACCATTCCACTTCTTCTGGAAAGTCGGAGCGTAGACTACTGGAAAAAGATTGCATCATAGACCAGTCCGCAAGCTCCTGATACAAGAATGTAAGCAGTGCCCTCTTTTGCTTGGACCAAGGCATGATGTCAGGAACTGCCCGTAGTTCTACCTGCACATCCTCAAACATTTCTAAATCAAAAAAACCTTGGGCCCTTTTTAGATGTACTGGAGGAGCCAATTGATGAGGAGGTAATGGCAAGTCACTCATCACTGACCATGTTTATGGATCTTGGAAATAAAAAGAAAAAGAGCTGATTAGTTGGCAATTTCCCAGAACTCAACTTCTCCCCATTGGTGACCCCATCCGTCATAGGATGGGGTGATTCGAAAATATCTTGCCTTAATCGCCTTTAAGTCAATTTCTGCCCAAGCGGCTTTTCCTTTTTCAGCCACGAAACCAGAATATTCATTGAAAAGCATAAAGTTCTGATTATCGAGGCTTACCTCCACCTTTACTTTGGAAAGCTCTTGGACTCGATCCCATGGTTGGTAAAATATACGAATGACTCCAATTCTTTTGGTGGTACCCACATCAAAGGTAAAGGTTGGGTTTTTCTTCATCCATACACTCCAGGAAGAGCGCCAACCATCTTTGGGTAATTTTCCGTCTACCAAGCTTTTCACCCCATACCTCCCCGCATCCGATGTTGGGGAAACAGAAGTTTTTACATCTTTTACAGGACAAAGCACAAAGCTTCGAGAATCCCCAGTAAGAGAACGACTTTGGCCATATGTAGAATGAAGAATAAAACAGGTGAAGCCTATGATCAAAAGGAGTCCATTTTTAAGTTTCATACTCACTTTTTGCATGCATTTGAATCGACATGCAAGAAAACAACTTTGAAGAAAAAACTTACCGCTTTTTACTCACCATCCAATGACAGCCTGATTCTTCTCCAATTTTAATAAAAATTCTCTCTGCCTTGTTTAGTTGCCTTCCTTTTCGAACAGAAATACCCCAGGTTCGGGAAAGTTTTGGGGATCCGAGGGATAGGCTGTTTAATTCTCCACGCCTGCACTCCTCTTCAACCGACCAGGATGCCATAACACTTACACCCATCCCCACTTTTATTAGTTCCTTGGTGGCTTCTGGGCTACTCATTTCCATAAATGAGTTTAATTTCACACCCTTCTCATTCAGGTAATCATTTAACGCACGAAAAGTATAACTTGATCGATTATAAAGAATAAAATTTTCGGCAACCGCTTGGGACCAATCAATTTTCCCTGCCAAACTCCAAGGATGATCTGGGAGAAGAACGAGACGGAGCTCATCTGAAAAACAAGGGACAAAATCAATTTCACTGCTTTTTACTGGTTCTAGGGTAATCGCTAAGTCAATTTCGCCTAAATTTAGCATTTCAAGACACTGCGGGGTATCTTCAGCTTTCACTTCAAAACGGCATAGAGGGTGAGCTTCTTTAAATTTTGCTAAAATAGGAGGTAATAAAAAACGGCATGCTTGCTGACTCGCACCCAGCCGGAGTCTGCCCGAGCCAAACTTCTCAAAGCCGTTCAATTCCTGCCGTAATATCTGCATCTCCGCAAGGTACGGTCGAGCGAACCTAAGTAACCGATCCCCGGCTTCAGTCATGGAAAACTTTTTTCCCTGCCTCCGAAAAAGCTGACAACCAAGCTCCTCCTCTAAAGACTTCATAGAATGACTAACAGCTGACTGGGTAAGAAAAAGTTGCTTCGCTGTTTCGGTAAAACTTCCGGTTGCACAAAGTACTTCAAATGCCTCAAGTTGCCTGCTTTCCAATAAACTACTTCTTTTCATTTACGGGGCGTCTTTGCAATTCATGATCCAATTTTAATATTACCATAAAAATGAACATTTTTTCTACTTCTTACAGCTTGTCGGATTAGAAGAATTCCATACGCTATCAATTATGTATCGAATTATTATCCAAGCTCTCAGTACCACTTTTCTTCTTTCTGTAATTTCTACCTTATTTTCCCAAGTTCATCCGAAAGAAGCACTAGGTCGTAAAGTTTTTGACTCGTTCAGAAATCAAAATTTTAAAAGTCTTTATAATTCGTCTATCTTTTCTTTACCCGAGGAAAATTTTAAATTTTTGATTAAGAATATTCGAAATCAATCACTGCGTAATGATTTAATCAGTATCCATTCCATCCCTTTTCCTTCAGAAGCGATCACCGCACAACAGCGTTGGGCCATCGCATTTCAGCATAATTGGAGAAATGAATGGCGACACATATCTCGTTTCACTCCAGACCGAATTCGGGAGCAAACCATGCTGCCTATCCTCAAAGCAGTCCACGAACATGATATTCAATGGAAAACCGTACAACTGGTTGCTATAGAAATCCTGCTCCCTGTCACCTGGAAAAATGGACGCTTCGTCATTAAAGGAGACCCAGATCTCGATGAAAACTCCTCAAGTTCAAGGACCTTATACATTGACCGCAATCTCAATTACCGGCTTAGACCCGACAGCACAACGTATGCAAAGGCTTTCATGGTTGGGACCCACCCGGAGGATTCCGACTTTGCTTTTAATCGTGGCATTTTGGGGAATGGTACTGGCCAAGGTGATATCGTTATACGCTTTGATCGATCCACCCCAGATGAACTTTTTTACTTTTGTCCTGACCTGAAAGCTGCTGGCGGATCAGTAAAAGTATTGGATTACCATCATACCGATCGTCCCAACCAAAGACATGACCTATTGCTAACCTTTGCTTACGGTTCCCCACTGGAAACTTTCCAAATTATGATCCCTGAGGTGATCACAAACCTCAGACCCGACTCTAATCCTGCTCTTACTCCCTTACCAGACTTGCCTATTTTTTGTGAGCGCCCTGAATGGATTGGTCCGGTATCCCTTCCTCGGGGTTTACAGCTGCCTTACTAAAAAAGACAATGACTCACTCTTTGAGAACCTCAATCAGTTCTCCTTTCTTAAACCTAAGAATTCGCTTGGCTTTACCCTCCTCAGTCCAAGTTTTCATGATTCCCTCCGCCAGACCGTCAAACCAATGGCTTTCTTCCTTAAGACGCCGATTTTTGTACCAAAATCTTTCCATTCCGTCCTTTCTACCCTTTATGAAACTAGCCTCTGCCCGAGGGGAACCATCAGGAAACTTTTCCACGACCATCCCCGTGTAAGGAATTCGCTCAACATCAAAATGCCAAAGCCCCGTCTTCTTATCCTTAACCATTCTCGATCCATTGACCGTTCGAATCTTTAGTGAAAGGCGAGCATTTTCCCACCGCAATGATTCAATCTTCGATTCTAAAAGTTTTACCTTTTCTCGAATCACCAAGCTACTTTTATCTTTTCTTTGAGAATCCTTAGGTTCTTCCAAATCAGAACAGCTGATTTGAAGAAGAATAATTGATAGAATCAAAACCCGTACGATATACACACCTTATCGGTTACTAGCCCACTCTGGAAAGTGCAAGCGTCTTCCGCGTTAACTGATTTAAACAAAATAAAAAATGGAGCCGAGAATCGGAATCGAACCGACGACCTACGCATTACGAATGCGTTGCTCTACCAACTGAGCTATCTCGGCGAACACCTCATATTTGCAAAGATTAGAGGGGATCTAGTCAAGTTTATCTTGAGAGAAAAGTAAATGAGTAGAATATTTCGCCAAGTTTAAGCCCAAAGGTGAGAACCTGAAGATGGGGTTAAACCAGTATAAAATTAAGAAGTTTCTTCTTGAATTTCCTTTTAACCTTACTTTTCCAAAGAGATTTATTACAGTTTTGCGATGATGATTTGTATATTCCGTTCCAGATTCCTTCGCTGCTTCATCCAAAAGACAGCAGCGTTTGCGTTGTTTTGTTCAACGGTTGCCATTCTTCAATCGGCTGAGTTGAAAAAAGAGAAACCAAACATAATTCTCATTATGGCCGATGATCTAGGGTATGGGGGTGTTGGCTGTTATGGAGCTAAGTCCGAAAATATCAAAACCCTGCACATTGACCAATTAGCCAAGGAAGGCCTTCGCTTTACCAGTGGCTACTGCTCTGCTTCCACCTGCACCCCAACTCGCTATGCTCTGCTTACAGGGACCCATGCTTTTCGGGTGAAAGGCACTGGTATTGCAGGACCAAATTCACCTGCCTTGATCAAACCGGATGTATTTACCATGCCCGACATTCTTCAGCAGGCAGGGTCTAAAACCGTGCAAATGAACCAGAACTTAAATTATCTCACCAACATTTTCCTGTAATTCCCCAAGGTATTATTCGATCAGTTTACGAATCGCATTGATGGGGGCACACAGGCGAAGAACCATTTGTGAGTTGGTCTTTTTTTGTTTCTCATAGTTTATGGTCACAGTGCTTGCCACCATGCCAACTACCTCGCCGAAGTCATTTAATACAGCCGCCCCACTCGATCCCCGTGCATAATCCGCGGAGATCATCATCCATTCTCTAAGTGAGCGATCTGGTCCCATGATCCCGT
>Ga0206130_10007702_pt1 | contig 11811 bp, 12 predicted proteins | sample Helgoland_Spring_9_FD_148637 | JGI IMG/M metagenome (GOLD analysis project Ga0206130, IMG submission 148637) | Pelagic subsurface seawater microbial communities from Kabeltonne, Helgoland, North Sea - Helgoland_Spring_Bloom_20160512_1 | ecosystem: Environmental > Aquatic > Marine > Epipelagic ...
TTAAGTATAGTCACAATAAACTACAATAATAAAAAAGGGTTAGCTAAAACTATTGAAAGTGTTACTAATCAAGAATTCAAAGACTTTGAATGGATAATTGTCGATGGCGGTTCTACAGATGAGAGTGTAGCCTTAATTCAAGATAATTTGACTCATATAGATTATTGGTTGTCTGAAAAAGACCAGGGTATTTATGATGCCATGAATAAAGGTATTAAAGCCTCAACCAGAGATTATATTTTATTTTTAAACTCTGGCGATTTTTTTATTACGAACAATGCTGTTAAATTAATAACAAACGCTCCAAACATTGAAGATCTAATATTTTGTGATATTCAAATACGTTCAAAAAAAGAGGTCTATCAACAAATTAACTCATCTAATCCAAAACAAATATTACTTGACCGCATGATTTGTCATCAAGCAATTTTACATAAAAGAAGTCTTTTTACACATGTAGGGCTTTATAGTTTAGACTATAAAATTACAAGTGATTATGAATTTTTAATAAAATCTATTTATAAATACAACTGCACATATAGCTATTTTCCTTATTGCTTTGTTGAATATGATGATACTAATGGAATCAGTGATTTTGATTCTAATGGGACTCAATTAAAACAAGAGCGATTGTCAATACTAAAAAACTATTTTTCAGAATCTTTAGTACATAAAGTAGCTCAACAGGAGTCAAAAATTGATACATTATTAAAGATAAAATATGCACATGATGGCTTATTGAAAAGCAATATTATTAAATGTGCATTGTGGCTAATCACTTTTAAAAAACTATTTAAAATAAAACGTGACAAGTAAAAACAGTTGGTTATCTCCTAATTTTGATGAAAATTTAGTTTCTATAATTATCTCTCTATATAATAGAGAAGGGTTAATTTCTGAAACACTTGATTCTGTTGCTCACCAGAGCTATAGGCCAATAGAGTGTATTATTGTTGATGATGGATCAACAGACCAATCTAGAATAGTTGTTGAAAACTATATATCTAAGTATTCCGGGAACGTTAGTTTTAAATATTATTATCAAGATAACAAAGGGGCTCAGGCTGCAAGAAATTTTGGCTCTAGGAAGGCAAGTGGATCTTATTTTCAATATTTAGATTCTGACGATATCCTTTACAAAGACAAGTTAACGCTCCAAGTTCAAGCTTTTAAAGCTAATACTAATATTCATGGTGTTTATTCAGATTGGAAAATTGGTACCAAGCTAAAAAGTAAAAGTGTTGTTTCTGACATGGCTATTAACGAAGACTCAGTAACTAATTATATAACTAATGGCCCTCTTGTTAATTTTTCACCATTATTTTCAAGAAACAGTCTAAATTCTATTGGACCTTGGAATGAAAAATTGACAATTAACGAAGAACTCGAATATCACATTCGTTTTTATTGTGAAGGATATAAATTCTGTTATGTGAATTATGAATCAGGCCTCTATAGAGAACATTCCGGGTTTCGATTATACCAAAATAATAGTTTTAAGAATCTCTATTATTACTTCACACATGTTGAGAAGTTATTGATAATATCAGGCCTTTGGACAAGTGCTATAGGTATTGTAATGTCTAATGAAATAATATTTAATGTAATTCAGAGAAATTACAAACAAAAAGAGCTAAGACTGCCTTTGTTATTAAAAGCACTTGAACACAATAAAGATGTATTACCATTTCAAAGCAGGAAGGTAAAATTAATTAGTTTAATTTTTGGCAATCGTCTTGCTTTAAAATTATGGATATTAACTCTAAGGTATTTATGACAAACCCACTTATTTCTGTAATTATAACGTGTTTTAATCAAGAAAAACAAATAATTAAAACGTTGCAAAGTGTTTTAAGTCAAACTCACATTGAGTGGGAGTGTATTATTATTAATGATGGCTCAACCGATAATAGTGAAGGAGCAATAAAAGCATTTATTGAAGACGATTCACGTTTTAAATATAAATATCAAGCCAATATAGGGGTCTCTGCAGCACGGAATGCTGGCTTTAAACTAGCATCAGGAAATTTTGTAAACTTTCTGGATGGTGACGATACCTTTTTACCAAATAAATTAAAAGAACAGGTTGGTGTTTTTCAAAACAATCCAGATATTTCTGTATGTGTTTGTAATCATCAATTTTACATCATCAATTTTACAGTGAGTCTAATAATAAGTGTACCTATTTTGAGTTTTCTAAAATAGAAACCAAACCACTTGAGCAGTTTTTATACAAGTGGCATAATGGCATTGCTTTACCATTACATTCGCCATTATATAAAAGATCAATTTGGAATAAAGATGAACTTCCCTTTCCAGAAGATTATATATACCGCTGTGAAGACTGGGTGTTTAACGTACTTGTAGCATTAAAGGATGTAAATTATTACATGCTAGATAAAGTACTTTGTAATTACCATATAGGAGCCGCCAATTTTACTAATAATACTAAGAGTTTAACTACCGCGGCTATTAAAGCGTCGCTGTATTTAAAACCAAAACTTCCAGAGCAATATCAAGAAGATTTTATAGACACAACCATAGATAATAATCTTAATATGTATTTGGAGAGTGAGAAAATTAATTTTCTACAACAATCAGCAAATTGGCGTATTGCAAATGCCATTAGTAAACCATTTTTACTTTTTTTTAAAAAATTAATTAATGATTGAACAGTCAAAAAAGGGATATTTAACCCTCGCATTTGGTAAGAATTTTGCAGAAATGGCTGTTGACATGGCCCTATCAATTAAGCAATTTGATAGCAAACCAGTTTCTTGTGTTGTAGACTCAAAAACTAAAAATTACATAAATAAAAACTACGAATTTGTCTTTGATAAATTAATTGAGTTAGATGATAATTCCTCTTTGGGAAGAGCTAGAAAGTTTTACAGTACCCTACTCAGTCCTTACGATGAAACTATATTTGTTGATGCTGATATTATAATTTTGGGTAAAGTTGATAGGTTATGGGAAAACACTTTTAGTAATCACACAATTATGATAGGGGATTACTTGTCTATTGAAAAAGATAAAAACCACCACGGGTTTAGTACTTCTTATCTCCAAAAACAATTTAATGTAAAAAAATATCTAAAAACAAATAGCGGTTGTTTTTATTTTAATGTTAAAAGTAAAGCATTTTTTAAATCATGTATTGAGAAACATAAATTATTGGAGAATCACACTAATTTAAATCACATAGGGTTTCTTGGTGATGAAATTACAATAGGTATTATTGCAGAAAGATTTAATGTTGGGGTTTTTAATATTTATCCATCTTTAATGATGTGGGATAAAGAACTTAGCGTTTTACAACCGGATTTGAAGTTTTATGAATTTCCTATATGCCATTTTATAGCGCCTATTCCTGAAATAACAGTAAACTGGATTATTTCAAAATCTAGAAATAGAAGAGTTCAAAATAGTATATGTACAAAAGGTTCGAAGGTATGGACTGAACTAAATAGATCTAATATTACAAATATGCAGCCTCTAAGAATTTATGAAAAAGTAAATTTTAAAATAAAAAAATTGTTTAGTAAATTCTTGTAGGTACTTTGAAACAAAAACTTCTTCATATAATACCTTACAAAAATTTTATTCCACCTAAAAATGGAGGTGCGTTACGCTGTTACCATTTATGTACAGAGCTAGCTACATATTTTGATGTTACCCTAATTACTCTTCAGCCAGCAAGTGACATAGTTGACACTAATTTTAAAAACATTAAAATACTTAATCCTGCAAAGCCTTTAAAGCTAGACGGCTTTAAAGCTAAATTAATGAATGCTATAAAATACCGTTGGTATATGGGCACCTTAAAAGGCCCTGCAGAGGCTACTGTTTTAGAATTTTACCCAGTACTAAAACAGTTGTCTAAAACAGAAACTTTCGATTATGTGCTAATGGAACATTTATCTTCTATGGCGCTTGGTAAGGCTATAAAAAATTGGTGGCCAAATGCTATAAGAATTGTAGACCAGCATAATGTTGACCATTTGCTTTACAAACAGAGTCATGACCTGAGAATCAAAAAAAATAAAAAAACATTTGATAGGTTAAAGTATCAAGAAAGCCATATGCATACCTATGCCGATAACTTTCTTGCTTGCAGTACTAAAGATGTTACAGAATTATTACGCTTAAATAAAAATAGAATTAAAGGGGTAGTGGTACCTAACGGGACAACTCAAAAAAAGTTTGTTCAAAAAGATTTCTCTGAGCCCAGCCTTATATTTTGTGGATCACTAGATTATGCGCCTAATAAAAATGGCTTATTATGGTTTTATGAAATGATTTGGCCTAAACTAAAGATGACTGTTAATGGTATTACCTTAACAGTTATAGGTAGAAATGATCATGATAATGCTTACGCACCTTTAAAAATAGACCCGCAAATAAATTTTGTAGGCGAAGTTAAGGATGTAACACCCTACTATCAAAAAAATAACATTGCAATAGTACCTTTACTTGAGGGTAGTGGCACTCGACTTAAAATTTTAGAAGCCATGAGTTTTGGCTTGCCAGTTATTAGCACCAGTATTGGTGCCGAGGGTATAGATTATATTAAAAACAAACATATCATAATTGCCAACGATGAAGCTTTGTTTCAACAAGCAATCATTGATAATGTCAAAAAGCCAACTATTTTAAAAAATTTAGCAAGTGAGTCCTTACTGTTAATTAATGAAAAATATAATTGGCAAAGTATAGTTAGAAAAATGAAACAAAATTTAATAACTAATAAAAATTAAAACAAAATTAAAAATAAAATTTGTTGATTTTTGGCCTGGATTCAATGCGCAAGATTTTGGGTTTCTAAATTTAGTTTCTGACTATTACGATATTGAATATACGGATAAACCAGATTTGATTGTATATTCTTGCTTCGGGACAGAATTTTTAAAATATAATTGTCCTCGTATATTTTATACAGGCGAAAATATAAGACCAAATTTTAAATTTTGTGATTTTGCTTTTACGTTCGACTACAATGATGATAAACGCCATTTTAGATGGCCTTTATTTAAACTTCTTTTTAGTGAGAAAGAATTAACAAAAGTAAAAGACATAAAAAGTATACTTGATAAAAAAAGAGGTTTCTGCTCTTTTGTAGTGAGTAATGCCACCGAGACTGAACAGCGCATAAGTTTCTTCAACGAGTTATCAAAATACAAAGAGATAGCCTCTGGCGGTAAATATGCCAATAATGTAGGAGGGCCAGTAGCCAACAAACGAGACTTTATAAATAAGTACTTGTTTAATATTGCTTTTGAGAATAGCTTTTACCCAGGTTACACCACAGAAAAAATTGCAGAACCATGGCTAGAGGGTTGTATACCTATTTACTGGGGAGATCCAGAAATAACCAAAGATATTAACCCAGATTGTTTTATCAACATGCATGATTACGCTTCTTTTGATGCCGCTATTGAGCATATCAAAGAAGTAGACGCATCATTAGAGTTGCAAATAAAATATCTCTCTGCTCCATTTTTTAAAAATAATGAAGTACCAGAGTATTTACAAGATGAGGTTATTGCGCAAAAAATGAAATACTTCATTAATCAATGCCTTGAGGGTTTGCCAAAAAAAGCTGCAACCTATTGGGATATACCTTATTATTATTTACTAAAATTTAAAGTTAATTTTCGGCACTTTAGAATTGTTTTAATTCAATCAACTATTGGTATGAGATTATGGAATGAAATTAAAGTGAAATTTATTAGAAATTAAAAAAAATGAAAAATATTATTAGATTATTATTTAAGCTTTTTAATATTAAAATTACGAAAAGATCTAATTATATAGCCTTAGCTGAAAGATTGAGATCACTGGAAAATATTTTTAATGTTTGTGATGTTTTTTCTGAATCAAAATCTCAATTAAGACAAGATTTATTTGTGTTAAATCAATTAAACTTTAAAAAAGGCGGTTTTTTTGTTGAGTTTGGTGCAACTAACGGATTCGATTATAGTAACACTTATTTATTAGAAAAAAAATTCGGTTGGAATGGAATTTTAGCCGAACCATCAATTGGATGGCACAATGATTTAATAGTCAATAGAAATTGCAATATAGATAAAAATTGTGTCTGGACTAAATCAAATTTATTGCTTGATTTTATTGAAGTGAATGATAAAGAATTATCTACTATAAGTCACTTTATCAAATCTGATGGACATAATGAGAAAAGAAAAAAAGGTGTTTCATATAAGGTGAATACTATAAGTTTAATTGATTTATTAAAAAAATATAATGCTCCAAAAGAAATTGACTATTTGATTTATTAAAAAAATATAATGCTCCAAAAGAAATTGACTATTTGAGTATTGACACAGAAGGAAGTGAATATGAAATTTTAAAGAATTTTAATTTTGAAAAATATAGTTTTAAGGTAATAACTGTAGAGCACAATTATACCTCATTGAGAGATAAAATATTCCACCTATTATCATCTAAAGGATATACAAGAAAATTACAAAATTTATCAAAGTGGGATGACTGGTATGTTAAATAAAATTAAATATAAATTACGATTATTAAAAAACTTATTTTAGGTTGAATACAAAATATTCATGAATGGCATAAGTATTATAATTTGTTGCTACAACAGTGCCAGTCGTTTAGAAAAAACGATTCAGCATATAGCTCTACAAAAACAAGTAAGTTTTTCATTTGAAGTTGTTTTGGTTGATAACAATTCTACAGATAAAACTAGTGTTATTGCAAAAGAATTATTTTTAAGATATAATATTGCAAACTATCAGATTGTTTTTGAATCAACAACAGGATTAATTTATGCAAGAAAATGTGGTGTTTTGAATGCAAAACATGATATTTTAGTATTTTGTGATGATGATAACTGGCTTGAGGTAAACTATCTCTTTAACGTAGCGCTTGGTTTTAAAACATATCCAGATGCAGGAATATTAGGATCTTGGAGTGAGCCTGTTTTTGATGAAAACCAAATAGTACCTATTTGCAAATAATCCCTGAATGGTTTGACCTTGTAAAAGAATGTTTTGCTATTATTGATAAACCTTCTTTTGATAGAGAATGCAATTTTGTTGTTGGCGCCGGCATGGCAATACGAAAAAAAATTGCTGAGGCAATATTTAACGAGAAATTTCAATTTATAGGCAGAAAAGGTAACCTCTTGCTCTCCGGTGAGGATAATGAGATCTGTGAAAAAACTATTAAACTTGGATATAAAGTTTACCAATTAAGAAATTTAAAATTTACACATTACTTGCCGCCAAACAGATTAACTTGGGACTATGTTATTAGATTATATATTGGTTTTGGTTATGGAGATATGCAGAGAAGTTTATTGACGTACAATAAAAGTTTTATAAGATTATATACTGGTTATTCTTCACTTAATTTTGTAAAAATATTAAAATTACCTCTTCCTTTTTTGTTTTTTCTTTTTAATAAAAAAGGGGCAATATCAGCTTTACCATTTTATAGAATACATGGATGTTATAAGTATTTACATTCTAAAAAGTAAGACTAAATATTTAATGAATATCTTTTAAATTAATTCAATGAATCTGTTATCCAATATTTATATAATTACCATAAAAAGAAACCTTGATAGGCAGACCAGAATGACTAATTTGTTAGGTAAGCATAACCTACAGTTTTCTTTTATCGACGGGATTGATGGTGAGCATCTAATTCCAGAACACTTAAACAAGATGTTTGATAGTCATAAATCTAAACAAAGGCTAGGGTATGCTTTAACTAAAAATGAAATTGCTTGCTCTTTAAGCCACATTAAAGCTTTAAAATCTTTTTTAGAAGACGATAAACAAGATTATGCTTTAATTTTAGAAGATGATGTAGAGATTTCAAACCTTGATCTCTGGCCACAGGCTTTAGTTTGTCTTCCACATAAAAACAAATGGGATGTTCTTTACTTAGGTTATCAAAATAAAAATCATATAATGCCATTACCTGTTTTAATAAAATGGAGATTTATATATCCAGTCTTAAATTTTTTGAAAATTAAAAGATATAATTTAAAAAAAATACGTTTAACATTTGACAGACTATATAATAAACATTGGATACAACTTGGGGCTCACAATGGAGCATATGCTTACCTTGTAAATAAAAACGCTGCAAAAAAAATCATAGAGTACAATACACCTTTGTTTGTTCAAGCAGATGTTGTTTTAATGGATCTCATCATTAAAGGAAAAATCAATGCATTTGGTTTAAGCAAAACTATTTTTGAGCCAAACTTTGAGATACAATCATCTATTGGAAATCGCGCCACCTGGAAATAAAAAAAATCATTTAAATTCATTATTAATAAATGAATAATCCCATAGCTTCTATTTTAACAACCGTCTACAACCGCGAAAAATATATCGCTGCTTGTATAGATAGCGTGTTGGCCTCTAGCTACCAAGATTGGGAACTTATTATTGTCGATGATGTATCTACTGATACTTCTTTAGCTGTTGCTAAAAGCTACGAGAAAAAAGATCCTCGTATTAAAGTATATATTAATGAGAAAAACCTAGGTGATTACCCTAACCGTAATAAAGCAGCATCTTACGCGAAGGGCAAGTATATAAAGTACCTTGATGCCGACGATATTATATACCCTCATGGTCTAGAAGTTATGGTTCATACCATGGAGCAGTTTCCTGAGGCCGCCTTGGGCATATCTCAAAAAGTGGTAGAAGATGTAAAACCCTATCCTTTTGTAATGCAGCCCAAAGAAACTTTTAAAAGAGAGTTTTTAATGCGCGGTGTTTTAGGACTTGGGCCAACGGGTACTATTATTAGGCGAGATGCTTTTGAAAAACTAGGCGGTTTTACCGGTACACGTTATATTGGCGACACAGAAATGTGGTATAAACTTGCCCTGGCTTACCCTGTGGTTAAAATGGAAGATAACCTTATATTTTGGCGCCAGCATGATGATCAAGAAATCACAAAGGGGCATGACAATTATTTTTACTTAGAGCACAATTACAATCATGTAATGCAAACATTATCGAATTCTCTTGTTCCCTTGAGTGCAAAAGACTTTGTGCGAGCCAAACAAAAAATTAAAAAACGTTTTTCTAGGGCTGTTTTGCGACTGATGCTCATTGACAGAAAGTTTAAAATTGCTTTACGGATTATGAGATCTTGTAGGGTTACATTTTTAGATCTTCTAAAGCCTTGGTAATTTACCTTTACTTATGACAAAAGTTTCTATCATAATCCCATTGCATAACGCAGAAAGCTTTATTAGAGAAGCTATAGACTCTTGTCTTAATCAAACATATACCAATATAGAAGTTATTGTTGTTGAAAACGGATCTAATGATGGTAGTTGGGAGGTTTTAAAAACTATTAAAAATAAACGGGTAAAGTGTTTTCAAATTGCAAAATCTAATGCTGCTGCAGCTCGTAATTTTGGTTATTTAAAATCTTCAGGAGATTACATCAATTTTTTAGATGCTGATGATGTCATATCAAAACATAAAATTGAACTACAGATGGAGGCTTTAATTAAAGCGCCTGAAGGTTTTATTGCATCTTGCCCTTGGGGAAAATTTTCGAACATTATACATGAGGCTGTTTTTAAAGAACAGTCAGTGTGGAGGGTTAAAGATCCGGTAGATTGGTGTACCACTTCTTGGAATGGAGGAGGTATGATGATACCAGGTTGTTGGCTCTTACCAAAAACACTCATTTTAAAAGCGGATTTTTGGAACGAAGATTTAACACTTAATGATGATGGCGAATTTATGTGCCGTGTTTTATTATCATCAAAAGGAAATGTGTTTGTAGACAAAGCAAGAGTTTATTATCGCCAAGTACCTAATAGTTTGTCAAAAAACAACACATCTTTTAAGGCTGCAAACTCTTTGTTAACATCTTTTGAATTGTACGAAAAACATGTATTACAAATAGATAATTCTTTAAGGGTTAAAAAAAGTTTAGCTACTAATTACCTCACTTTCATATATGAGTATTATCCAAAATTTTCTGATCTAACAAACAGAGCTAAGATTAAATGTGAAAATTTAAAATTAGATTCAAATCCAATTATTGGCGGTACTACCTTTAAAAAAATAGCCAGTATTTTTGGCTTTTACAACGCAATCTGGTTAACAGGTAAATTAAAATTTTAATCTTGAAACTTTCTTACATATCAAATATTAAATTATCTGAAGCTAGTGGTGGGGTTTCAGGTAAAAATCATGCCACTTATCATCAACTGAAAAGAATTTTTGAAATAACAGATTATAGTTGTATTAATCCTAAGTCTGATATACTAGCAAAATTTATTTCAAAATATCAGAGTATATTTGGATTAAAAAGGAATTATCAATTTTTCTCAAATCATCGTTTAAATAAGATAAATAAACAATTTGGCAACTCAAAAAAGAGTGGAGATATTTATTTTTTTCTAGGGTTTACCTCATGGATACATATTAATCCTGAGACACCTTATTATTGTTATAATGATGCAAGTTTTGCAACCTATGTTGATATTTTTAATAATAAGAAAGAGTTTTTACATCGAGATTTGGAACGTATATATAATAAAGAAAAAGTATGGTTAGAAAATGCTGAGAAGGTGTTTTTTACTTCTAATTGGGCTTTACAGCAGACAAAAAAGTCTTATAGAATGCCAGGAAATAACTTCATAAATATAGGGGTAGGTGGTTTTATAGATCTGCCTAAAAAAGATAAGTATACTTCGGGATTTAATTTTTTGTTTATCTCTAGAGAATTTGTTCCTAAAGGTGGTGCTGTAGTTGCAAAAGCATTTACAAAAGTAAAAGCCCAACACCCCAAAGCCCAACTATGGATTGTAGGAGATACACCACCAGAAGAAATTTTAGATCAAGACGGTGTAGTTTATAAGGGTTTTTTTAATAAATCTATTCAAGCAGAGTATGCGCAACTTATTAAGAGTTTTGAACAAGCCTTCTGTTTGGTACATCCAACTATAAAGGATACCACAACTTTAGTTATATCTGAACTAGCTTACTTTGGTTGTCCTGCCATTGCGTCTAATAAATTTGCTATTCCTGAATTTGTGTTGCCAAAAAAATCAGGTTTATTAATTGATAACCCTAATGATTATTTTGAAGTTGCAGACAAAATGTGTTACATGATAGAAAATCATAAAGAATATAGCCAAATGAGAGAGTTTACAAGACAAAATGCTATAGAAAATAACACCTGGGATAAAGTCGGAGAACGCTTATTAAATCACATGAAATAACACCATGAAGGTTCTCTATATTGGGCAATATACAAACGGTACTACCTCTAAAATGCGCGCGGTTACATTACGAAGTATTTTACAATCGCGGACTTTTAAAATTATTGATACACACATTCCGTTTTATCAAACTAACCGATGGGTGCGTTCTTTCGGTTTCCGCTATAAGAAAGGACCACTCATAAATAATATCAATAAATATATAGTCGCAGCCCTTAAAGAGGAAGCTTATGATTTAATATGGGTAGATAAAGCCGTATTTATAACTCCCAAAACCACAGCTTTACTGCGGTCAAGAGCTTCAAAGCTTGTCCATTTCACTCCAGATCCTGCTTTTACATTTCACAAGTCAAAACTATTTTTAAAATCTTTACCCTATTACGATTTTCTTGTTACTACCAAATCTTATGAGTTAGAGCATTACTATAAATACATCAAAACCGAGAAGGTACTATACGCCACCCAGGGCTTTGATGCAAAATTACACAAACCTAGTAAACACCCTTTTTCTAAAAAAGAGGGCTTTGTGTTTATTGGGCATTATGAAGACCAGCGTGCTG
>Ga0206130_10007709_pt1 | contig 11803 bp, 9 predicted proteins | sample Helgoland_Spring_9_FD_148637 | JGI IMG/M metagenome (GOLD analysis project Ga0206130, IMG submission 148637) | Pelagic subsurface seawater microbial communities from Kabeltonne, Helgoland, North Sea - Helgoland_Spring_Bloom_20160512_1 | ecosystem: Environmental > Aquatic > Marine > Epipelagic ...
TGGTCTTTATCAGTATCAATAGAGATACTTAAAAACTGAATATTTTTACCATGAAATGCTTTTTCAACTTTCTTTAAAGAGGGTATTTCTGCAATACAAGGGCCGCACCAGGTTGCCCAAACATCAATGTATACATATTTTCCTTTTAAATCTTCTAAAGACTTCGTTCCGCCTGCATTGTCTTCATAATCTGTAAATGAAGGAGAAGGATTTCCTTTCGCTAAAGATTTTAAGTTGTTATAGTCTTTCGTTATTTTTTTATTGTTTTCTTCATTTGTAGAGTTTTTAGAAAAAAGAAGATAGTATGCCTCTAAATTATCTGTATATGTAATACCATATTTAGCATCATCATATAGTAATTTGTTTTTTATGACTTCATTTTTAATGCTTACAATTGTTTTTAGATAAGCAAGATCAGTTTCTGTAGAATCTTTTGCTACTAAATCATCAGATTTACTTCTTAAGATAGCACTTACAAGAGCTCTATAGTTCATAGAAAAAAGAAAATCCGTTTCATTCTCTAATTTTAAACCTTTTAATTCACTTAGAAAATTTTCTGAAGGTTCAAAACTGCGATCCTCTATATAATAACCATGATAGGATTGGTAGTTGATTAAAGTAGCTAAATAGTTGTAGTTAATATTTCTTCTCTCGTTAATTTTAAAATCCTCTGGAATGCCAGCTGTTGTATATAATAAGTCCTCTTCTATTGTTTTTATTTTAAGAGCATGTGTTTTAAAAGCTGTTTCATCTTTTAAAAATCTTTCTTTTTGATCTCCTGAAATGGCCGCATTCGCCTTATTTTTATTGAAAATATAATTATTTATAGTACGCAGGCTTCCGCTTAGGATGAGTGTAGAATCTTTCTTTTTTGAATTGTAGTTAATGTGTACATCGCTGCCGTTTGGTGCATAAAATTCTGTCATATTTCTGTCCTCTCGCAATAGGAAAAAATTACAATTCATTTTTAATGTATCTCTAAAAGTACCATTTTCAGCGATTACTATTTCTTTTTTTTCACTCGTATCAAACTGGCTATAAATAATTATTTTTTTTGCCGTTGCATCTTCAATTTTACCAGAAATGATAGTGTAATCTATTTTCTTTTCTGTTTTGCAAGAGATCATTGAGATAAATGCAATTAATACCCATATTTTTTTCATAAACCTGTATTTATATTGAAGAATTTAAAGGTACAAAACCTTTCTTATTAATTTTATTTTAAATAAATTTTTGTGATTTCTGAGTCAGATTTTACTTTAAATCTGCTGTCTTGTCGTCTGTTAATAATCCAGATAATAGCGTCGTTATTATTACAAAGTAACCACGTATTATTTTTTTCTAAGAGCGATAATTTCTCGTCTTTAAAATACTTACTTAGCTTCTTTTTTCCTTGCATTCCTGTTGGGTGAAAATAATCGCCATTTCTCCATTTTCTGACAATTAAAGGAAACTTTAAACTTTCTTTAGAAACGTAAATCGTGTTTTTATTTTGAATTTTTTGCGCTGTAACTTCTTCGAATGCTAAGTGAATTGGGTATGTAATTTTCGCAGTGTTTTTAGAGATATGAAACTTCAACTCTTGCGTTTCCTTTGATGCCACTTCTCTTATAGAGAGTATTAGAAAATCTCTATCCTTTAAAATTACGTGCGTTTTAGAAAATACTTGTTTGCCAGCTTGTGCAGAAAGCAAATTGTAAACATCATTAAATTCAGTAAAATTGTACGCTCTTAGCAGCTGGTATACATAGGCTTTCGGATTTGATAATTGTTGAATTTCATCAATTCTATATTTTATAATATCGTTCTCTTTTAAGACTACTTTTTTTGAAATAGCTGCAACTCGATCACTAATTATTTGGGTGCTCTCTTGCAAATGCGTTAAGGTCTTAGAAAACGTATCTAACAAACTAGGGTTTATCTCTTTTAAAACCGGTAGTATGTTGTGCCTAATTTTGTTTCGAACATATTTTGTAGAAGTATTGCTTTGGTCTTCTCGCCAAGAAATTTTTTCCTCTTTAGCAAAAACCTCAATTTCTTCTCTTGAAAATTTTAATAACAGACGTATTATATTTCCATTAATTTCTGGGATACCTGTAAAACCATCTAAACCACTTCCTCTAATTAAATTAATTAAAAAAGTCTCTAAATTGTCATCAGCATGGTGGGCTGTTAAAATATAATCGAAATTATTTTCTTGTCGTATTTCTTGAAACCAACTATAACGCAAGTTCCGAGCAGCAATTTGTGTAGATTCTTTATTCTCTTTCGCTATTCTCTCGGTTTCAAAAGAGGTTGTAAAACAGCGAATTTCTAGTTTTTTAGCAAGGTCTTTTACAAATACGGTGTCTAAGTCGCTTTCTGTGCCTCTTAAATTAAAATTGCAATGTGCTAAAGAAATATTAAAATTTAATCTAGACAAAAGATGTGTTAAAACAACAGAATCTATTCCGCCAGAAATGGCAATTAATAGTTTTTTTTCCTTTAAAAAAGGAAAATTTTGTTGCAGAATATTGGATAGTTTTTGAAGCATACGGTCCTCAAAAGTACGGAAATTAATGAAGTTATTTTAGACTTGTTTAGACAGCCAAACACGAATGTCTTTTCTTATGGATACCTCTGGCCTTGGCAACGGAATTGTTCTACCAAATTGCTTACTTCTATTAAACTTCGAAAAGGTAACTTTTAGTTGTTTCCATTCTGCAGGATACAAATCTAAAAATTTATTAAACATATTTTGTTCAGTTGGGGTTTCTTTCAAACTAGCCAACGTTTCTTTAAAAAGTTCTTCTTGGTTTGGTATCATACTGCAAAAGTATTTAATATTTCGGTAAAAACGATGTTTTCTGCGCTATGATATGGTTAGAAAAGTATTAAAAATGAATTCTAAAGAAAATACTGGGGATTCTTTTATTTAGAATTCTGTAAAACATATTTCATAGCCTTGGCTTTTAATAAGCACTCTTCATATTCTTTTTCTACGATAGATTTCTCTGTAATGGCTCCACCAACAGAATAAGAAATATATTTTTTTTCTTCGTTGTATAAAATGCTTCTAATAACAACATTAAAATCGAAATCATTTTCGGGTGTAAAATATCCAATAGTTCCAGAATATAGGCCACGTTTGGTTTCTTCTAACTTTTCAATAATTTTCATTGCAGAAACTTTAGGAGCACCAGTCATGCTTCCCATAGGAAAAGTACTTCTTAACGTTTCTATGGGGTGCGTAGTTGTATCAATTTCAGAAACTACAGTAGAAACCATTTGATGCACTTGTTTAAAAGAATAGACTTTACACAATTCTTCTACTTTTACAGTAGCTATTTTTGCGGTTTTAGATAAATCGTTTCTTACTAAATCTACAATCATTACATTTTCTGCCCGTTCCTTAATATCTCTAGATAAATCAGTTGCAATTTTGTCATCATCAATCGCACTAATCAATCTTTTTGCAGTTCCTTTTATAGGCTGAGAAATAATTTTTAATCCTTGTTTTTTTAGATATCTTTCTGGTGAAGCGCACAATGCATACTGGTGGTCCATTTTTAGAAAGGAAGCAAAAGGAGGTTCAGAAATGTCATTTAAATGTTTGTAAACTTCAACAGGGTTTATGCTTGCATTCTCTGCATAAAATTCCTGACAGAAGTTAGCTTCGTAAAGATCTCCTCTTTTAATATGGTCTAAAATTTTATGTACTTTTGAATAATATTCGTCTTTATGAATTCTAAGCTTAATTTTAATTTTCTTGTCTGAATCTCTGGGTGTGGTGGTTATTTTTGTTGCACAAATAGTATTAAAATCACTTTCTATTTCATCATCTACCATCTTTAAATAGTGGAATTCGATATTTTTTCCTTTGATAAAAATTAGTTTTTGAGGTTGAAAAAAATACAAATCAGCAAAATCTAAACCATCATGATTATTCGAAGATAATCGCTCTACATCATTTTTAACATCATAAGAAATATACCCAAAAATATAGTCTTTTGTGATGGTTTGATATTCCTTTAGCTTGTCAAAAGCATTGGTGTAGTCTGTTTTAATTGAAGTAAATTCTTCAATGGCTAACGCGCTATCAAAACTAGCGTATTGTTGCTGGTAATTATTAGAGTCTAACCAAAGTACAGTTTCAAATTGCTGAGACCAGGATAATAAGTTTTGTTTAAAATCTTTAATATGCTCAATAGAAAAAGTACGGGTAGTTCTTTGCATCATTATTACAAAAATACAATTCTTATTGATTAGAAGAGCGATTTAAAATGTTTTTCCAAAGGTAAATTGAATGGGAATGGCAACACCAGAATTTTGTGGAAAAATGTTTCCGTTAGAGTAATGCATAATCCTAAGTTCTGCATTGTAGGATCGTTTTTCCCCAAAGAAAATACCTAAACCCATGGTATCTTGGTATGTAGTCTTAGGCCCTGTATTTAACTTATCTAAATTTCCTGTGGTTAAAATAGTAGGCCCAATTAAAGAATAATTGGTATACATGTCAAAATCTTTTCTTCTCAATAAGTAAAAACGCATTGTTGGAAAAATTGAAAAAGCAAGTACGTTTTCTTTCGTTGCTTCTGTTTCAAAAGCGGTAATGCTAACACCCCAATCTAAAGAGAATATCTTTTCTGTTCTAAATGCTAATCTTTGGTAGGTAACAGAAAATGAATGTGCAGCTTTTACGGCACCAACCCAAAAGACAGGAATTCCAAAACTTTCAAAATTACCAACTTTTAAGCTCATTCCAAAAAAACGATTTGCGCCAAAACCTATTTTACTAGTTCCATAACTTACTTGAATCGTGTTTTTAGGAAAAAAATAATCGTTATTTTCGTATTTTTCTATTTGGGATTCTTTTAATTTATTAATGTGATACTCAAAACCAAAAGTAATTTGAGAAATAGAAGGTTGATTTTCTTTGATTGATATAGGTAAAAATGTTCCGTTTAAATTTAGTCGCCATTTTTTATTTAATGTGTAATTTAAACCAACACCGTAAATTAAACTTGCAAAATGCGCATCTGAATAAATAATTTTATCATTTATAGAGAAACCAATTCGGGTAACATTTGCAATACCTGCTTCACCAAATACAGAAACTTTTTTATGTAATTGAATGTTTTTCTTTAGTGACAAAGACCAAGCATTTATCCAAACACTTCTTTCATAACCAATGCCGTTTACATCATCATATTTAAACCACGATGCAGGTCTTAGTGTGCCAAATTGTATCGCTAAATCAGGTAAAATTTTATAACCTAGTAACAATCTTCCAGAAAAATAATTTTTAGAAAACGTATTTGTCTCGTAACCCTCAATTAAATTATCATTAGAAAAAGGATATAAAATCGCGCCAAAATTAATACTGTAGTACGATTTGGATAAAAAATTAGAGGGTTGCGCTTTAGATTTTAAATATTCTTGACTGTAAAGGGCACTTGTAATTATAAAAAGAAAAAATATTTGAGGAATTTTTTTCATAAGTTAAAAATAAGAAACTTTCTGTAAACAAAAAGCATCCAATTTATTGGATGCTTTTTGTTTTATAAAATATTTTATGCGTTATGCGTTATGCGTTATGCGTTATGCGTTTAATGGTTTTCCATCCCAGGCAGCTTTCGCAGCCTCTTTTACAGCTTCAGAATATGTTGGATGCCCATGACAAATTCTTGCCAAGTCTTCGGCAGAAGCTCTAAACTCCATTGCAACAGCAGCTTCCATAATTAAATCAGCAACACGTGCGCCAACCATATGAACTCCTAAAATTTCATCTGTATTTTTGTCTGCTAAAACTTTTACAAAACCGTCAATATCTCCACTTGCACGAGATCTACCCAATGCTCTCATAGAAAATTTACCTGCTTTATACTCAATTTTTGCTTCTTTTAGTTCGTTTTCAGTTTTACCAACTGCCGCAGCTTCTGGCCAAGTATACACAATACCAGGAATTAAATTATAATTAATATGTGGTTTTTCACCTGCTAAAAACTCTGCAACAACAACACCTTCTTCTTCCGCTTTATGCGCTAACATTGCTCCTTTAACTACATCACCAATTGCATAAATAGAATTTATATTCGTTTGTAAATGATCATTCACGGCAACTTGTCCGCGTTCATTTACTTCAATACCAACTTTCTCTAGACCTAAACCTGCAGTGTATGCTTTTCTTCCTACGGCAACCAAACAATAATCACCAGAAAACTCAATTTCTCTATCTTTTTTATCCGTTGCTTTTACAATAACAGTATCTCCGTTTCTTTCTACAGAAGTTACTTTGTGGCTTGTTGCAAACTTCATTCCTTGTTTTTTAAATACTTTTTGCAACTCTTTAGAAACATCCGTATCCATTCCTGGAACAATCTTGTCCATATATTCTACCACAGTTACCTTTGCGCCTAAACGGCTATATACAGAACCTAATTCTAAACCAATTACACCTCCACCAATTACAATTAAGTGTTTTGGTACTTCCGGTAATTTTAAAGCTTCCGTAGAAGTCATTATTCTTTCTTTATCTAATTTAATAAAAGGTAAAGTTGATGGCTTTGAACCGGTTGCAATAATAATGTTAGTTCCTTCTATAACTTCAGAAGAACCGTCATTTTTCGCAATATTTACATGTGTTTTATCTACAAAAGAGCCCAAACCTTCAAAAACATCAATATTGTTTTTGTCCATTAAGTATTTGATTCCTCCTGTTGTAGTTTCTACAACTTTTGCTTTTCTATCTACCATTTTCCCGAAATCGAAAGCTGGTTTGTCAACTGTAATTCCGTGTTCTTCAAAATGATGAACAGCATCATAAAAATGATGGGAAGAATCTAATAAAGCTTTAGAAGGAATGCAGCCCACATTTAAACAAGTACCTCCTAATGTTGCATATTTTTCTATAATTGCTACTTTTTTGCCCAACTGAGAAGCTCTAACTGCAGCTATATATCCTCCAGGACCAGAACCAATTACAATAATATCATATTTCATAAGTACGTTTATTTTGTGTTTTTTAGAACCTTTCGGTTTAAAATTTGCTAATAATTCACAAAAATACACATATTTTCATAAAATAAAGTAAGAATTTAGTAGTTTTACATGATAAAATATTCTTAAAAAACAAAGATGAAAATTCTAAAAAAAATACTCATTTATTTATTGGTAGTTCTTGCAATTGCTCAGTTTTTCGGACCTGAAAAAAATGACGGGGACTTCGCAACAGTGGATAGTTTTCTAGCAGAAACCAACCCGCCAGAAGACGTTAAAAATATTTTAGAAACTACCTGTTTCGATTGTCATTCCGCTAAAACTACATATCCTTGGTACAACTCAATTACACCAGTTAATTATTGGTTAGATGAACATATTCGTGATGGTAAAAAGCATTTAAATTTTTCTAAATGGAACGCGTATTCTTTGAAAAAGAAAGCACATAAAATGGATGAACTGTATGAGGAAGTTGAAGAGGGAGAAATGCCTTTAAACTCCTATACTTGGACGCACTCAGAAGCTAAATTATCACCAGCTCAAATTGCTGCTGTGGTTACTTGGGGAAAGAAAGTACAAGCAGATTATAAACAACAAATTTCAACGAAGTAATTGCAAGAAAAATCGCTTTTAATCATTGGTGCTGTTTGGGTAGAACCCAATTCTTCTGCAGCAGGAAAACGGATGTTGCAGTTAATAGCGCAATTTTTAGAAAGGGATTATAAAATAACATTTGCAAGTGCTTCACAAAAAAACGAAAAAGCAATCGATTTAATTTCTTTAGGAATTGATGCCGTTGCCATTGCGTTAAACAATGCTTCTTTTGATATATTTATAAAAGAATTACAACCAACTATTGTGCTGTTCGATCGTTTTATGATGGAAGAACAGTTTGGTTGGCGTGTTGCCGAAAATTGTCCAAAAGCCCTCCGAATTTTAGATACAGAAGATCTGCATTGTTTGCGTAAAACTAGAGCGTTGTGTTTAAAACAGCAGCGTAATTTTTCTATCAACGAATTACTAAAACAAGATATTACAAAAAGAGAAATTGCAGCTATTTTAAGATGTGATTTCTCTTTAATCATTTCTACTTTTGAAATGGAACTCCTGAAAAACACCTTTAAAATAGCCGACACTATTTTAATGTATTTGCCTTTTTTGTTTGATGAAATTAATGAAATTCATCAAAAAAATTGGCCATCTTTTGAAGAAAGAGTGCATTTTGTTTTTATTGGAAATTTCTTTCACAAACCCAATTTGGATGCCGTTTTAACCTTGAAAAATGAAATTTGGACACAGATTAGAGAGCAGCTTCCAAAAGCAGAAATTCGTATTTATGGCGCATACGTAAATCAGCAAATTCAAGAATTACATAATAAGAAAGAAGGCTTTATTGTGAAGGGTTTTGCAGAAGATGCAAATGAAGTTGTAGAAAATGCAAAAGTAGTGTTAGCACCTTTAAATTTTGGTGCTGGAATTAAAGGAAAATTAACAGAAGCAATGCTTTGTGGAACGCCAAGTTTAACTACTACTATTGGAGTAGAAGGAATGGCAGGTGATTTTCCTTGGAATGGTTTTGTAGCAGATGATTTCTCTAATTTTGCATTGAAAGCAGTTGAATTGTATACAAATAAACCTATTTGGGAGCAGTCACAATTAAACGGAGTAGCCATTATCAATTCCATCTATAGCAAAGAGAAAAATGCGCTATTATTTTTCAATAAAATTGAAAAAGTTCAACAAGATTTAGAAAAACATAGAACAGCTAATTTCTTAGGAAGTTTATTGCAGTATAAAACACTGCAGGCTACGAAGTATATGAGCAAGTGGATTGAGGAAAAAAATAAGTAGGCAATCTAAAGTCTCAGTTTTCAGTATTAAACTAACTGAAAACGAAGACCTAAATCTAAAAACTAAATCAACCCTGCTCTTTTTAAAAGTGCATCTGGTTTTGGTTCTTTTCCTCTAAAACGTATGTACAGTTCCATAGGTTTTTCTGTACCTCCTTTAGAGAGTACATTTTCTTTGAATTTTGTAGCTACTTCTTTGTTGAAGATGCCTTCTTCTAGAAAGTATTCAAAAGCATCTGCATCTAAAACTTCTGCCCACTTGTAAGAGTAATAGCCAGCAGAATACCCTCCTTGAAAAATATGAGAAAAAGCGGTACTCATAACATTTTCTTGAATATCAGGATATAACTTTGTGTCTGCAAAAGCGCCATTTTCAAATTCTTTAACAGAAGAAATTTCTGATGGATCTTGACCGTGCCATTGCATGTCTAATAAACCAAAACTTAATTGACGCAATGTTTGCATTCCTTCATGAAAACTAGCGGACTCTTTAATTTTTGCTACATATTTCATCGGAATAACTTCTCCGGTATCATAATGCTTTGCAAACAATTCTAAGGCTTCTCTTTCAAAACACCAGTTTTCTAAAATCTGACTCGGCAGTTCAACAAAATCCCAAGAAACAGAAGTTCCAGATAAGCTGTTGTAGGTTGTGTTTGCTAACATTCCATGCAATGCATGTCCGAATTCATGAAACAATGTTGTAACTTCATTAAAAGTTAATAAAGAAGGTTTTGTTTCCGTAGGCTTTGTGAAATTACAAACAATAGAAACATGAGGTCTTTCATTTATGTCATTCTTTATTTGTTGCGATTTATAAGAGGTCATCCATGCACCATTTCTTTTTCCTTTTCTAGGATGAAAATCGGCATAAAAAAGGGCAACAAAGTTGCCTTTTGTATCTGTTACCTCGTAGGTTTTAACATCTTCGTGGTATTTGTCGATATTCGAAACTTCTTTAAATTGTAAATCGAATAATCTGTTGGCAATCTCAAAAATACCACCAATTACATTTTCTAATTTAAAATAAGGCTTTAAAATCTCTTGATCTAAATCAAATAACTCTTTCTTTAGCTTCTCTGAGTAATAGGCGCCATCCCATTTTTGAAGTTGATCTATACCATCTAATTTTTTAGCATATGCTTCTAAGTTATTAAATTCTTTAATGGCAGCGGGTTTTGCTTTTTTTAATAAGTTGTTAGAGAATTCGATAACATTATTGGGCGTTTCCGCCATTCTTTCCTCCAAAACAAAATGCGCATGCGTTTTATAGCTTAGTAAATTTGCTCTTTGATGGCGAAGGTTTACAATTTCTAAAACAATTTTTTCATTGTTAAATGTATTGTCTTGAAACCCTTTTTTACCAGCAGCAATTGCCATTTTTTTACGCAATTCTCTATTGTCGATGTACGTTAAAAACGGAATATAACTTGGGTAATCTAAGGTAAAAACCCAACCTTCTTTATCATTCGATTTTGCAGCCTCTTTTTCACTTTCTGGTAAACCTGCTAAATCATTTTCATTGGTTATGTGCAATTCGAAAGCATTGGTTTCTGCCAATACATTTTCGCCAAATTTTAAAGAAAGGGTAGCGAGTTTTGCATCAATTTCTCTAAGTTTACTTTTATCTTCTTTATTTAAATTAGCGCCATTCCTTGCAAAGCTCTTGTATTGCTTGTCTAAAAGCATTGTTTGTTCTAACGATAAATTTAAAGTCTCTTTTACCTCAAAAATTGCTTTTACTCTTTCAAATAAAGCTGCGTTTAAAGTGATGTCATTTCCAAATTCACTCAACCACGGCGAAACTTCTTGTGCAATTTCCTGAATTCTGTCATTAGTTTCTGCAGCATTTAAATTAAAGAATATACTTGTAATTCTATTTAGTTTTTCTCCTGAGAAATCCAAAGCAACCGTTGTGTTTTCAAAAGTTGGTTTGTCTGCGTTCTGTATAATTGCATCAATTTCTAACTTTGCAATTGCAATCCCTTTTTGAATTGCAGGTTTGTAATGATCATTAGAAATTTCAGAAAAAGGAGCCGTATTAAAATCTTGTAAAAGTGGATTCATGTATTCATTTAAATTTAAAGACCCTTTAAGTTTTTAAAACCTAAAGGGTCTTTTCAATAGTTTTGTTTACTTATTTTCTTACACGTTCAGAAGCTTGTTCAACTTTTAGTTTTAACGCTTCTTTGTAAGCAATTATTTTATTTAAAACAATTTCATCTGAGACACCAATAATTTGAGCTGCTAGAATACCTGCATTTTTTGCACCATCTAAAGCAACGGTTGCAACGGGTACGCCGCCTGGCATTTGGAGGATAGACAAAACAGAATCCCATCCATCTATAGAGTTTCTACTTTTTATAGGAACACCAATTATTGGCAACGGACTCATAGATGCTACCATTCCTGGAAGATGAGCTGCACCGCCAGCACCAGCAATTATTACTTTAATACCTCTTTTGTGTGCGTTTTTAGAATAATCAAAAAGTTTTTCTGGAGTTCTGTGCGCAGAAACAATATCTACTTCAATTTGAATATCAAAACTCTTTAAAACAGCTATTGCTTCTTCCATTATTGGAAGATCAGAATCGCTTCCCATTATTATTCCTACCATAATTATTTACTTATTACTCTAATTGTTTCTTTTACTTTTTGAGCGATTGCTCTTGCGCGATCAATATCCGCATTTACAATAGTAACATGTCCCATCTTTCTAAACGGACGCGTTTCTTTTTTTCCGTAAATATGCGGCGTTACGCCATCAATTTTTAATATTTCTTCTATGTTTTGGTAAATTACATCACCAGAAAAACCTGCTGAACCAACTAAATTTACCATAATTCCGGCAACTTTACTTGCTGTGTTTCCTAAAGGGAGATTTAAAACGCTACGCAAATGTTGTTCAAATTGATTGGTGTAACTCGCTTCAATAGAATAGTGTCCAGAATTGTGAGGTCTGGGAGCCACTTCAT
>Ga0206130_10007710_pt1 | contig 11802 bp, 10 predicted proteins | sample Helgoland_Spring_9_FD_148637 | JGI IMG/M metagenome (GOLD analysis project Ga0206130, IMG submission 148637) | Pelagic subsurface seawater microbial communities from Kabeltonne, Helgoland, North Sea - Helgoland_Spring_Bloom_20160512_1 | ecosystem: Environmental > Aquatic > Marine > Epipelagic ...
GGGGCAATACGCCGCTGGTCCACGACAGCAGCAGCATCTGGTCGAGCCATCAACTCAGTGATCGACGTGACCGCTCGATCGCCCGGTGACACCTCAGTCCCGACCACGCCGTAGAACGAGTCTGCCAGAGCCTCTGGTAGCGGGAGATCAGCTTCTTCGGCTGCGGCGCCTGTGACCAACACGTAGGGGTTAGAGGCCAGCACATCGAACAGAAACCGTTGTGCATCTTCGACCGTGATCGAATCGATCACCTGGTTAGCGATGGTTTGTCGATCGGCAGCATTGGCCGGGATCCCTCGAGCGAGTGCATAACTCACGAGGTCTCCCGCGATCTCAGCATCCTGCCGAGTGCTGCTCTCAGCGAACCGCTGAGCGACCTGCAAGCGGGCTGAGGCAAGCTCACGCTCCAGTTCTTCGGGTGTAAAGCCGAATTGGCGAGCCCGTTCGACCTCGACAAGCAGGTCTTGGAGAGCCGCGCCGACATCGGCGGGCGCAGTCGCGGTCGACAGGCTCACAATCTGAGAAGACCCCAAATAACCACCGGCTCCAGCGTTGGCGCTGAGCATGACACTTTCGCCACGTTGGACCAGCTCAAACAGCCGGGTACTGACCATGCTCATAGCCATGGACGCGACGAGTTTAGAACGCATCGTAAACGGCGATGTGACGGGAGAGTCGTCCAGGCGCCACAGGACCTCGAGTTCGGTGCGTTGGATCTCGCTGTCAGTGAATACATCGAAGACTGGCTCAGGCAACGAACCTGGCGCAGTAACAAAGGGCGTTCGTTCGAACGCATCGTCGGGTGGCGGTTGCACGAACGTTGCCACAATCCGTCGCTCGATGTCAGCGACATCGATGTCACCAACCGCAACGATTGTCATCAACTCTGGCCGATACCAGCGCTGATAAAAGGCACGAAGCTCAACCTCGGTCATCGATTCGATGACGTCAGCCTGTCCAATCGGATCCCGTCCGAGGTAGTCGGTTCCTGCGAGCAAGACGTCGCGGACCTCGGCCCCGATACGGCCCGACAGAGGTTCGACGGACCGCCGGTGTTCCTCGCGAACCACCCCTCGTTCTTCGACAACCGCGTTGGTTTCAATGGTCGCAGCCGTCGCCCACTGGAACAACACGTCGAGCCCAAGCTGCACTGTTTTGGCTGAGCGGGTTGGAAGTTGCAGCTCGTAGACCGTCTCCTCGTAACTCGTATACGCGTTGACATCGGGCCCAAACCCTGAGCCGAAACCTTCCATTACCTGGACGATCTCGTTGCCGGGAAACCGCTCGGTGCCGTTGAACATCATGTGTTCAAGAAAATGAGCAACACCCTCGGTACCCGCTTCTTCGTTGATCGAGCCGGCCCGCACGACCATCCGAAGTTGCGCCTGGCTCCCTGGTCGACCGTTGTTACGGATCAGGTACGACATGCCGTTGGGTAAGACACCTTCAACAACACCTTGATCGAGCGCAAACGGCTGATCCCATCCGTCAGGCACTACGAATGCTGGTGGAGGCTCACCAGCAAACTGGGCGGGACCCTGCCGGTCAGGCTCGCTTCCAGCGCCGCCTGTGCCCTCTACGGGCGTCTCTGTCGATGATTCTGGAGGGGTGTCAACCGCAGTCGCGTCTGGGTCGGGTGTAGCGATCTCGCCACCGTCAATCGACGATGATGGGCGGTCGCTCTCGGCCAGGTCAATGGCGGCTTCAGATCGACAGGCGACGGCCACTAACGCCATCGTGAGCAGCAGGCCAACAACCTGTCGCAAGGAATACACGAAACAACCGTACTGCGCAGGAGACCGAACGCTGAGGCGGCTAGGGATAGATAGCTAGCTAGCTAGCTATCTATCTAGGCAGCGCTGCACCGTGCGGGATGCGTGGGGACAAAAAGGTCAGCTACCGGTGTTCTCGCGTAGCAGGAACGAAGGAGCAAGCTGGACCGGGGTCGAGGCCTGATCTGTGATCGGTGGGCGAATTGGTTCAACCTTGGCACCGCGATCGGCCATCAGTTGGCGATGGCGGACCAGAAGGATGACATAACCGAGCATGACAGCGTCGACGAGTACATGGGCTGCTACCCAGCGGCCGCCAGCAAACAACGCGAGCAACAACGTCATGGCTGCGATGCCGGTGAAGCCGAGCAGTACGTGACGACGGCGTTCGCGGGCAGCAGATGTTGAGGTAGGCATGCCGAGGCCAGCATTGTCGGACGTGTCCCACGCTTGGTGCAAGATTGACTCGGCAGCCATGGGTGTGTCTTCGAGATACGCCGCTGCAGACGTCGCCAACGGTCGGGCGAGTTCAGGTGCTGCGTCGACGTCGAGTGGCCGCAACTGAACAACATTGCCAGATGTCACAGACGCTGGATTGCCAGATGTCACAGGCGCTGGACCCAAGTGCGCAGGTCCTGAGCTGCTGGGAGCGGCTGCGTAAGGGCGCAGAGCGGCAGAGGCTTGCGTGCCCAGCGGGTTTACACCCGAGGTTCGCATGCCGGTCGGTGAACTGACCGCCGAGGTCGAATAATGATTCGATGCTTTTTGTAGTGGCAAGAAACGCTGCGCAGAGTTCACGCCACCTGAGGAGAGTCCTCCACCAGACTGAATGGACCCGAATGTGCGCCCAGAGGAACGGCGATCTTTCAGGTAGGGCGGGAGGAGCACCAATGCCCAGAGGGCTATAAGTATCACAAGTACCACGTAAGTCAAGACTTTGCTACGGCTTCCAGTAACGACACTGTTGCAGCTCGCGCAACGCGGGTGGTGGATTTCCACAAGTTCCCTTGGGGGATCCGGACTTCGGGTGGTAGGCGCGTGGGCGGAACAGGTCTGGCGAATATTGCGAAATGATTACAACATGGGTGTCTACTAGCTACTCAGGCAGTACACAACGCGCAGTCAAAAAACCTTAGACACCTGTCTCAACGACATTTGACTCCCAGGCAGGACCGAAGAACGAGCCGGGGTAGTTCAGGACGAGCCGGAGGAGCCGATGGACGAGGCGACCAGTGGCACTCACAACCATGTCCGACGAACGTCGGCCCAAGCGGAGCGAAGAAAACCAGCCTTAGCGCTGCCAGTCGCCAGATCTGCCACCGGACTTCTGCCACAGGCCGAGCGACTCAACAGTCATACCTCGGTCCCGGGCTTTGCACATGTCATAGATCGTGAGCGCTGCAACCGAACATGCGGTGAGCGCTTCCATCTCGACACCGGTAGGCCCGACGGTCTCGACGGTTGCTTCGATATCGATCCATGACTCACCGATGTCGAAGTTGACCTCGGCGGAGCCAATCATGATCGGATGACACAACGGGATGAGATCACTGGTGCGTTTAGCACCTTGGATTCCGGCAATGCGAGCAACCGCAAGAACATCACCCTTGCCGACAACACCTTGTTGGATCGCGGTCGCAGTGGCCGCCGACATAGACACCCGGGCCCGAGCAACACCGACTCGTTTGGTCCATTCCTTGGGCGTGACATCGACCATGCGAGCAGCGCCGTGTTCGTCGAGATGGGTGAACCCGTGTTCAGCCGGTTCGTTTACCACGCTCAGCCGCCGATCTGGCTCATGGACCGATGCGGTCGAATGAAGTTCACCTTGCCGATTTGGTGGCCAGCCCATTTGGCGCCAACACCCCGCTCGATTTCGGCCGCGAGTTCTTCGTCGGTTGCCCCATTTCGAAGCAAGGTACGCAGATCGAATTCGTCGACGGCGAAAAGACAATTACGCAACTGGCCCTCGGCAGTCAGGCGCACCCGGTCGCAATCTCCACAGAACGCCTGGGTGACGCTCGCGATCACGCCGACCTCGCCTTTGCCGTCGAGGAAACGGAATCGCTGCGCAGGTTCGTGACCCCGCTGGATGGGTTCAAGCGGGAAGACCTCGCCAATAGCGGCGACGATTTCTTTTTGGCTGACAACCCGGTCGTTGCTCCAGCCCTCGTCGGCGTCGAGTGGCATCCACTCGATAAACCGAACAACAACACCCTTGTCTCGACCGAAACGAGCGAAGTCAACAAGTTCGTCGTCGTTGATACCCCTCATCACGACACAGTTGACTTTGACCGGCTCGAAACCGGCTTCGACTGCAGCGTCGATGCCATCGAGCACCGTGTCGAGTTCGTCTCGCCGAGTTAGCTCGAGGAAACGGTCCTGTTGCAGCGAGTCGAGCGAGATATTGATCCGGCGTAGGCCAGCGTCTTTAAGAAGCTGAGCGTGGCGCCGCAACGTCGAACCGTTGGTGGTCATTGCCACGTCGGTGCCCAGCGCCGCGAGTTTTGCCACCAGCTCATCGAGATTCGCCCGCACCATGGGTTCTCCCCCGGTAAGCCGAATGCTGTCAACGCCAAACGTGTTCACCATGACTCGGGCGAGCTGTTCGATCTCCTCGAACGTCAAGATGTCAGCCCGGTCAAGCCATTCAAGGCCTTCTTCTGGCATGCAGTACGTACACCGGAAATTGCAGCGGTCCGTAACACTGATGCGGAGATCTCGATGGACCCGTCCGAATGTGTCGACCAGAGGTCGTGCCATGCCAAACATCGTACTTGCACCCTTGACAAATGCTCAATCGGGTTACAACCCAACTACCTCAAGGACCCGCCGGCAAAAGGCACGGAGGCCCACATGCCTTCTTCGCGGTGGCAAAAACGCCGAAGGAGGACCAGGCCTTTCAAGCCGCCGTTCATGTCTCGAACAGACCCACTGCCGACATGGCTCAAGACGGTGGTCGTGGCTGCTGTGTTGCTGGCACACCCGTCGTCTATCTCGCCGACGCACTCGTCTGGACAATCATGGACGACCGTATCGTGCGACTGACCGTCGCCCGAGTCCGATCTCCGCGTTAACCGCCTGGCCTGCCGGCTGGCCGACCCGTTGGCCTCTGGGGCGCAGGGCAACAGGTTTCGCCGCACTGTGTCGGCACGAGTCCCAACTCCCCGAGCGCAACCGGCACCACACCTTCGGTTCGCTCCTTGACCAGTTCGACAATCATGTCGACAAACCGCTCATCGCTGCTCGCCGTCGACACCCTGGTGAACCCAAGCTCAACCGCTCGTGCAGCAGCGGCAGCGTCGGTGTCGAGGTCTTGCAGCACTTCCATGTGGTCAGAAATGAAACCAATCGGTACCACCACGGCATGGTCGACCTGTAACCGGTCTATCGATCGGATCGCATCACAAATATCGGGTTCGAGCCATGGCATAGAGGGTGGGCCACTTCGGCTCTGCCACACAACCGACCATGGAGGCATGGCTGCGCCGGCTGACGCGCCGACACCCTCGGCCACGAGCTGTGCCGCATTGGTGATTTGTTGTTCGTAGTTACAGGTGGCCGCGGAGGCAGACGGGATGCTGTGTGCCGTGAAGAAAACGTGTGTCCGAGCAGGGTCGATCCCATCAAGGGCCGAAGTAACACCGGCGACCATCGGATCGATGAAACCGGGGTGATTGAAGAAGATCCGAAGTTTGTCAATCGCTGGACCGTCGCCATCGATCAAGCGGACCGCGTTGGCGATGTTCTCTCGATATTGCCGGCAGCCACTGTAGGAGCTGTAGGCAGACGTCACGAACGCGACGGCATGTTTGACGCCGTCGGTATGCATCTGGGCGACCGTGTCGTCGAGAAACGGCGCCGAATTCCTGTTCCCCCAGTACAGGGGAACATCGATGTCGGCTGAAGCGAACGCATCGGTGAGTTGAGCCAACAGGGTGCGGCAGTGCCCATTGATCGGACTGATCCCGCCTCGGGCGAAATAGTGCTGGCCTACAAGTTCGAGCCGTTCACGAGGGATGCCTCTGCCTGCGGTGACCCGTTCGAGAAACGGAATCACCTCATCGGGCCCCTCGGGACCCCCGAAACTCACCAACAAGAATGCATCGATCGGATCGGCCATCGTCATTTTTTCTGTGCCTTCGTGGGGGACTTCTTGTTGGAACTGCTGCGTTTGTTGGGGCTTAGACCTTGGCAGTTGGGGCAACGCCACATCTTGCGGGCCGCGACCTCGAGTAGCTCGATCGGGGTATCACAGACACGACATGGCTCGTCTTGGCGTTTGTACGCGTACAGCCGCTCTCCAGCAGGTATCGAACGAGCGGTCTTGTAACCCCCGAGCGCTGGGTCCACCGTGACGATTCGATTGAGCTTCTCGCCGAGCCGCAATTGCTGGACCGTGAGGTCCCACAGGTCGCGAAGCTGAGATTCGTCGAGCGCATTCGCTGGCGTTTCTGGGTCGATGCCAGCAATAAACAACAACTCGGCCCGGTACACATTGCCGATTCCAGCAACGACCTTCTGATCAAGGAGTGCAGCGCCCACAGCGATTCGACGCCGTTTCATTGCAGCAACAAAGGCATCGACATCGGCTTTTGGTCTCAGCGGATCTGGCCCAATCGATGCTGCCACCTTGTCCGCCAACTCGGGCGAACCCAGATCGCACACCATTGGCCCTCGAAGATCCCAATTCACGTCAGCGGTGGCCAGCCGCAGCCGCACTGCCCCAACCGGGTCTCCCTTCGCCTTGCGAAACTTCCCGATGAGGCCCAGGTGGACGTGCAGCACATCACCGGTCGCGAAATGTCCGACCAGATGTTTTCCGTGAGCTTCGAACTCGTCGCAGATTTGGGCGTTGAGTTTGGCTGCACCTGCTTGGAATCGCCCCTGGGGCGACGATGCATAAATCTTCTGCCCGCCAAACGATGCATTGAGATCACGGGCGAGCCGATGGATGGTGTGCCCTTCAGGCATAACTAGTAACCATCACATTCCATCAGATTCCATCAGATGTTTGAGCACTGCGGTGAGCGGCACGGTCGAACGCGTCGCAGGCTTCGTTTGCATTCGACGAAACGGTATCGACAACCCCATCGAAGCCAACTGCTCCGCCGGCAAGTGCTGGGCCACCTACAACGATGAAGGCATCAGGAAGTGCGGCTCTCATCGCCTTGGCTTGCTCCACGGCCGCTGGAAGAATGCCGCCGAGGACAGCACAGGCGCCGATCCCTACCAAGTCATCACACCCTTGGGCAACGGCCACAAACGACTCGGTCGGGGTATTCGCACCCAAATCGATGACAGAGAAGCGACGGTCGCTGAGCAGATCCGACATCATTGCACTGGGGATTCCGTGCGGGTCCCCAGCGAATGCCCCAATGACGATAGTCCCGCGCCGCCGTCCTCGATGTCGGAAGAGTGGACCAAGTTGGCCGAGCAGCCGGTAGGTGGTCGACGTAGCACGGTGCTCGTCGGCAATCGTCAGGTCTCCGCGGGCCCAACCTTCGCCGACCTCAACGAGCGCATTGCGCAGCAGTTGACTATGCACCTGACCCGGCGTGGCTCCGGCACTGAGCGCATCGGTGATGATGTTCCAGCATCCTGCCGTGTCGCCAGCGACCAGCCGGTCAGTGAACGGCGCAACCAGAAGTTGGCGCGGAGCACCGTCTTGGTCAGGAGCCTGGCGACGAGGTCCGGTGCCTTCGGCGAGAACCGCTGCAAGGTCGGCAGAAGCGACCCACCACTTACCACCCCGTTTCTCCGCGGCCATGCGGCCAGTGCGCACATACCGGTAAGCCGTCATGTAATGCACGCCGAGCGACTCGGCTGCTTCGGCCAACGTTGCTAGTTCTGTCGTCGGTGACGTGCCAGAGCCAGAGCTCAACGCACGAACCATACGAAGTTTGGATGTTTCATCAAGCGTCGGGTTTCAGCGGAAAATTTGCAGGGTATTGAAATGGACATTAGGCCACTTCACTTTCGGGTTCTTGTTCACGGTCTTCGTGTCGCGCCTTACGGGCGGCCGCTGCGACTGCTCGCCGGTGGGGTGAACGAGGTCCGAACCCTGCGGCGGCGCGTTGTTCATCGTCTTCGCCTCCCCACAGACCGTGTTCCCGCCCCGCGCGACCAGCGTCACGACATTCGTCTATAACCGGGCAACATGCGCAATACGAGCGCGCTAGGGCCTCACGCCGATTTCGGCGGCCGTCACGTTCGCCTGGTACAGCGAAGAAGATGTGGGTCTTACCCCGACACATCGCGCTTTGATGCCAATCATCGGCGCAGGGGGAGGGAACTGGCGACCCTAGACGGTCGAGGAACGCTTGGAAATTGAGCGAATCAGACACATATTCTGTTTAGCACTAAATAGCTCAAATGCGGCAGGTAAATGAAGAACCGCCACGTGTCACTTTCGAAACAGCGTTGATCGATGCGATACTGGTGAGCGATGTTGAGTTCAGGCACGAAAACCGTCGCGCTCGCGATGGCCTTGTTGGCCGGTGCCTCCACCTTCTTCGGCTCTGCGCATGCTTCGCAAACCGTCGACCCCCAGTTCCAAAACATCGTCGACGATCCGGCCCTCTTCGACCTTGAGCTGGCCCAAGCCGAACTCGACGGCCTCCGACTCGACGCCGATCGATTACGACGTGAGCTGGCCGACATTCTCAACACCATCGACGGTCTGACTATCGAACGCGACTTCATCGAACTCAATAATCAAGCCCGCAACGATGTCATGCAGCAGTCGCGCACCCAAGCTCGAAACATGGCGATCAGTGCTTATATCGGCATCGGCCCACCCGTCTCAAGCATCGTCGTGCTCGACGCTGCCTCCGCCAATGACTTGAGCTATCGGAACGGACTTCTCCGTCAACAAGCCGAGCGGCTCCAACAGGCGGCCCGTAACTATTCGATGCTCGCTGGGCAGGCTGACAGTGCGGTGCTCGAATATGGCGACTCGATCAACGACGCAATCCGGGTGACCGAAGCACTTAATCGGACACTTGCCCGAATCGTAGAGCAGATTCCGTACGCCGAATGGGTCGTGAGTATCGCAGAGATCCATCAACTGGCCGACGTCGAGTTCGAAGACAGCCGTCGCAAACAACCAACCGCTGAGGAATGGCGCAAACTACGGTTCTGTGAGTCCACCGAGACCTACAACATCGATACTGGCAACACGTTCTATGGCGCCTACCAGTTCACCTGGGACACGTGGGGAACCGTTGGCGGCTCCGACAATCCGGCACATGCACCTGCTGCGGAGCAGGACGCCCGGGCCCGACTGTTGTACGCCACCCGAGGATCCCAACCGTGGCCGATCTGCGGCCGGTTCCTTCCGTAACCCAATCTCTGCGAACGACGCAATAAGCTCAGCGCCGTGACTGTTGCCATGGTGCTGATCTTCGCCACGTGCATCACCGCTGGCGTCGGTTTGACCTTCCACACCGGACTCGACATGAGATCCGAGGAACGGTTTTTTGGAGGCTGGGTCCTTGGCATCGTGGCCTTCACCCTCAGCGGCATCCTGTTCACCCGGCTGTTCAGCTTTGGCGGCGCGGCCGTTGCAATCGCTGCGGTCGGGGTACTTGCTGCCTCATTGCCGGGTTGGCGCCGAGGCACAACCCAATGGCACCGAGAGATCAGCGATCTTCGCGAACGGCTGGCCCAGCCGCTCCTAAGCGGCAAGAACCCCATAGTGCTCGCAGCACTCCTGCTACCAGTGTGGGTGCTCATCGGTCGCATGTTCTACTTTGCCTACCAGACCAGCGCCGACGGCGGGATTGCGGTTGGGCACCTGGCAACGTTCTCGGATTGGCAGGCGCACCTGACCTACACCGCGTCATTCGCCTACGCCGACAACACAGCACTGAACCTGCCTCTCGCCACCGGCAACAACATCGGTTACCACGCAGGCATCAACTATTTCTCGGCGTTACTCATCCCCGCCGGAGCAACACTTCCCGGAGCCCTGCAGGTCTCCGGCGCATTCACGCTCATGGCTTTCCCTGGTGTGATGTACAGCGTTGGCATGCGAGTGTTCAATCGCCAGGCCGTAGCGCTACTTGGCACCACCCTCTTCCTCTTCTTTGGTGGCTGGGGCTTCATCGACTTCTTCCGAGACCTGGCTGACGGCGGAGCCGAAGTGCTGAGCAGCCTGCCTCGCACCTACACCCGACTCCCTGACATCCCGACAGCCCAGGGCCAGACCTGGTGGAACACCAACCCGATCGTGCTCGAGAATCCGATCGTGGGCCACTTCTTCCCGCAACGACCCACCATGATTGGGTTCCCCCTCGTACTGCTGGTGTTGGGTTGGTTGTACACCGCCTGGTCCGATATCGAAGACCGAGGCACGGACCGGACCCGAACACTCCTCTTCTGTGGCGTGCTCGTTGGGCTCACACCGTTCTTCAACCTGTTTGCCTTCGGCGTTCCGCTGGCGTTTGTCGGCGTCTGGTGGATCGGCACCCGGTTCCGAACCGAGTGGTTGTACTTCTTGCTACCCGCTGCGCTGCTCGCATCACCCGTCGTACTGTTCCTGCAACCGCCATCGAGTTCGCTCGAATACCCGTATGACTGGGTCGAACATATTCGCAACCCAGCTGGGGTCCCCGACGACCTTGGCGCCTTCAGCCGAGTCGGCCATTGGATCACGTTCTGGTTCCGCAACCTCGGTTTCTTCTTGCCGTTACTCGTCGCTGCCCAGGTTGCGCGCGGGGTGTTACCCAAACGGTTGGCAATCGGCCTCACCCCCCTGTGGCTGTTCTTTGTCGTGCCGAACGCGATCAAGCCCCATCCATGGAATGGCAACAACACCCACTACTTCATCTTCGTGCTGCTGCTCGGGGCTCTTCCAATTGCAGCGTTGCTCGTACATACCGCCCGCAAGATGCCCCTCAGCACGGTCGCTATCGTGCCGCTGTGTTTCACGCTGATGGCCAGCGGCTTCATTGATGTGCTCGTCACGAACGACCAGGCAACCTCGCCGTGGCCCCTTACCGCAATGGACAGCGCTGGCGTCGCTGTCGGCGAATGGGCCCGAACAACCGACACCGATGCAGTCTTTGTCATCGAGCTCGGGTGGGCCGAAGGCCAGGCATCACCACATCAACATCCGGTGCCGGCGCTCAGCGGGCGTGACGTACTTGTCGGTAACGACGGCTGGGTCTTTGACCTGGGCATCGAAGACTGGTCCGTCCGTAAAGACCATTCTCGAATCATTCTCGAAGCGGGTGCCGGGTACAAAGATCTGATTGACATCTACGATGTCGACTACCTGGTTGTCGGGCCAAACACCCGCACCCCCAACTGGGATCCAAACATTGCGTTCTGGGAAGAGGCAGCAGATGTCGTCTATCGACATGCCGGCTGGACTGTCTACGAAGTCTGAAGCCACCACAACCGAAACTGTTAAACCAGGCGACGACCGGTTGGTCATCGCTGGCTTTCGCATGCCGCGGACCGGCCCGCTCGTCGTGCTGTTCCTAGCACTTGCGCTTGTGCTGAGACTGTGGGAGCTCGGCGAGCGACCGTTCCATCACGACGAGAGTCTCGACGCGTGGTGGAGCTGGCGATTCCGCAACGGCGAATACACCGGCTACGACCCGGTGTACCACGGGCCACTTCGTTTCTACATCACCGCCGGTTTCTATGAACTCTTCGGCGAGACCGATGCTGTAGCTCGGCTCTTCTCCGCTCTGACCGGTACTGCGGTCGTTGGATTACCTTGGTTCCTACGACGCGAACTCGGACGAGCCGGCACGATTGCGGCCGCAGCGGCGCTCACCGTTTCGCCCACGATGTTGTACTACTCCCGGTTCGGGCGCGAAGACGCCCAGATGGTGTTCCTGACTCTGTTGGCAATGGTCCTTGGCCTGTCGTACCTTCGTTCACCTCGGGCGCTCACAGCGACTGGGCTCACGTTCACACTTGCTTGCAGCTTTGCCATCAAGGAGTCCACGTATCTGTTCGGGCTGCTGCTCGCAGTCTTCATGCTGATCATCCTGGCTGCCCAGTTCGATGCGCA
>Ga0206130_10007711_pt1 | contig 11800 bp, 11 predicted proteins | sample Helgoland_Spring_9_FD_148637 | JGI IMG/M metagenome (GOLD analysis project Ga0206130, IMG submission 148637) | Pelagic subsurface seawater microbial communities from Kabeltonne, Helgoland, North Sea - Helgoland_Spring_Bloom_20160512_1 | ecosystem: Environmental > Aquatic > Marine > Epipelagic ...
AAGTCGTAGAAACTCTGCGAAAAGAAGATCTTCTTGATTGTTTGGTTTTGCAACACTCTCACCTAGGGAGTCAGGTTCCTAACATGGTTGAAATCCGCAAGTTCGCACAGGAAGCCAGCCGGCTATTTATCGAGATAGCTAAGCTTGGAGCTAATCTTAAATTTCTAGATTTGGGAGGGGGATTGGGCGTTGATTACACAGGGGAGAATTCCTCTAGTGCCAACTCCATTAATTACTCTTTGGAAGAGTATTGTTACAGTTTAGTAGAGACAGTTTGTTTTGAAATGAATGATGCGGGAGTTTCCCATCCTTGTATTGTGACCGAAAGCGGTCGAGCATGTGTTGCCCAATCTTCCATGCTAATTTTTAGCGTCCTAGAGAGCACCAGTTATGAAAGAGACGAAATTATTTTAGCGGAAAAAGACGATCACCCTCTTTTGAGATCGTTGATTGAAATTTCCGATTCACTAGAACGTGAAAGCCTCTTGGAATCATTAAACGAAGCGACTTATTACCGAGATGAATTGCGTGCCTTGTTCCGCAGGGGGCGTTTGTCCTTGCCCGTATTGGCACGAGCAGAAAGAGCTCACCAAAAAACTCTGGGCCAAATTCGTAAGATGATGGATGACTTGGATGAAATGGAGTGGAGTGATGAATTAAATCTTCGGGTACAAGGAATGGCAGACATTTATCATTGCAACTTTTCCCTTTTCCAAAGCTTGCCCGATGTTTGGGCAATTGACCAATTGCATCCAATTATACCTATTACTCGATTGCATGAAAAACCCGACCGTAATGCTGTTCTTTGTGATGTGACTTGTGATAGCGATGGTCGGATAGATCGTTTTGTGGTGGCAGACGGCGTGGCGGACTGCCTTCCTCTTCACAGCCTCAACGAGGATGAGGAGTATTACTTAGGTGCATTTTTTGTCGGTGCCTATCAGGAGACCCTGGGGGACTTGCATAATCTTTTTGGGGATACCAATGTAGTCACGATTCGACTTGAGAATTCCGGAGACTTTGAAATTTTAGATGAAGTCGAGGGCGACACGGTCGCCCAAGTGCTAAGCTATGTTGAGTATGAGCCCAAGCGGTTGCTCGAACGTTTTAAGGCTAGGGCCGAGGACGCGGTAAAAGAACACGGTGCAACTTTGGACGAATTGAAGGAGTTGGTATCCACCTATCGTGAAAGTTTACAAGGATATACATATTACGAATCAGATTGAGAAAGAAAAAAGAATGTCAAAAGTATTAGTTATAGGAGCGGGAGGAGTCGGTTCTGTAGCCGTTCATAAGATGGCTCAATTACCTGAGGTTTTTTCTTCGATTACATTGGCGAGTCGGCGAGAATCTTCATGCTTGAAAATTGCCAAATCTGTAAAGGAAAGATTGGGGGTACAGATTAAGACCGCCGAGGTAGATGCCGATGAAGTGGATCAGACAGTTAGGCTGTTAGATAAGGTGAAACCCGACCTTTTGGTTAACCTCGCCCTGCCTTACCAGGATCTTGCCCTAATGGACGCATGCTTAAAGGCAGGTGTTTCTTACCTTGATACGGCAAATTATGAACCTCGGGATGAAGCAAAATTTGAATACCGTTGGCAATGGGAATACCAAAACCGTTTCGTGGAGGCAGGATTAATGGCATTGCTTGGATCCGGTTTTGATCCTGGAGTCACCAATGTGTTTACCGCTTGGTTGATCAAGCATCACTTTGATCGGGTGGATACACTCGACATTCTTGATTGCAATGGTGGAGATCATGGTCATCCATTTGCGACCAATTTTAATCCTGAAATCAATATTCGTGAAGTCACTGCTCCAGCCCGTCATTGGGAAAACGGAGACTGGTCGGAAACACCTGCCCTTTTTCAGAAGCAATCATTTTCCTTTCCAGAAGTGGGTGATCGAAACATGTATTTAATGTATCATGAAGAACTCGAGTCTTTGGTTAAACATTTCCCACAGATTAAAAGAGCGAGGTTTTGGATGACCTTTGGGGATGCTTATTTACAGCACCTCGAGGTTTTGCAGAATGTCGGACTTACCTCAATTGAACCGATTTATTATGAGGGGAAGGAAATTATACCTCTGCAATTTCTCAAGGCTGTGCTTCCTGATCCTGGCGGTTTGGGCGAGCACACTAAGGGCAAGACATGCATTGGCAATATCGTGACGGGAGAAAAAAATGGAAATTTTTCAACCAAGTATTTATTCAATGTTTGCGATCATGAAGAATGCTACAAAGAGGTGGGCAGTCAGGCTGTGAGTTACACAACTGGCGTACCCGCAATGATTGGAGCGGCTCTTATGGTCCAGGGCATTTGGAAGGGCAGGGGAGTTTTTAATATGGAACAACTCGACCCCGATCCATTTATGGATATGTTGAACACCCACGGATTGCCCTGGAAGCTACGCAACCTAGAAACTCCGCTTGCTTTCTAATGTTGCCCACCCAAAGCTCGGGTCCGGGAGCTTTCGCTCGTTTTGATCTATCGCGGGTGCCTTCGCCCTCTTTTGTGGTAGATGAGGAAAAAATTCGGTCAAACCTTAAAATACTGACTGAGATTGGAAAGCTTTCAGGTGCAAAAGTTCTTCTTGCCCTTAAATCTTTCTCGATGTGGTCGCTTGCCAGTCTAATTGAAGAATACTTGGATGGATGTTGTGCTTCCGGTTTGTGGGAGGCAAGGTTAGCCAGGGAAAAAGCATTTACAGGCATAAAAAAACAGAAAATTCTATCCACCTTTTGCCCAGCCCTTCGATCAACTGAATTAGAAGAAATTTGCGAGCTTTCCGATCACCTAGTTTTTAATCACCCTAAGGCTTCGGGAGTTGAGTATGCTGCATCTCATCAAGTGTCCTTGGGTTTGCGGATTAATCCTGAAATATCACTGGGACTTGATCCCAAATACGATCCTTGTGCCAAGCAATCAAGGCTTGGCTGGCCAATTAGCAAACTTAGCGAGTCAGATCTTAGCCCCTTTGAAGGCTTGCATTTTCATACTCTTTGCGAGCAGAACTTTGCACCTCTTCTTCAAACTTGGAAAAAAATCGAGAATGCATTGGGCAGTACTTTGAAAAAATTCTCATGGATCAATCTTGGGGGTGGTCACCATTGCACTCGTTCGGATTATGACCAGGATGGATTGATCGAATTGATCGATGAAATTTCTCAAAAGTATGATTGTCAGGTCTACCTGGAGCCTGGGGAAGCCGTTACCTTGGATGCGGGTATTCTTGTCGGGGAGGTAATTGACTTGATGAATTCCAATGCCATGCACGCTTTGCTTGATCTTAGTGCAACCTGTCATGCACCGGATGTCATTGAGGCTCCATATCGTCCTGCACTATTAGGGGATATTGAGGATGGACAGCACCCATACTTATTGGGCGGAGCGAGTTGTTTGACTGCCGATAGTTTTGGTGAGTACAGGATGAATAATCCATTACGGATTGGGGATCGTGTGGCTTTCTTGGATCAAGCTCATTATACCATGGTAAAAACCAACACTTTTAACGGAGTGAAACTACCTGCCATTGCAATTTGGAACTCCCAAACTGATAATCTATCGATGGTTCGAGAGTTTGAATATGAAGAATTTGTGAATCGTCTATCATGAAGGAAATTAAAAGTTTGCAGTTTTTAGGCTCCGAGTTGCAAGAGCACGAGAACTTGCAGGCTTCTGCAAAGTTTCAAATCGTTCCCTGTCCAATGGAAAAAACCGTTTCCTATGGATCGGGTACTTGCCTTGGTCCCAATGCAATCCTTCATGCCAGTCAGGAACTTGAGAGATCTTCTCCTTGTGAGTCTGGTTTTTTTACCCAACCGCCGATTGATTGTTCTGTTGATCATGAAACTTGCTTGCTTGAACTTAAGGAGCGAAGTGCACGGATTGTTATTGAAAATCATTTCCCGGTTATTCTGGGAGGAGAGCATTCTCTTACATGGGCAGCAGTTAAGGGAGTTTCCGAAGCAATTGGCCAAAAAATTGGTGTCGTTCAGATTGATGCACATGCCGACCTTCGGGACAGCTACCAAGGTATGGTACATTCACACGCTAGTGTCATGAACCTCCTTGTTCAAGATGGGCATCGCCTCGCCTCAATTGGAGTTCGGGCTATTTGCGAGGAGGAAAAAAAGATTCGTGAAAAATATTCTGTATTTTTTCAAGATGCCGGGGAATTGGTGCGAGGCAATGTATCTTCCATGGAGTTACCGTCTGATTTTCCTGAACTTGTTTACCTAAGTTTTGATTTAGATGGATTAGATCCCTCAGTTATGCTGGCGGTGGGTACTCCCGTGCCAGGTGGACTAAGTTACTACCAATCGATCGATTTAGTGAAGTCTGCACTCAAGGGCAGAACCTGTGTGGGGATGGACTTGGTTGAACTTTCTCCAAAGCCGACAGATATAGTATCCCCTTTTACTGCAGCATCCCTCCTGCAAGAATTACTCGCATTGGTTTAGTTTTTTGATCCATTCAGTAGAATATATAATCAAAGCTTTATCCCTTTCTCCTCATCCAGAAGGTGGTTACTTTCGCCGTACATTTGAGTCTAGTCATTCTACCCATTCCTCCGAGTTTTCCAGGCCCTTGGGCACATCTATTTATTACTCGTTGAAAAGGGAGAGGTTCCTCGCTTGCACTCCCTCGATGCCGATGAAACTTGGTACTTTCATCAAGGTGCTACACTCGATTTGCATATTTTTGATCGAAATCAATACCATAATGTTAAACTTGTCATGTTTGCGTCTGGTGCAGAATGCTCGCTCCAATTTACGGTTCCTGTTGGAACCATTTTGGGGGCAATTCTCAATAGACAGTCAAAGGATACCTATTCCTTCGTTAGTTGTTCGGTCTGTCCTGGTTTCAAGGAGGAGGGTTTTTTCTGGCTGGACATAGCAGAACTTCGAAGGAAATTTAAAGCACATCAATAGTTGCTTGGAAATTTGTCTAAACCTGTGGAATATTAGTCGAGTATGCAAAAAATATTTTCTTGGGGCGGTGGAAAAATAATCGAGATCGAACTCCCTGGATTTGAGGATTGGGTGCCGGAATTGTTCGAACAGTTCGAAAAATCCCGTTCTACGGCAAAAAAATCTCACAAGATTGGTGGAAGGTGGGAAAATTTATACATCGACATTGATGAAGTACCCGCTGCCCGAAACCCTATTCGTATGGGCAGAGATTTCGGGTTGGAAATATTAGAAATTTCAAGTGTGGTTCTTTTCGAACCTTTACGGGGGTGTGATCATGCTTATCCCCCTTTCTGGTTTAACTTGGCAGAACCTGGAGAATCCACAGGTTTGCATGACCATGCCCTCAATTCTAAGTTGTGTGGAGTATTTTATCTCGCTGCTGAAAATGATTCAGGGAATTTATTTTTTCATAAGGAAGGAGAAGTTGATTTGGAAATCATGCCAAAGGTTGGAAAACTCGTTCTTTTCGAACCCTGGATGCGTCATGGGGTCCGCGAAAATCGTTCGAACATTACTCGCCTTTCGATGGCCTTCAACTTATTTCCCTTTCCTTTACCTATTGAGAATTTGTAATTTTTACATCAATTTATATTAAAGTTACCAATTGTATCCTTTTTTTTCTCGAATTTCGTTGTACACATTACTTTACAACCTCATAAAATGAGTCGTTTTTTACACAAGTTTCACCTCACCTACAGCAATTAATGACACAAGCAACCGATTCTTTTGAAGAAATCGAATCCGCAGTCGTGCGTTTCGCCGGAGATTCCGGCGATGGAATGCAGACTATCGGGGAACGCTTTACCGACTCGAGCGCCTTTGCTGGCAATGACATTGCCACACTGCCTGACTTCCCTGCGGAAATTCGAGCTCCTGCAGGCACCATTGCAGGTGTATCTGGCTATCAATTACAATTTGGTAGTCATTCTATACTCACACCTGGTGATGAGCCTGATGCGTTGGTGGCCATGAACCCAGCTGCACTCAAGTCAAATATAAGCGATTTGCCCGAGGGGGGAATGTTAGTGGTAAATGTGGACTCATTCAAAAAAATGAACCTCAAAAAGGCAGGTTATGAGTCCAACCCATTAGAGGACGAAGAGTTTCGCAAAAAGTACCAGTTAATAGAATTGGACCTGACCACTTTGACAAAGGAGGCTCTTTCCGAAAGTCCCTTAAAACCATCAGATAAAGCTCGCTGTAAAAATTTCTTTGCCCTTGGTTTTATGTGCTATGTCTACGGACGGCCACTTGATCCAACATTGAAGTTTTTTGATCAAAAGTGGGGAAAACGGCTACCCGAAGTTGCAGATGCTAATTCAACAGCCCTAAAGGCTGGACACAACTTGGGTGATACTATGGAAACCGCTCGGAATCGCTACCAGTTGGCGAAGGCAGTAGTAAACCCTGGTGTTTATCGAAAAATTTCTGGAAATGAAGCTTTGGTTTATGGGCTAGTTGCGGGTGCTCAGAGTGCCAATCGTGAACTGCTCTATTCTGGATATCCCATTACTCCAGCATCCCCAGTTTTGGAAGGCCTATCTGCTCTAAAAAAATTCGGCATTAAGACCGTACAGGCTGAGGATGAGATTGCGGCTATGGGTGTGGCCATTGGTGCAAGTTTTGCTGGAGATTTGTCCGTTGTGGCAACTAGCGGTCCAGGAATGTGTTTGAAAAGTGAATTCATTGGTCTTGCCAGCATTACCGAATTACCCGTTATTATCTGTAATGTTCAAAGAGGTGGTCCGAGTACTGGTTTGCCTACCAAGACCGAACAAAGCGATCTTTTGCAAAGCTTGTTTTCTCGCCATGGGGATTGTCCATTACCTGTGATTGCAGCTCATTCTCCATCTGATTGTTTTGAATGTTCGATCGAGGCTTGCCGAATTGCACTTACCTATTGCACTCCTGTTATTTACCTCAGCGATTTATATGTAGCAAATGGAGCTGAGCCTTGGCTTGTTCCCAATGCCGCCGATCTTCCTGCGATAGAGGCAAAGTTTGCTGATCCGGACGAAGAATACATTTCTTACAAAAGAAATCCTGATACCCTTGCACGTACTCAAGCCATACCCGGTCAACCTGGATTGGAACATCGTATTGGTGGACTTGAGAAGTCTGAAGATGGAGGGGTCAATTATGATCCAGAAAACCATGAACAGATGACCCATCTGCGTGCGGAAAAAGTTGAACGGATTGCAGACACTATACCTCCTACCCAACTTCATGGTGAAGCGGAAGGGGATTTGTTGGTCATCGGTTGGGGCGGTACTTATGGTGCAATTACATCCGCTGCCCAGGCGATGCAGGCCGAAGGTTTCTCTATTTCATCATTGCATTTACGCCATCTCAATCCATTACCCAAGGATTTGGGAGAAATTATTAAAAGATTCAAGAAAGTGATTGTTCCTGAATTAAACCTTGGGCAACTTAGTTTAATATTGAGGGCCAAATATTTAGTCGATGCTATCCCTTTGACTAAGGTTCAGGGAAAACCCTTTAAGGTTTCTGAGCTTCGTGACTCTTTTCACAAAGAATTGTCCTAACTAGCAAATATTTAAATGAGCACAACGAATACGGAAGAAGGCAGTCTTACCAAGAAGGATTTTGTTACTGAAAATGATGTCCGCTGGTGTCCGGGATGCGGAGATTATGCTATCCTTAACGCAGTTCAAAGAACTTTGCCCGAACTTGGTGTGCCCAAGGAAAAGTTTGTCGTGGTCAGTGGAATCGGATGTTCCAGTCGCTTTCCTTATTACATGAATACCTACGGATTTCATACCATTCATGGTCGTGCACCTACCGTGGCAACCGGTGTGAAATCTGCAAACCCTGACCTTTCCGTGTGGATGGTTACTGGAGATGGAGATGGACTTTCGATCGGGGGGAATCATTTAATGCATTTACTCCGCCGAAACCTCGATATTAATGTTTTGCTGTTCAATAATCGAATTTATGGACTGACTAAGGGGCAGTACAGCCCAACTTCAGAAGTTGGAAAAAAGACAAAGAGTACACCAGTTGGGTCACTAGATTATCCAATCAATCCCTTATTATTTGCTTTGGGAAGCGAGGCCACTTTTATCGCCCGTACTTCCGATACTGACCAAAAACATATGGTCGAAACCTTCAAAGCTGCCCAAGCCCACAAAGGTACATCCTTTATTGAAATTTTTCAAAACTGTGTAATTTTTAATAATAATGCTTTTGATACTGTTACTGGTAGAGCAGTTCGCAGTGAACAGGCATTAATGCTTGAAGAAGGTAAACCATTACGCTTCGGTGAAAACAAGGGCATTCGACTCAATGGATTTGATCCTGAAATCGTTGAATTGAAAGATGGAGATGATGAATCAGATCTTTTAGTTCATCGCTCCAAGACCAACAATCCGGCTTATGCCTCTATTCTTGCTCAAATGGCTTATCCTGCCTTCCCTACTCCCTTTGGTGTACTTCGTCAAATAGAAGGCAGGGAAACCTATGAAGATGCCCTGCACTCCCAAATTAAGGCATCTCAAGCAAAAGGGGAGGGTAACCTTCAAGAATTATTAACCGGTAAAAATTCTTGGGTTGTTGAATAATGAATTCCTACTTTTGGAGGAACCATGTTAGACCAAATTTCCACCCTGTAATATCCAATTACTATTATGAGTTCACACGATTTTATTGATGATCCGAAAATTGGGCATACCAGGTTGCGTATGCCTGTAATCTTTGTACCCGTTGTTATGTTTGGCGTTCTACTTCTTGGTATTATTGCCTCAAAGATATATGTCGATGCGGTTCTTTACTCCGACCATGGAGAAGAGGGCCAGGAGTAATAATAATGGGTAACGAAAAGCCGGTAGTGGCATCCCTTATGCCAGCAGTCATGAAACTAGACGCAGGTGAATATTGGTGGTGCTCATGTGGAAAGTCCACAAACCAACCATTCTGTGATGGTTCTCACAAGGGAACTAGTTTTACTCCCCAAAAAGTTGAAATTTCTGAATCCCAAAATATTGCATTTTGTAACTGTAAACATTCTAGAAATGGCCCCTTCTGTGATGGTGCCCATTCCTCATTGCCTCAGGTATAACTAGGTCGAAAATATTCGAATTCAATCTATAGGTAAAAACCTATTCCAAAATCTCTTTTTATTCGTTGTTTTCCTTTGTGGAATAAGTTCTTTTGAACCTTTGGGTTTATTTTTGCCAAATGCCCATACCTCAAGCTTTTCAATCGTAGGTGCATTTCCAATTAATGCATCATATTTTCCTTTTAATTTAAGTTGTTGAACATAAATAGCTAAACCAATTTGGTTGAATGTGGGCAATGGTTCTGGGTAAGAATTGATTAACCTGCTTGATCTTAAAAGTAGCATTAAGTCGAGATCGTATGCGTCGCCGAAATAACTTGGAGAACTGAGTACTAATAACATTCTTCCGTCCTGAACTTTTTGAGTATCTCCTCGAGTCGTGGTAAGTGTACCAAGAGCTTCTACTGGAATGAATTTAAACCCTCCGTTATGTAATGCTTCCACAATGATTGTTCCTTTACCTTGGAATGTGGCTTTTGAATTACGTGATGAAAAAACAACGGTATTATTTTCCTCTGAACAGTATAATGCACTGCCGGAGTGCAACCATAGTTCACCTGTATGTGGCCATTTTGCAAAACTAAGGCTACCTAGTCTCCATAAAGCATTTTTAGTTTTTAGTTCACACCTCGAACCTTTACCACTTGCTAAGAGTGTTGTGGGTCGAATTTGTTGGTCCTTTTGGAGCGACTTAACTTCTGATGCATTAATATCTTCTGAAATAAATTCCATGGTGCCGAAGGAATAAGAAATTTGTGGAGTTTCGGCACACAAAAAAAGCGTCGCTGCATATGCAACGACGCTTTGTAAAATAAAATTTAAAAAATTTCTGATTAGAAAATTAGAATCTTGCGTTTAAGGTTAAACTACCGCCCGCATCGTAATTTTCGTAATCAAAAGTATCAATGGATGCATCTTGGTTCGTGTAACCGTAAGATAGTTTAAGCATTAATGACTCGGTGACTGAGTAGTTTGCAGTAGCGGATAATTCATGTACAAGATCATCCCTGTCTTTATTAGAACCATTTTTATAATCCCTGTAAGTCAATTTGTACTTTGGTGTTATCGTAAAGACGCTTATTGTTTTCTCAAGAGAGTAGGATGCTGATATATCCCAATTGCGCTTGGAGTCATCTTTTCCATTATCATCAGCAAAAAGTGGATCCACTGAGTTGTTATGATATCCTAGACCAACTTCAAGTGATGAGCGTAAGGAATCTGAGAATGAATCAGTTTTCATTATCCCAATGCTAGGATAAAATTCCTTAAAGACTTCTTGGTCATTTTCAGAAGTCCGATCATTACCATACCTAACTCCTGCTTTTGCAGACCACCCATTTCCAAATTGTGCGAGGAGTAATGCATATGCACTGGTAGAATTGTAATTCTGTGCTTCTAATAAAGTGTCTGACTTTAGATAATCTACTACTGACCAACTACCACCAATGTATGGGGTTAAAACATAAGAGTCCATATCGTACACTCCTAGCCCTGCTCCCCCGTAGAATGTGTTTCTCCATACACCAGTCGCAATCTCAGACTTGAGTACACCAGTAGTCGCGAATGGATTAGATTGGTAGTAATATTTACTGTCGTAACCAAAGAATGCGGATATGCCTTTTGTCTTTAATAATATGGGCCTTTGTGCTCCGGTGTCGCTTTCTGACAAATCCTTGGAACCACCTTTTTTTGATTTGTTTTGTTTAGCAACTTGGAGAGCTTGTGGTTCAACCGCTTTCGATGAATCAATCCTACGACTGGTATTCGCTGCGTTCTGGCCAAAAACCAAAGAGGTAAGAAATAATCCTCCTGATATTACAATACTTAAACTTTTCATTATGATTATGTGTTGTCTATTAAATAAACGACTTAATTTGCAGAAGCTTCTTGACCGCGAATGCGGATGTAAGGTGTTCCGTCTGAGGATATTAGATTGGAGTTAATATGACCAGCAGTACCAGAAAAATCATTTGTGGTAAGTGCAGTTCCACTGTTGATGGAAGCGTGGGTTACTCCGTTTAGATTAACATAGCCATCAATAGGTGTGCTCCCGAAGTTAAGTTGACCAACCTGAGATCTAAGCAACGCCAACGAGCCAGCTGGGAAATGTACATCGGTAAGATTTACAGTTTGTCCTTCCAAATAAACCTTGCGGACATGTCCACGAATATCCAAGCCGTTAATCGACAGCAATTCACTAGCATACAAATAAAGGTTATCTGCACTCGGTGTATTACCTCCGGATCCAATGTCAATTGAACTATCATGGACATCGGAGAGACCGATTGCTAGATCACCTAATGTTCCAATTGCCAAGTTCCCACCTGTCTTGATGTCAACGTTTACCAAAACCATGGAATCTTGCGAGGCGATAGCAAGGTTAGATCCTTCGTATTCTATAGAAAGACTGTCAGGGTTAGTGTAATCGTTGGCATTTGCGGAGGAATATTCGGATCTAAGATAAAGGTCGTCAGCAGCGGCAATCACGAGGGCATGATCTTCAACATGGTTATCGTTTTCAATTTTTAAATCACTTGAAATTGTGAGGTCTTTGGCTGCACCGATAACCATAATTTCAATATCTGCTGAATTTGCATTATTATTGGTAAGTGGTGCTGGAGCAACATTTGGAAATGTTGCGTCGTTGTCCAAATCAATTGTACCTGAGAGATTGAAGTTTTTCGCTGGGTAGAGATCAACATTATCAGTAGGTATGTTCGCAACTGATAGGTCAAAATCAT
>Ga0206130_10007717_pt1 | contig 11797 bp, 14 predicted proteins | sample Helgoland_Spring_9_FD_148637 | JGI IMG/M metagenome (GOLD analysis project Ga0206130, IMG submission 148637) | Pelagic subsurface seawater microbial communities from Kabeltonne, Helgoland, North Sea - Helgoland_Spring_Bloom_20160512_1 | ecosystem: Environmental > Aquatic > Marine > Epipelagic ...
GTTGGTATCATGTTGCATGCCGCGGCGCGTGCGCGGTGCAGGTCTTTATGCGCGGTATCTGTCACACGTTGATCACCAGTATAGGCATGAATAGTTGTCATGAACCCTTTTTCAATACCAATTGTATCATTGAGAATTTTTGCAACTGGCGCGAGGCAATTTGTCGTACAAGATGCGTTGGATACAATGATATGGTCAGCTGTCAGAGACTCGTGATTAACGCCATACACAACGGTTAAATCTTCATCAGTTCCAGGGGCGGAGATAAGAACACGTTTTGCGCCCGCCTCAATATGTTTCATGCAGGCATCTCGTTTTGTAAAGACACCTGAACACTCAAACACGATGTCAATATCCAATGTTGCCCAAGGAAGGTCAGCCGGATCGCGCTCTGAAAACATTTGAATGTTTTGGCCGTTAACGCTCATCGTGTCATCGTCAACTGCACTAACATCATGGGCGAACCGACCGTGCACTGTGTCATATTTCATCAAATGAACATTGGTGTTTACATCCGCCAGATCATTAATTGCAACGACTTTCATGTCTGTACGCCCTGATTCAATCAAGGCCCGATGAACAAGGCGCCCAATACGTCCATACCCGTTAATTGCAATTTTTAATGTCATAATATTTTCCTTGAGTTTATGGAATATTCCGTTTATGTGTTAATGACATCAGACCAATTTTAGACACAGGAGTCAATCGAGTGAGTAAGAATACACCCAAAGATATTGATACTGAATATGCTGCGATGCAGGCATGGGCAAGGCTGGTTAATGCAGGTAAAGCGCCGACCTATGAACCAGAAGGTATTCCTGTGAGGGATGGGAATAATCATGCCAATAAGCCCTAAGCTCAAAAAAATTTGTAACGAAGCCATTAAAGCATCTGAATATGGTTATATTAATCAGGATAGTTTGTGGTTTCCTAAACGAATTCTTCCAAAATTTGATAGTGAATTTCTTCCAATTTCTTCCATACTTTTTGATAAGAAACTTAATGAAATTGGTATTTCTAAAATCAAAGAGTTTGCACATGGGTTAGATTCAAGGTGTTATCTTGCAAAAGATAAAGATGATAAGCCATATAATATATGCGTTCGATTAGTTGATTTAAGAGATGAACCAATGCCAAGATCATCAATAGACTTTAATTTGAAGGCACATATAACATTTTCAAATGATCAACATAGAATGGAGGTGCTTCCATTAATCTTTGTACCTGCTGGCCCTAAAAAAATCGGTGGTATGCATCTTGCCCGTTTTCTAGATGAACTTTCTGCTAGCACTCATGATTTTTCAGCGACTAGGCTAGGTATTGCTGATATGGGCGTATTGCCAGACGGAACTATCTTAAACGTTGATGCAGGAAACTGTCCAATGCCTGCATTAGTTTCAGACCAAGATGTTCAAAAACAATTTGAAATAGATTGCTGTGCATTTAAAAATTTGCCTGATCCTTTGATCTGGCGCACTCAAGAGGGTATGTTAAAGCAAAATAAGTTCTTTCCAAACCCATTCTAAAAACACTGTGCCCCTCCTTATCCTCCGTGGTTTAAAGAGACATTCCTGCCTTCGTAGGGATGACATGAATAATGAGAAAACCCTGCGCCTTCTCTGCAACCTCTTCGTGAACAATCAAACTTTGACAAAATAGGATAATTATCCTATAGTAAAATCATTAAACACAGCAAATCCGTCATTGCATGGCTTGTCCATGCAATCCAGTTGAAACCAGAAATGGATTACACATGTTTTGCTAAAGCAAAAGCGTGTAATGACGATGAGTGAAAAAACACCTGAAAATGTGAGTCAAGTTGGTCAAGATGAATAAAAACAATAACTTAAACTGCTCTATCTTGATCAACTTGATCAAGATACCGCGTTGATAACAGCCTCTTTCGTGATGCCGAAATGTTTGTAGAGCTCAGGCGCTGGGGCGCTGTCGCCGAAACTGTCCATTCCGATGAATGTTCCGTGACCACCGATAATACGATCCCATCCCATGCGCACGCCCGCCTCAATTGCGATTTTTTGACTGTCATTACAAATTAATGATTGAATATATTCACCATCCTGTTCCCAAAACAGATCTAAGCATGGGCAGGAGACCAAACGGACCTTTTTACCCTGTGTTTCTAAATCAGCTTTAGCTTCCGCGGCGATTTCAACTTCTGACCCTGTGGCAAATAATGTGACATCAGGTTCTCCATCACAATCAGCCAAGATATATGCCCCGCGTGCGGATAGGTTATCCTCAACATATGTTGTGCGCTGTGGTTCAATCCCTTGACGCGTTAGCGATAAAATGGACGGTGCATCATCAATTTGAAGGGCCAGTTCCCAACATTCCGCTGTTTCCGTTTGGTCGCACGGGCGGAACACATAAGTGTTTGGCATTGCGCGTAGGGATGCCAAATGCTCAACAGGTTGATGCGTTGGGCCGTCTTCACCCAAACCGATTGAATCATGCGTCATCACATGGATAACACGTTGTTTCATCAATGCACCCAAACGAATGGATGGGCGGGAATAATCCGCAAATGATAAGAATGTCCCTGCGTAAGGCACAACCCCACCATGTAATGCCATACCATTCATTGTTGCGGCCATGGCATGTTCACGCACACCGTAATGAATATATTGGCCAAGGTAGTTTGTCTTTGAAATAATCGGTGTGCCTTTTTTATAAGTGTTGACCGAGCCCGTGAGATCCGCCGATCCACCAATGAGATTTGGCAGAAGATCAACAAGCACATCAACGACATTTCCTGATGCCTTGCGCGTTGCAACCTTTGTTGGGTTTGCCGCGGCATCTTGTTTGATTTTATCAATTGCATCGGTGACATCGTCTAAATAAGCACCAGATAGCCAATCAACAAATTGTCCTTGATCTGATGAGGCCTCAAGGCGTTTTTGCCAATCGGCGCATTTGTCCTTTGCGCGTTTTGTCACGCCGCGCCACTCATTTAAAATCTCTGTTGGAATTTCAAAGGCAGGGTAATCAATGCCTAACGATTCTTTTGTTGCTGTAATTTCTTCTTCACCTAATGGTGCACCGTGGGCACCCGCCGTGTCTTGTTTATTCGGCGATCCAAAACCTATATGTGTTTTGCAGGCAATCAGAGTAGGGCGGTTGTTCGATTTAGCGATTTCAATCGCGCCTTCTATTTGTTTGAAATCATGCCCATCAATGCGATCAACCGCCCAACCATATGCTTGAAAGCGGAGGAGAGTATCATCAGTGAAAGAAAGATCGGTAGAGCCATCAATAGAAATGCTGTTGTCATCGTAAAGAACGATCAATTTATCCAATTGTAAATGTCCAGCAAGTGAGCAAGCCTCGTGACTTACGCCTTCTTGTAAATCACCGTCACCACAAATCACATATGTGTGATGATTGACCAAATCTTTACCAAATCTTGCACGTTGGATGGCCTCGGCCAATGCAAAACCAACCGATGTTGCAATCCCTTGTCCCAATGGGCCCGTGGTCATTTCAACACCTGTTTCAATGTCGATTTCAGGGTGCCCCGGTGTTTTGTGGTGCAATTGACGGAAATTTTTAATCTCATCAATTGTCATGGCATCATAACCCAGTAAATATGATGTCGCGTAATGCAACATGGAGCCATGACCTGCTGATAAGATAAAACGATCGCGGTCTGGCCAGCTTGGGTTTTGAGGGGCAACGTTCAAAAATTTTGAAAACAAAACGGTTGCAACATCCGCCATTCCCATTGGCATTCCTGGGTGTCCGCTATTCGCCGCTTGAACGGCATCCATTGACAGTGACCTTATGGCATTGGCCATTTTTGTATATCGCTGGGTTTGTTCGGTTGGCATTTCTGATGTTTTGAGGGCTTCGAGTGACATGAGCGATTCCTTGCGTGGATTTTAAATTAGCTAGACATTACCAATTGTGTTTGTAATCCGCAATAGACTAAACAGTGATCTCCCTGTTGATAAGTTTTTTTCGCGCTGGACAATCTATCCCTTAATTTCTTAAGTTAGGGGATATAAAGAGGAGAGAACCATGCGTTTCGATGCCAGTTTAAAAGAATTACAAAAGGCGATTAAGGATTTAGAAAAATCCAGCAAAGACGCTGCGAAGAGAAAGCCGAAATTGACACCGAGTAATCAAATAGACATGTTTTCTGCGCCTGCACCATCTAATGATGTTGATGTGAAAGCGTTAAAAAAACAATTAGATAATGCAATTTCTTCCATTGAAACTGTAATGAAGGAGGCGTCTTAAGATATGGCTGAAGTTACCTTAACAGTGAATGATCGTTCTTTTAATCTCGCCTGTGCGGACGGGGATGAGGGGCGTTTGCAGAAATTGGCATCTTATGTTGATGAACGCCTTCGCGCGATTTCTGATTCTGGCGCGGTTCGTCGTGAATCTGATCTTATGGCTTTAACCGCGATTGTCTTGGCGGATGAATTATTTGATGCGCAGAATGCCGTTTCAAACGATAATCCACAATCATCTCAAGACTTTAACGAAAAGTTGGCAGGTGAGTTGAATAAAAAAGAAGAAGAGTATGCTGCTCAGGTTGATAAGTTGACCAAAACAGTTAAAAAACTTGCTGAATCTTTAAAATAATTACTGTCAATATTTAAGGGGATGTAATGCCGCGCACGCCGTGGTGAACTTGTGTATCGTCATCTGGCCCTATCAAGATAGGTGGGCGCCGTATGACCTTCATTCGCGGCAAAACACGTTCGACGGTCAGGGATAGCTCCCGAGATGTGATTATCGGCCCGAGAGATTTAATGTCACTCACAAACGGCGCAGCCCTATGGTATATAATCTATATGAATGGAATAAGCAAAAATATATTACGCGAAAAGGCAAAAGAGATTAGAAATGCCATTCCTGATGCGCGGCGGAATAGTGACGCTATACAATTAAAAAAGAACGTCATTGCATGTTTGAACGATAGTTCAATACATGTAATCCAGAATGATGTGGATTACATGGACAAGCCGTGTAATGACGGTGATTTAGGTTTGATTATCGGCACATATTATCCGATTGGGTCGGAAATGATCCCACCGCATAATTTAAAAAACTATCAAATGGCGTTGCCTGTGGTTCGAAATAAAACCACGTTGGAATTTTACGAATGGGCTAATGGCGATCTGCTGGTGACAAAAGATTTTAATATTCCCATTCCTGATACACGCGGTAAAACGCCTATTCATCCTGACATATTGTTATTGCCATTGTTATTGTGCGATAGCCGTGGAAACCGTATTGGCTATGGAGCGGGGCACTATGATCGCTATATTGACGGATGTGATAAAAAACCATTATTGATAGGCGTGTGTTTTGATCAACAAATATGGCCTGAGTTATTGCCTGTAGAATCCCATGATCAACCTCTGGATTTGATTATCACACCAAAACGCGTTATAGAAACATCATGAAAATATTATGTATCGGCGATGTGGCATGGGATAATGGGCGAAAAGCGTTGGAGGATCATCTGCCAACCCTTCGTGCAAAACATAAACCTGACGCGGTTATTGTGAATGGTGAAAACTCGGCTCATGGCATTGGCATCACGCCTAAAATTGCTGATTGGATGATCAATGACTTAGGCGTTGATTGTATTACGGGCGGAGATCATTCTTTTGATAAACGAGAAATTATTGATTATATGCCGGATCACCCGCAATTGATTCGTCCTGCGAATTATCCAGATATGGCAGGGAACGGCGTGTACAGCTTTCGTTTGCCAAGTGGGCAATTTGTGAGCGTGGTGAATATTATTGGTCGTGTATTTACAAGCCCTACATTGGATTGCCCATTTAAGGCGATTGATAAAATATTAGAGAATATAAAGCTAAAAACGAATAGCGATGCCATTGTCGTTGATTTTCATGCTGAGGCAACATCCGAGAAATATTGTATGGCTCATTATGTTGATGGTCGCGTGAGTGCCATTTATGGAACGCACACTCATATTCCAACGGCGGACCATCAAATCTTACCAAAAGGAACAGCTTTTCAATGTGATATTGGTATGACAGGGTGTTACGCAGGATCAATTGGCGTTGATTTGCAGGCCCCTATGCAAGGATATCTAAAAGGTCGCATGATTGACAAAATGAGCGCAGCAAAGGGTGAAGCGACCGTGTGCGGTGTATTGCTTGATATTAATGATGGTACGGGTGTGGCCGATGCTATATCTCCTATACGTATTGGTGGAAAGCAATTAAGCCAAGCGGGCGGTTAATTAATCAGAATCGCTCTCTCGTCGTTTTGGAATATCATCACTGTCCAATATTTTTCTACGACGGTCTGGACCAAAGAAATCGGGCGCTTTAACAAAGGCTCTGGGTTTTGTAATGATTTGATCAATGCGACGGTAGAGGTCATGGGCGGTAAAGGGTTTGGCCAAAAATTCAGTGATACCCATGTCACGTGCCCTCATAACACGTTTTTTATCGCTGAATCCAGTCATTAATATAATGGGAACATATGGGTTTGGGGATGATCTGTCCGTTCGTATTTTTTGAGTTAACTCTAACCCATTTAAAGGGGTGATCATCCAATCCATTAATATTAAATCATGCTTTTCTTCATTAAAAAGTTGAAAGGCTTTATCGCTGTTTGCCGCGCAATGAACAGCCGTGATTGAAAATGATTTTAAGATAGATCGTGTAATTTCTGTTAAGGGCTGATTCTCCTCTACGATTAAAACTTTCAGTTGTTTGAAATCATAAGTCATGGGTGACTTGCCTCTTGCGTTAAAAAATTCTATAAAACAGTTAGCAAATATAAATAATGTAATAAAGGCTTTTATTCATGGCAGGTCATTCCAAGTTCGCAAATATTAAACATCGCAAAGGTGCGCAGGATAAAAAACGAGCGAAAATATTCGCCAAACACGGTAAAGAAATTACTGTTGCTACAAAAATGGGTGGCATTGATCCTGATATGAATCCACGGCTACGCCTGGCCATATCATCGGCGCGTGCGGCCAATATGCCCAATGACCGTATTAAAAAGGCGATTGAATCAGGTGACCCTAATAACAATGATACTGCAGATTACGAAGATATTCGTTACGAAGGATACGGACATGGTGGTGTCGCCGTGATTGTTGAAACTTTGACCGACAATCGAAATAGAACAGTTGCAGACGTGCGTATGTTGTTTTCTAAATCAAATGCAAATTTAGGTGAATCGAATTCAGTGTTATTTGGTTTTGCACATGTTGGAGAGATTGTATTGCCGAAATCCGTTGGTGATTTTGAATCGGTTTTTGAATTTGCGTTAGAGGCCGGTGCCGAAGATATCACGGATGATGGTGATTTTTATGGCGTTTATTGTGCTCGTGAGGATTTCGCCGAAGTTCAAAAAGCGCTGGAAGACAAATATGAAACAATCGAAAAATCTGGATTGATTTGGAAACCAGGAACAATGATTGATGTTGATTTGGACACAGCAGAAAAGAATATGCGCTTGATTGATAATTTAGAAGATAATGACGATGTTCAGTCCGTTTTCACCAATATGGATATGTCGGATGAAATTGCTGAAAAAATAATGGCGAACGAATAGAGAACACGATACACTCATAATCATGAGAATAATCGGAATTGACCCTGGTCTGAATAATACAGGCTGGGGGATCATTGAGAAAAAGCAAAATGCACTCTCCTATGTGGCGAGTGGTGTTATTAAACCTGATGCAAAGGCGGGCATGGCCGAACGCTTGTACGCTATAGATCATGAACTGGATAAAATTGTATCGCTCTATAAACCTGATATGGCCTCGATTGAGGAAACATTTGTAAATAAGGGGGCGGCGTCATCCTTAAAATTGGGAATGGCGCGCGGTGTTGCTTTTTTGGCACCGGCACGGGCTGGTGCTGCTGTATTTGAATATGGTGCGAATAAGGTCAAAAAATCTGTTGTTGGTGCGGGACATGCGGACAAAAATCAAATTCAAATGATGGTGAAAATATTGCTACCTAAATCAAATGTGAAATCACCTGATGAGGCGGATGCCTTGGCCATTGCAATATGTCATGCGCATCATCATAATTCGGTTGAAAGGGCGGTCATATGATTGGAAAATTAACAGGGGTCATTGATCTTGTAAAAAATAATCAACTATTGCTGGATGTTAATGGTGTTGGATATATCGTTTTTGCATCAGGGCGAACATTATCCAAGATTGGCGTAAAGGGTGACACGTGTTCTGTTTTGATTGAAACACATGTACGTGAAGATCATATCCATCTTTACGGTTTTGCCGATGCTCTGGAAATGGAATGGTTTAATATTTTGACAAAGGTTCAAGGTGTGGGCGCAAAAGTTGGGTTGGCGATTCTATCTGTGGCGTCCCCTAATGATCTGTCGCTGGCAATTGCGGCACAAGATAAGGCCGTGTTTACGCAGGCCGATGGCGTTGGCCCTAAATTGGGAACGCGCATTGTGACTGAATTAAAAGATAAGGTTGGTAATATCGATTTGTCACCAACTGTCACATCATCAAACACTGCGGCAATGGCCGTTGATGGTCACGATAACACACAAGAAGCACTCTCGGCGCTGGTCAATTTGGGTTATGGTCGTTCAGAGGCAATGATAGCGCTCAGTCGAGCTCAGAAAAATTTACCTGATGAGGCTGATCTCGGCCTTCTCATTAAACAAGGATTGAAGGAATTATCGGCGTAATTCTATATTTGCATATAGTCAAATCTTGGGCTATAAAAATAAAAAAAAGGAAATATACTAATGTCAAAATTACCTAAAAATTTATCTGGTTTCGGAAATGTTTCTAAGCCCAAAGCTGTTATGCAAGGAAATAAGTTGAAAGGCGCTGTAATAAAAAAAACGATTAACGCCGACGGTTCAGCCTCATTTACTTACACTAGTTTTAACGATGAAAAGGGCGCAATGGTTCATCATGGTGTTATAGATACGGACGGCAATGCAACATTAACTGATCTTGAAGTTGCGACAACTAGAGATGACTATTTAAGACCAGTAGGTCCAATTTTGTATCCTGCAAGATTTAAATAAATCTCTGTGCCTCTGCGTCTCTGTGGTTTAGGATGAAAGTATGAATCGGGAAGCAACAGAATTAGAAACGCAATTAATCGACGGGGAACGTGAAGACCCTGCATTAAGGCCGCAAGGTTTATCCGAATTTACGGGACAAGAAAAATTAAAAGCGAATTTATCTGTTTTTATTCAGGCGGCGCGCGCGCGTGGTGATGCGCTTGATCATGTTTTATTTCATGGTCCTCCCGGACTTGGAAAAACAACATTGGCACAAATTGTTGCGAAAGAATTAGGTGTCGGGTTTAAGGCAACATCAGGGCCAGTGATTGCAAGGGCAGGGGATTTGGCCGCGATCTTAACCAATGTTCAGGATCATGATGTGTTGTTTATCGATGAAATTCATCGTCTTAATCCAGCTGTTGAAGAAATCTTGTACCCTGCAATGGAAGATGGAAAATTGGATTTGGTGATTGGTGAAGGGCCCGCCGCGCGATCCGTTCAAATTGAATTGCCTGCCTTCACATTAATCGGGGCAACAACACGGTCTGGAATGGTGAGTAATCCATTGCGAGATCGATTTGGAATTCCTTTACGGTTGGAATTTTATACGCCAGATGAGCTTCAGAAAATCATTCAGCGTTCCGCATCATTATTGAACGTGATTTTGGATGAAACCGGGGCACAGGAAATTGCACGCCGTTGCCGCGGAACACCTCGTATTGCAGGGCGCCTCATTCGACGTGTCCGCGATTTTGCGCAAGTGGCAAATGTTGATGTGATCACATCTGATATTGCGGATAAGGCCTTAAGGCAATTGGATATTGATAATCACGGCCTGGATAATATGGATCGTCGATATTTATCAATTATCATTGAAAATTATAAGGGTGGCCCTGTGGGGTTAGACACACTTGCGGCGGCATTGTCGGAACAACGCGATGTGTTGGAAGACGTGATCGAGCCTTATTTGTTGCAACAGGGACTTATTCAACGAACCCCGCGCGGACGTACCGTGACGGAAAAGGCCTATAAACATTTAGGGTTAAATGCGCCAATCACTGATGATGGATTGTTTTAATTTAAATTGACGTAATTGTTATTTCGCGCTATAAAATTTCAATCACTAATTAAATTAAAATAGAAGGATTAAAAAATGAAAAAACTAATGGCGGCCGCAACTGCATTATCATTAGCGGCAGGTACATCATCTGCGCAAGAAACTGAAGCAAATTTTAACAACTCTATGCATTGTGTGGATAAAAAAAACGGGATGTTTTTAATCTATCATGAGGCTTACGGAGAAACACCCGTTGCAACAGTAAGAGGTGCCGTTGATGTATTTAACAACACAACGTCGTTTGTGTTTGATGGTAAAAAAGGGTCAAGAAGCAATCGTCATGATGGTGGAACTCTTATTAAGAAGGGTCCTTTTCTACTTAGTGTTCATGAGGATTTCATGCACGCAATAGAAATTAATGAAGGTGGATCTGCTGTTTTTGAAGCGGATTACAAAGGTAGGCGTTGCTCGATCCGCAAGGAAAATGGCAATGACAAACGTTACGTAACGATGAAAATGCAAGGTCCTGGGGAGTAATCCTGATCAGATTGAAACCGCAAGCTGACAGCGCTCATCCTGCCCCACATAGCCACACCGTGTCATCCCCCAATTTTTCTGGGGATGATCAATATGTTATGCCGCTTTGCCTTTCTCGCCCATGGATTCCAACCATGCGCCCATATCATCCAAGGCACGCGCAGCCATGGCTTTTTTCTTTTCAATGCCTTTGACGCGTTTGCCGCGTTCATTACGGACATCCATTGTTGGCATTAAACCGAAATTGATGTTCATCGGTTGGAATGTTTCCGGGTTGGCTTCGCCCGTGATATGCGCCAATAATGACCCAACGGCGGTGTTTCTTGGTGGAATGCTGTTTTCTTGCCCCAAACATTCCGCAGCGGCGAAACGACCAACCATAAGACCAACAGAGGCGGATTCTACATATCCTTCGCATCCGGTGATTTGTCCGGCGAAACGAATGGATTGACGCGCGTTTAATCGTAACGTGTCATCCAATAATTTGGGTGAGTTGATAAACGTATTGCGGTGAATGCCGCCAAGGCGCGCAAATTCGGCATTTTCCAATCCAGGGATTGTTCTGAACACTTCGACCTGAGCCCCGTATTTCATTTTTGTTTGGAAACCAACAATGTTGAATAATGTGCCTTGTTTGTTATCTTGGCGTAATTGCACAACGGCATAGGGTTGTTCGTCACTATGGGGGTTGGTTAACCCCACAGGCTTCATAGGGCCAAAGGACAACGTTTGTGGCCCGCGTTCCGCCATGACTTCGATTGGCATGCACCCTTCGAAATAGGGGGTGTTTTTTTCCCACTCTTTAAATTCCATTTTATCCGCGGCAATTAATGCATCGATAAAGGCGTAATATTGGTCCTTTGTCATGGGGCAATTAATATAATCTTTTCCATTTCCGTGTGCGGTGACCTTGTCGTATCGAGATTGCATCCATGCCTTGGACATATCAATCGAGTCAAAATGAACAATGGGGGCAAGCGCATCAAAAAAGGCCAATTCGTCCTCACCCGTTTGGGATTTAATCCAATCCGCCAATGGGTCGGATGTTAATGGCCCTGTGGCGATGATCACGCTGTCCCATTCTTCGGGTATGTCTGTGACTTCATCACGTTCAATGGTAATGAGAGGATGGCTGTTTAATGTTTCGGTGATTTCCGCGGAAAAATTATC
>Ga0206130_10007720_pt1 | contig 11794 bp, 11 predicted proteins | sample Helgoland_Spring_9_FD_148637 | JGI IMG/M metagenome (GOLD analysis project Ga0206130, IMG submission 148637) | Pelagic subsurface seawater microbial communities from Kabeltonne, Helgoland, North Sea - Helgoland_Spring_Bloom_20160512_1 | ecosystem: Environmental > Aquatic > Marine > Epipelagic ...
CTCTTTTGAGTTATCTGTTTTTGGAAAAAGGTTGGTTGTAAATGGAGGAACATCTACTTATGAAATTTCTGAAAAAAGAAGCTTTGAAAGAAGTTCAGCCTCTCATTCAACGATAGAAATTGATGGAAATAACTCTTCAGAAGTCTGGAGTTCTTTTAGGGTTGCAAGGAGATCTAAGCCATCTATTGCAAAGGTATTAAAAAATCAAAATAATATACAAATTTCTAGTACAAACACTGATTTTAGAAACCTTTATAGAAAGATAAGGAATACAAGAACTTGGAACATTAAAAATAATGAAATAATTATAAAAGATAAATTAGAAGGTCCATATAAGACTGCAAAAACAAAAATTATTCTCCATCCGGATTGGACGTGTAAAAAGATCAACGATCAATTAATTTATATTTATTGCGAGATGTTAAATAAGAGAGTAAAAGTTGAAAGTTTAGAGCCTATTAATATACGTCAGGCTTCATATTCATCTGAATTTGGTAAGTCCCAAAGAACGACTTGCTTGACTCAAAACTCCATTTCCAACAATATGCAATTAATTATTTCTTGGTAATAAAAATGCATATATTATTTTTTACTCAATATTTTCCTCCAGAAGTTCACGCTCCTGCTAGCCGAACCTATGACCATTGCAAACAGTGGATAGCTACAGGACATAAAGTGACAGTTGTAACATGTGCGCCAAGTCATCCAAAGGGAGTTTTATTTACAGGTTATAAAAATAGATTCTGGCAATCAGAGGATGTAAATGGTATCAAGATTATTAGAGTGTGGAGCTTGATAACGCCTAATAAAGGTTTTTTTAAACGCATTTTTGGTTATATGACTTTCTTCCCAGGCTCTATTTTGGCAGGCATTTTTGTTAGAAATGTTGATATGGTTATTGGGACATCTCCTCAAATTTTTTCTCCGTTAGCTGCAGGTATTGTTAGTTTCTTTAAAAGAACACCATGGGTTTTTGAGATTCGAGATATATTATCAGAATCTCTTTTAGCGACCAGTCTTGTTAAAAATCAACTCTTACTCAAATTAGTTCAATTCTTTGAAGTATTTCTTTATAGGCGTGCCACTGCAATTGTTGTGGTTACCAACAGCTTTAAAGAAATACTAATAAATCAAGGTATTCAACAAAAAAAAATCCACGTTATTACAAATGGAGTAGATCTAGAGAAATTTAAACCAATTGCAAAAGATGATAATCTTATTGAGTCATTGGGTATTAAAAACTCATTTATTGCAGGATACATTGGAACTCATGGGTTATCTCATGGCTTAGATTCAATACTTTATGCAGCTGAATTGCTGCAGAAAAAATACAACATTTATAATATTAAAATTGTATTGTTGGGTGATGGAGCAAATAAAGAGTCCTTACTTAAATTATCAAATAAGCTTGGCCTAAAAAATGTATTATTCCTTGACTTAGTTCCTCGTAACAAGATACACCTGTATTGGTCAATTTTAGATGTATCAATCATTCACCTAAAGAAAACTAACTTATTTGATGCCTTTATACCATCAAAAATATTTGAAGCTATGGGTATGGGTATTCCTCTTTTGCATTGCGTTTCAGGGGAATCTGCAGATATCGTAAAATCTAACAACCTTGGATGTATAGTAGAATCAGAAAATTTTGATCAAATAGCTAAATCTCTAATAGACTTAAGTAAAAACAATCATAAAATTGAGACTTATAGAGCAGCAAATATTGAAGCATCTTTAAAATTCAGCAGAGTAAATTTAGCAAATAAAATGATGGATGTATTAGAAAAATTATGACTACGTTTATACATTGCTCTTAATTAATATTATAATAAGTAAATAAATTCAATTATTACTTAAGATGAAAAAAAATATATGCCTAGTTACTGGCGGTTTTGATCCAATCCATTCTGGTCATATACAGTACCTTAAAGAAGCTAAAAAGATTTCAGATTATTTGGTGGTTGGTCTAAATTCTGATGATTGGTTAATAAGAAAAAAGAAAGTTGCTTTCATGCCATTTGAGGAAAGAAAAAATATTCTTTTAAGCATGGAAGTAGTTAACAGCGTAATTGACTTTAACGACCTAGACAACTCTGCCTGCGATGCTATATCAAAATGTCTTGAATTTTCACAGAGAGTTGTATTTGCAAATGGCGGCGATAGAGGCAGGGATAATATACCTGAAATTGAAAAATTTAAAGATAATCAAAATATTGATTTTATCTTTAGTGTTGGGGGTTCAGATAAATTAAATAGCAGCTCTTGGATTATCGATGACTTTGTTAAAAACTATAATGCTGTTAATAATAATTCACAGTATGACATATTAAATATAAAAGCTCCTTGGGGTGGCCATGATACGATAGTTGAAGGAGAGGGGTATAAGTTAAAACAATTGTTTGTAACTCCTGGATCTAAGCTTAGTCTTCAATATCATCACCATAGATCAGAACATTGGGTGGTTGCTAAGGGTACAGCAAGCGTTCAACTGGGTGAAAAACACCTTGAGCTAAATTCAGGTGAATATATATATATTCCAACAGGCGAAAAACATAGGATATCTAATAATACAAATTCAGACTTGATAATTATAGAAGTACAGAATGGTAATATTCTTGATGAATCAGACATAGTAAGACTAGAAGATAGTTTCGGAAGAGTTTAATTTCTAATTCTAAGAAAATAAAAAATACTAGATGATAAAGATAAAAAATGCCCCGAATGAAAAACCATACACTTTATTAAATTCATTTTATAATAGGGCGTCACAAGCAAACCAAAATTCAATCGAAGCAATAAATATAAGCTCTTATGATGCCACAAACCATATAGTTGATTCTAGGATGGTTAATCTTAAATATATTTTAGGAGATGAATGGATTTTTTTTTCAAATTATAACTCTCCTAAAGCTAGACAATTTGATTCACACAACCAAATATCTACTTTACTTTTTTGGGACAATATTAATGTTCAAATTAGAACAAAGTCTAAAATCAGTAAGACTTCTCATATTTTTTCAGATAAGCATTTTTATACAAGGGCTCATGAAAAAAATGCATTAGCTATATCATCTAGCCAATCATCTCCTATAAAATCCTATAATCAGATTAAAGAAAACTATAAGAATTCCTTGGAAAAAGATGATCTACAAAAAAGACCAGATCATTGGGGAGGGTATTCATTCACTCCTTATTATTTTGAATTTTGGGAAGGCCATGAATCAAGGTTAAATAAAAGACACATATATGAAAAAAAAGACGATAAATGGAATCACTCTATCTTAGAACCTTAATAAAATATTTGCCAAATAGCTTAATTAGTATAGAATTACCACGAATTTATGAACAAAACAGCATTAAAAATAAATCCTATTTTATCTAATTTACTATTTTGTTAATTTAATGTTTACAAACTCTATTAAATATTCCTTATAGGCAGGTATCCCATAGCTTCCCAGAAAAAAAATATAGTCCCTATTAATGAAAAAATTAGAGCTACCGAGGTAATGCTTATAGGTTCTAATGGAGATAAGCAGGGATTGGTTTCTTTTTCAGTGGCACTAGAAGCTGCTAAAGTTGCCTCTCTTGATCTAGTTCAAGTATCGCCATCTGATGCAAATCCGGTTGTGTGTAAATTACTAGATTATGGAAAACATGTATTTGATAAGAAAAAAAGTTTGTCATCATCAAAGGTAAAAGTTAAAAGAAATACAACTAAAGAAATCAAATTCAGACCATCTACAGATGTTGGCGATTATAATATTAAATTAAAAAAGGTTAAAAGCTTTATTCTTGACGGAGATAAGACTAAAATAAGCGTCCGCTTTAGAGGTAGAGAAATACTCAACAGTGATATGGGTCTTAATTTGTTAAATAAATTAAGAAATGAGTTGGAAGATATAGCTCAAGTAGACCAAGAACCTTCTTTAGAAGGTAGGCAGCTACTAATGGTTCTGTCTCCTCTTAAAAAAAAATAAATTTTATTAAAAGAAAAGAATATGGGATATAAATTAAAAACACATTCAGGAGCTGCTAAACGTTTTAAGAAAACAGGTTCTTCTATTAAGAGCAAGAGTGCAAATAGAAATCATATCCTTACCAAACAGTCTACAAAAAGAAAAAGACACAACAGAGGCCTAAATAAACTATCAGGTATAGTTCTTAAAATGGCTTCAAAACTAATAAGAAGATAAATTATGCCAAGAACTACAAAATCAGTAACAGCAAAAGCAAAACATAAGAAAGTACTAAGTGCTACTAAAGGCCATTATGGAGCAAGAAGCAGGTTATTTAGAACTGCCAAGCAGTCTAATATCAAGTCTTTACAATATGCTTTTAGAGATAGGAAGAATAAGAAAAGAGCTTTTAGAGCTCTATGGATAGCAAGAATTAATGCTGGAGCTAGAGAATTAGGCATTTCATATTCTGTCCTTATAAATTCTTTAGCAAAAAAAGATATTGCCTTAGATAGAAAAATTCTTTCTGATTTGGCTATTTCTGATAATGCAACTTTCGAGAAGATTGTAAAAACAGCAACTAGCTAAACATACTGGTTTGATGTCAGAAGATAAGGACATTTCTTCACCTGAGTTAATCAAAGACAGGGGTTCCCTTCATCCAATAAATCATATGAAAGATTTTATTATGAATCTTTTAATATCTTTTGGATTTGAGGTCATTAATGGACCTGAAATTGAAACAGAAGAATTTAATTTCGATATGCTGAACATTAAAAAATCCCACCCTGCAAGGCAAATGCATGACACTTTTTATGTTGAAAATAAATCTAATCTTTTAAGGACTCATACGTCACCCGTTCAAATTAGAGGCATGCTTGAAAAAAAACCACCCTTAGCATTTATTTCTGGTGGAAAAGTTTATAGAAAAGATGACGATGCAACCCATTTGCCAATGTTTCATCAGGTTGAGGGTATATATGTAGACGAGAATGTAAATTTTGCACAACTTAAGGATTTAATTTATAAAATTATCTTTTCACTGTTTGGTGAAGATGTTGAGTTAAGATTTAGGCCCTCATACTTTCCATTTACGGAGCCTTCTGCTGAGGTTGATATCTTATCAAAAGAAGGCAAATGGCTTGAAATACTAGGATGTGGATTAGTTAATCCAGTTGTTCTTGAAAATTGTAGTATAGATTCTAAAAAATACAGCGGCTTAGCTTTTGGTATTGGCGTTGAAAGAATAGCCATGCTCAAGCATGGGGTCAAGGATATCAGAGATTTTTATAAGTCTAACTTAGATTTTTTGAGCCAGTTCAAATGAAAATAGTATATGATCACCTGGTTCAGTATATTTTAGAAAATCCAAGCATTGAGCAAGTATCAAATAGTTTATTTCAATTGGGTCATGAACACGAAATAGATGGAAATATTTTTGATATGGAGTTTACTCCCAACAGAGGTGACTGCTTATCAATAAATGGCTTGTTAAGAGATTTAGCTGTTTTTTACACTGTTGACCTAAATCAAGAGATCTACTCAAAAAAAATTGATGAACTTTCGATAGACTTTGAAAACTTATCAGAAAGTATGTGTCCTCAAATATCATTTCTTAAACTAGAAATTGATCAAGTTCCTCAAATATACAAAAACTCATTAAACAATTATTTTTTAGATTTAGGCTTGAATAAAAATAATTTTTTCACTGATGTATCTAATTATCTTTCTTATGAAATGGGTCAGCCGACTCATTGTTATGATGCAAGCAAAATCAATAACAAGTTAATATTTCATGAAATAAAAAAAAATGAAGATTTTGAAACTTTGCTTGATAAAAAGATTACTCTTACAGGTAAGAATTCTGTTTTTTCCCTTAATGATGAAATAATTAATCTTGCAGGCATCGTTGGTGGCAAAAGCACATCATGTTCATCTGATACTAAAATAGTGATTGTTGAATGTGCATTTTTTAAACCAGAGTCAATTATAGGAAAGTCTGTAAAGTATGATATACAGTCAGAAGCATCTCACAAATTTGAAAGGGGTGTTGATCCTAATTGTCATGATAGGGTACTCAGAAGGTTTATTGAGCTCGTTGGTCAACACGCAAATATAAAAAACATCTCTACCATTTCTTATAAATCTAAAAATAATCCCATTACTCGTATACCAATCGATGTTAATAAAATAAATCAAATCATTGGGATCAATATAAGTGAGAATGAATACCTAAATTATATTTCAAAGCTTGGTTTTTTCATTGAGCAGGATTTTATTAAAGTGCCATCATTTAGGCATGACATTAAATCGCATAATGATTTAGCTGAAGAGGTAGCAAGAGTCATAGGCTATGATAATATTCCAAAATCAGAGATAAGTATTCCAAAGAATAAGAATACAAATCATAATGACTTTGAGAATAAATTAAGATACTTTCTATTAGATCATGGCTTTTATGAGGTTATCAACTCTCCATTTGTTAGCTTATTATCAGAAGAGGCTGTTAAAGTTGATAATCCACTCGACTCAAACAGAGAATTTTTAAGAACAAATATCACAAACTCATTAGTAGACAATCTTTTATTTAATGAAAGAAGGCAAAAAGATTCGATTAAATTGTTTGAGATATCAGATCTTTATGTATCTAAAAATGGTCTTGATAATAAAAGAAGGTTAGCTATTGTTGCAAGTGGAAGAGTTGACCTCAATTATCAAGATTTCTCAAAAAAAATTAGTGAAAAATATCTGAAAACATTATTTCAAGAATTACTTCCAAGTAAGTCTTTTAATTTCAAGGTTATATCTAGAAAGCACTTAAATACAAAGATAAAAAACGAGATAGTCTCACTTGAAATTGATATTGATGAGTTTGCTGATAATATCCTTGACTATAAAGAAATATCAGGGCCGCCTCTATCTTTTATTCAATTCAGTCCTATTTCTGATTTACCTTCTTCATTTAAAGACTTGTCTTTCGCAATTAAAGATTACACTAAGGCGAAAGAACTTCAGGATTTACTACTTAACTATAAAAGCAATATAATAAAGAATATTTTTATCTTTGATTACTTTAAAAATGAACAAAAACAAGAAATTAAAATCGGCTTTAGATTTATTTTTCAATCTAAAGAATCAACATTAACTTCAGAGGAGATTGACCCAATTTTACAAGACATAATAAAATTGTCTGAGACTATAGAATCGGTAAGTATACCTGGTCTTCTCAAATGAATTTCAGTAAAAACGCTTTATTAAAAATAGTATCTAAAGATCTAGGAATAAATGCAAATGACAGTAAGGCTATTCTCGAATCCTTTCTAAATATCATTAAAAATGAATCAAAGTCAAAAAAGATTAAATTAAGTGGTTTTGGAGTATTTAAAATGCATCAGACTCCCAAGAGACTAGGAAGAAACCCAAAAACAAAAAAAACATATATAATTAACACTAGAAAAAAGATAAATTTTAAAGCATCTAACAAACTTAAAAGGAAACTAAATTGAATAAAACAATATGTAGTGCACTATTAACAACTCTTATATTTGCAGCCTCACCACAAGTATATTCGCAAGATATAGGTAATTTAGATGAAGATTATCTTAATAGCCTTCCTGACGAGATTAAAGATGATGTAATGAAAGAGATAAAGAGCTCAAAGGAATCAAATGAAGCAAAATCTTTAGGCAGGCCATCAAGTAAAATAAGTAATTTGGAAGTAATTAAAAATTGGGAAAAGTTTCTCAAAGAAGAGTCTGAATCAGAAAATTCAGAAAGGTACGGGATGTCAATATTTAGAAGTATGCAAACTTCTTTTATGCCTGTGAATGAGCCTAATTTTGATGGCTCATACATATTAGATTTTGGAGATATCATGCAAATTCAAGTCATAACACAAAAAAGTTATGTTGAAGATGTAGAAATCAAAAGAGATGGAACTATATCAATTAAAGATATTGGAAAGATATCAGTCTCAGGATTGTCGTTAGAAAGCGCATCAAATCTCATAATAAATAAAATTGAATCATCAATGATTGGTTCAAAAGCTTATGTATCACTAATAAATATAAGAGATATTCAGGTTTTGATAACTGGCCAAGCTAGATTCCCAGGTATATATACTCTTAATGGAGGAAGTAATTTACTCCATGCTCTGAATGTTGCTGGAGGTATAAACGAAAAAGGAAGCTTTAGAGAGATTGAAATAAAAAGAAATGGCAATGTGGTTGAGACTATTGATCTATATGAAGTTTTAATTTTGGGCAATGCTTCATATAATTCAAAATTAAGATCTGGAGACTCTATATACATTAAACCAGTTCTTAATTTAGCAAGAACATCTGGCGCTTTTAATGTTGAGGCTTTATTCGAGTTGAAAGATGAAGAAACTCTGGATGATTTGGTAAATTTTGCTGGAGGTATTTCAAAAGATTACTCTAAAAATAATCTCACTCTGAGCAGGCTTAGTGATAATGAATACCAAGCATCTTCAATTAAATTAAATGAGCTTGCTACATTTAAAGTTTCAAACAGAGACTCTATTTATGCTTCAACCAATAGAAAGGGCACTGTTGATATTATTGGTCAAGTCAAAAACCCTGGTAAATATGAAATTAATGATGAAGACACACTCGCTTCAGTAATTAATAGGGCTGGAGGCTATCTGCCATCAGCTTATATATTAGGCTCTGCTCTTTATACAGAAAAAGCTAAAAAATTAGAGATACATAACAATGATCGTTTATATCAAGAGCTAATAAAATTTCTACTTTCATCTGGAGGTGGTTCTAGTGCTCAACAGTCTACTGGTCTAGCATCTTCATTGCCTCTATTACTAGCAGATATCAAAAATTTGAAAGCAACTGGAAGGGTGCAAACAGAATTTGATTTAATAGAGATTGAGAATAATTTTTCTAAAGATACATTCCTGAGTGATGGCGATAAACTTGTTATATCTAAATTCGATAATTCTGTATATGTATATGGATCAGTTATGAACCCTGGAGCTTTGCAATTTTCTTCAGGCAGCAACCCATCAGACTATATAAGTAATTCTGGGGGATACACAAAGTATGCGGAACAAAAGTATGCTGTGATAGTCTTTCCAAATGGCAAGTCTGAGCTAATAAATATTAAATCAGGCGTCTTTAAAAAAATATCAGGAAACTCTCCTGTTGATGTTTACCCTGGATCAGTAATTTATGTACCTAGAGAAATGGGAGCTATTAGAGGTATTAATACTCTATCTACTTGGGCTCCTATTGTAAGTTCTGTAGCCTTATCTATAGCAGCCCTCAATTCAATTAATAACAATAACAATAACAATAACAATAACAATCGGGATTAAGTTTAAAACTAGTTAATAGATTTAAAAAGTGATGAAGATTATAAATAAAAATATTTTTATAATTTTTATTCTTCTTTTTTCTTCTCAGACTTTTTCTGATTATTTGGACTATATTTATTCTGATAGAGAGCCATCATATAATTCTTTTGGACAGACAGGCTTAATACACTTACCCACAGCTGAAACACATGGTGAAAATAGTGTTTTTTTTACATTAACTAAGAGTGAAATCTGGAAAATAGGTACAATAACTGCAACACCCTTTGACTGGCTTGAGGCTAGTTATTTTTATTATAGGCCCGATGATTTATATTGGGGCTCTAACCTTGGCCTTTACCTTGACAAGGGCTTCAATGTTAAATTTTCTTACAAACCCAAGAATAAAATATTTCCTCATATTGCCATCGGCTTAGACGATTTTGCTGGAACTGGAAGACTAGCAAGAGAATATGCTGTATCTACCTATAATTTCAAATATTTTAAAGCATCTTTTGGGGCTGGATGGGGTAAATTTGTGCCTTTTGGTGAAGGTCAATCCAACCCTCTTGGAATCATACATAATACTTTTAAAGAAAGACCAAGCTTTTCTTCTAATTATGGTATTGGCGGAACACCTTCATTCGATACATGGTTTAGAGGTGACATCAAATATTTTGGTGGACTTGAGGCCTTTATCCCAAGAGCAAAAGGGCTTAAATTTAAAATTGAATTAGACCCATTTGATTATCTAGATTTTGCATGTTGTGGGGAGGGTGCATCAAATCTAACAATTCCACTAAGAAAAAAAGACTCGAATATAAATTATGGCTTCAGCATGCCATTAAAAGATTTCGGTAATATTGAATTTTCTTTTTTAAAAGGCAATACATGGAACCTAAGTATATCTTTGGGTTATAAGTTTGATAAAAACAAGGTAAGAAAACCAAAATTTAAACCTGATATCACAGATGAGACTTATGTGAAAAATGAAGAACAAGAATTTTATAGAGATTTACTGAATAATTTAAATAGAAACAAACTTTTTTTACAAACTTCAAACGTTGAGAATAACAGTTTAGAAATTTCCATATCTTCTCCAGATATTGTTAATCCTCTAATTTCTTCCTTAAGAGCAGCAAAGATTGCAAAAATAGTTGCTGATAATAATAACTATAAATTTGATTACATTGATATTCAACATATGGATACTGGTGTCTTATTAAGCTCAATAACCTATAAAAATAAAATCATAGAATCTTTTAAAGATACGCCACATGAGCTCACAAAACTGAATATTAAAATTAGACCTTCAGACCCTTATGCATATAAAAATCATAAATTTAAGCCAAAGGTAATATTCCCTCAATATTTTTATAGCTTTAATCCTGATATAAGAACACATGTGGGGTCACCTGAGAAATTTCTTTATAGTGGACTTGGCATAAATATTAATGGAGAAATTCAATTTTCAAGAAATTTAGTTATGGCAGCAATCATTGGTCAATCATTTACAGATAACTTTGATGAGAAAACATCCACTCCAAACTCATTGCTTCCTCATGTACGAACAGAAATAGTAGATTATCTTAGAGCTTCTGATACATATTTAACAACTTTAAAATTAGAGTATTTTTGGTCTCCTAAAAAAAATGTTTTTGCAAAATTAAGCACGGGTTATTTCGAAACTATGTTTGGCGGTATTGGTGGCGAGATTTTATATAAACCATTTAATTCGAACCTATCTGCAGGGTATGAAATATATAAAGTCAAGAAAAGATCATATGAAGGAGGCTTTAAATTTCTAAGAAATTCTCAAAAGACGAAGTCTTATAGTGTGGTAACTGATCATATAAACTTTGCTTACTACGAGCCAAATCTAAATATACTTACTAAATTGAGTTATGGTAATTATCTCGCTGGAGATAGGGGCTATACACTTGATATTTCACGAAAAATGCCTTCAGGCCTTCAGATGGGTTTCTTTTTTACTAGAACAGATGTTCCAGCGGTTATATTTGGTGAAGGAAGTTTTGATAAGGGGTTTTATTTTAGAATACCTAACGATCTTTTTAGTAAGAAAAGATCAAGAGGGTCAACAAATTTAGCATTACGCTCTATGACTAGAGATGGTGGACAGAAACTTCTAAATGATGGGGCTCTTATAGATGCAATGAGAATGAGAATTTCATCTAGACAAGAAATAGAAGATTGGTGGCTTCATGATTAAATCTCCTCACATATTAGCTATACTTTTTTTATCTGGTTGTTCTACTTTTGATCTAGACTCGGTTAAGGGCTTAGCTAATACCTTTTCTAAAGAGGATGTCTTAACTCCAGCTTTATCTAATAGCTTTAAAGACAGAATCATACTTAACCTAAACAATAATAGAAAAGAAATATTTATATCATATCCGTTAAATGCTAGTTTATATAAGTGGTCTAATGATGAGTATCATTCTTTGATTTCTTATAATGGAAAGCTTATGAAGTCTTATGGGTACAAAAATAATTT
>Ga0206130_10007723_pt1 | contig 11791 bp, 11 predicted proteins | sample Helgoland_Spring_9_FD_148637 | JGI IMG/M metagenome (GOLD analysis project Ga0206130, IMG submission 148637) | Pelagic subsurface seawater microbial communities from Kabeltonne, Helgoland, North Sea - Helgoland_Spring_Bloom_20160512_1 | ecosystem: Environmental > Aquatic > Marine > Epipelagic ...
GTTAGAGAAAATAAAGATTCATTGTCTGATATATTTTTAGATTTGAAAAAAAAATTAACTTGATAAAAGATAAAACTAAAAATTTTATAGCGGTTAAGCTAACCAATGGTTTTGGGAACAATATTTTCCAATACGTAGCTGGAAGGTTATTAGCAGATTACCATAAATGTTATTTTTTTGCCATACCACCAAGTAAAGAATACTATGCTATAGATTCTTTAGCAGCTTTAGGTGTTAATTTTGATAGCAATTTTGTGGTGGAAGATTATCAAATAATTGATGATCAAAATTATTTACAAGCCTATGACTCAAAATTTGCATCAACAAATTTTATCTTGCAGGGTTATTTTGAAAATTATGAGTTGTATCTCCCAAAAATAGAATTAATTAAATCTTGGTTCCCTAAGGTTAAAACAAGAACAGATAATAATTTAGTTATTCATTTTAGGGGAGGAGATAGGTTGTGCTATGCCAATGAATTTTATTCAAAACCAACCGTTCAAAAATATTTAAATGCCATCTCACAGTTTGATTTTGACAAAGTACATATAGTGACCGATATGCCAAAGTGGAATAGTTACACCGAAGAGCAATTTGAGAACCTAAGCTTTCATATTAAGCCCAAAAAAAACACTACAGTTTCCTCTAGAGAATCTATTGAGTTTTTTAATGCATTTGTTGAAGGTTTTAGTTCTTTTAAACCTGTTGTCCATCACGGTAAATTAATTGATGATTTTAATTTTATAAGAAGCTCCAATAACATTCTTTTTGAACATGGTACATTATCGTGGTGGGCAGCTTTTTTAAGTAATGCAAAAAAGGTTGGGGTATATGGACCCTGGAGAGCATTTAAAGGGAAAAACAATAAAAACCTTAGTCATGTTCCTTTAAATAATTGGTTTAAATGGGATTAAATTTATTAAAACGGTTTAATAATACTAAAAAAGTGTTTATACCCTTTAAAGGGTATGACTTTATTGGAGGTCCTTCAACGTTCATGAGAAACCTCAGCACGTATTTAGATGATGTTGGCTACAATTACAAAAGTGATATCTCTAAATCAAAACACATATTTTTTCCAATTTCTTATGATTTAGCAACTTTAAAAAAAATTAAAAAAGACAAAGGTACAATCATTCAGCGCTTAGATGGTATTTACTATCCCCAAAAACATGGTACTAGTTATCTAGAAAAAAATAAATTGATAAAAGATATTTATCTAAACTATGCCACCAAAGTTGTTTTTCAAAGCCAGTACAGCAAAGCGCAGTGTTTTACACTTTTTGGAGAAAAGGAAACAGGTGATTATGAAATTATCATAAATGGAGTAAATGAAGCAATCTTTTATCCAAGCAATGCCTTTAAAGAAGCTCCAAAAAAATTTAAATTGGTAACCACAGGAAATTTTAGAAACATCGATATGCTAGAACCGGTAATAAATGCCTTAGATGCTATTTCTAAATTTGATTTTGAATTACATATTATTGGCCCAATTGTAAATGATAAATTATATGATTTGATAAATCGAGACTATGTAACGTATCATGGTACAAAAACCACTCATCAAATAGCTGGTTTGTTAAGAGAGCAACATGTTTTCATTTACTCACATTTAAACCCCCCTTGTCCAAACTCTGTTTTGGAAGCAATTGCCTCTGGCCTTCCAGTAGTAGGTTTTAATAGCGGCTCTATGAGTGAGCTTTTAAACTTCTCCCCAAATTTACTGGCAGAGGTCTCTAAGGATGTATTTCAAAAATATGAAGACTTTTCTGCAGATGCATTGAAAGAAAAAATTATGTACTGCATGACTCATTTTGAGAAAATGAAAGAAGTAGCGCTGGTTAATGCCTCAAACTATTCTTTTAAGCATTGTGGTGAAAAGTATCAAAAAATATTTCAAAATATTGGTTAGTAACACACCAAAAATTACTGTTTTAATGTCTGTCTATAATGGCGCTAAATTTTTAGCTGAAGCCATTGATAGTATTTTGACCCAAACATTTACCGATTTTGAATTCATCATCATTGATGATGCATCCTCAGATACTAGTTTACAGGTAATTAATTCTTACAAAGATGCTAGAATTATAGTAATACAAAACACAAAAAATCTTGGTCTTACCAAGTCATTAAACATTGGTATTGCAAAGGCAAAAGGGAAATATATAGCCAGGATGGATGCTGATGATATTTCTATGCCAAAGCGGTTAGAGAAACAGTTTGGTTTTTTGGAAGAGCATTTAGAGTTTGCTTTTTGTGGGACTAGAGCAAAAACTATTAATGATGTTGGCAAAGAAAATAGTTTTTTTAAGCCGCCTACAGATAGCTCTAAAATTCTAGCATTATTACTGTTTAAAAACTGTTTTTTTCATAGCTCTTTAATTATCAGGACAGAAAAACTTTTACAAGTTTCGGGGTATAATGAAAACTATAAGTATACTCAAGATTATAGATTGTATTTAGAGCTATTTAAAAATAAATGCTACGGCACTAACCTTAAAGAACAATTATTGGTTTACAGGGTTTTAAACTCAAATATTTCTCATAATAACAGAGATACACAAGATGATCTTGCAAGTAGCGCAATAAAATCCGCATGGCAAGAGTGCTATGGAATTTCTGTAAATATTCAGTTTGTAAAAAAAATACGTTCCGCCATTGTTTACAGGGAGCAATTAGGGCAAATAAATACCTTAGAGGCCATAATTTATTTTAGAAATTTATATAAGCAATTTCAAAAACAGTTTAACCAAAACAGCGTAGCTTTAAAAGAAATGCGAACCCTTGTTAATCTAGTTATAGATGTATTCTACAATACTAAAAAGGCAAAGCTCATTAAGCATATCGTTTATTTTAACTCGAGATTTCATGCTCTTATTTAATAATAAAATATCCTGATTTGAAAATACTATTCTGCGCTTATGATAGACCAGGGCAAATAGCTTCAGGACCCAATGCCTGGTTGCAAAGGCTTGTTCCAGATTTAATAAGTAATTACGGTCTTGATATTCAAACCCTTTTTGTTTATTCGGGAGAATCTAAAAAATGTCCAACAATAAGCTTTTTTAAAAACAAAAACCTACCACTTCAACTCATAAATAGAGATTCTTGTAATTATGTTGAAGATCAAGTAAAAGAGCTGTTAAACATTGTAAAAAGAGAATATATATCAACTGTGGTTGCCAATTTGGTTGTTCCCGCGTTATATGCAACTCAATACTTAAAGCCGTTTAATATTCCTGTTATAGGCGTTATGCATTCTAGCGATAAATTTTACAAAGGTGTTATAGCCAAATTTATTCATGGTAAGACCAAAAATCAGTTAACCACTGCTGTATCAGTATCAGGATATATCAATACTATTTGTAGATCTAAAAACACCCAAACCCAGTTACTTAATATTCCTTGTGGTACACCAGAGGTTAAAAATAGCACCTCACTAGATAGCCAAGAAATTTTAAAAGTAATTTATGCAGGAAGATTAGTTAAAGAAGCCAAGCAGGTATTAAAATTGACAAAAGCATTTTGCGACGCCTCTAAAGTAAATAGTAATCTAGATTTTAGTATTTATGGTGATGGTGACAAAGAGCAATCTATAAAGGCTCTGATTGAGGACCAGAAAGCATCTAAAAATGTAATGCTTTTTAAGGCTTTACCGCCAAGTCAAATTATAAACAAAATGCAAGAGCACCATGTATTTACACTTATGAGTGATTATGAAGGGATGCCTATAGCCTTAATGGAAGCGATGGCTTGTGGTTTGGTGCCAGTATGTTATGTTGGTGAAGGCGGAGTAGATGAAATAATAGAGCACGGTGTAAATGGGTTTATCGTTAAAAATAGGGGTGAAGACTATCAAGAAAAATTACAACTTTTAGTTAATGATAGATCGCTTTGGGAAACCATGTCCAAAAATGCACGAGCAACCATACAACAAAAGTATAGTTCAAAAATTATACATCAAAAGTGGTATGAGCTATTAAACCAATGTAAAGATGTAAAACAAAAACCTTTGCGCATTTCTTTGCGTATTAAATTAAAAGGCCCTCTCTTGTATTATGGAGATAACAGAAATCCAAATTTTAAAGATAGAAGCACAAGATTTTTAAAATCTAATTGGATGGCCTTTAGAATATTTGTAAAACCGAGAGCTAGATTAAGAGAATTATTTAAATAATGAGAGCTAAAAAAAATATTTTAATTGTTTCGCCTGCCAAAATAGGACTTACCGAAACTTTTATAAGAGCGCACATAGACCAGTTGTATGGCAATGTGTTTTACCTCTATGGTTGGGACTTAGATTTTATGACACAGAGTGGTATTTCTCTGAGTGAGCTGTATAAACCCAAGTCTAGTTTTTTGACTAAGCTCAAATCTTTGTTACCACATTATATTTATTTTCGTCTAGCCCAAAAGCGCAAAAAAAACTACACAAAAGAAGCACATATAAAACGCTACATACAAGAACATCAAATTGATGTTGTATTAGCAGAGTACGGCACTGCAGGAAGTTTTATAGCACCAATTTGTAAAAGTTTAAGCCTTCCTCTATTGGTTCATTTTCATGGTTTTGATGCATCAAGATCAGATATACTAAACACCTTTAAAAAAGGGTATCAATTTATGTTCTCACATGCTACAAAAATCATTGTAGTGTCTACTGCTATGAAACAAGCATTAGTAGGGCAAGGTTGCCCTGAAAAAAAGTTGGTTCTAAATACCTATGGACCTCATCCAGATTATTTAAATATAAAACCTAATTTAGAATCTAATTATATCATTTCTGTAGGGAGACACACCTACAAAAAAGCACCTTATTTGACGATACTGGCTTTTCAAAAAGTATTAGATAAACATCCAAGTTTGAAATTTAAAATGATAGGAGACGGTGAACTGTTTGATGTGAGTAAAAACCTAGTTAAAAGTTTAGATTTAGAAAATAATATAATTTTATTGGGTGGTTTAGAGCGTAAAGAGATTATCAAGCATTTAGAAACCGCTTTTCTATTTGTACAACACTCTTTAGTAGCCTTAAATGGAGATAGTGAAGGTACACCCGTTGGTATTATAGAAGCTATGGCTGCAGGTTTACCTGTGGTATCTACAAGACATGCAGGGATTCCTGATGTGGTTATAGAGAACAAAACGGGTTTTTTAGTAGATGAAGGGGATATTGACGCGATGGCAGAGGAGATACTCAAAATTGTAAACAATAGGGAATTAGCAGAAACTTTTGGAAAAAAAGGTAACGTGGAAATTGCAGCGCACTACAACTTAGAAAATCATTTAGAAATAATTAACCAGTTAATTTATGCCATCTAAGTTTAAATTAGAGGTGTCTGTGATTATTCCGGTATACAATGCCGAAAAGTTTTTACAAAAAGCAGTAGAATCTGCAGTGTATTTAGGAGAGGTTGGAGAAATTATTTTAATAGAAGACCAGTCTCCAGACAATGCGTTAGCTTTAGCCAAGGAACTCGAGAAGGAATTTGACAAAGTTAAACTATACCAACACCCTGATAAAAAAAATCATGGCGCAGGCGCCTCCCGTAATTTAGGCATACAAAAAGCAAGTTGTGAGTATATTGCCTTTTTGGATGCTGATGATTATTATCTGCCAAACAGATTTGTTAAAGACAAATTAGTATTTGAAACTCATGATAATTGTGATGGGGTGTATAGCGCTGTTGGCACACACTTTTATAGTCAAGAAGCAAAAAACGATTTTTTCGAAAAAGGTTTTGGATACCAGGAGATACTAACTTTAAAAGGTGAGGTGCCCCCACAAGAGCTTTTTGCAGTACTATTTAATAGGCATCAAAATGTAACTGGTGAATTTAGCACCAATGGAATAACTGTAAAGAAATCGGTGTTAAAAAAAATAGGTTATTTTAACACAGCATTAAAATTACGCCAAGATATTCATTTGTGGAGGCGACTGGCGGGTTTTTGTAATTTATATGTCGGTGAGATTGTTACACCAACTGCTATGCGCGGTATACATGCCAGCAATAGAATGACAAAACTAGATGACCACAAACAGTATATAGACCTATGGTGGCAGAGTTTAAAAAAGGAATTTAAAACTAAGTATTTAGAAAAATCACAATATGATATTTTTTTGCAGTGTTATTTTAATTATTTAGCGAGCCAGCCAAATAAAATAATTGCAGTAAAATCTCTAATAGATAATGTTTTAAAATATCCAAAAATAACAAGAGAATCTTATGGCGATTTTGATTTTAACTTTTGGAAAGTATTTGGCAAGAATTGGTTGACACTGCATTTAATTTCTTTTAAAAATAGATTAATCCTCAAGAAATAAATATTTTTTAACTCATGAGACATTTACATTTAATAATAAATTTCATTAGAGTTTTTAAATACTTAGGGCTGTTCCAAATTCTGAGATTTTATACGCTCAAAAAAAATAAAATATCACAATTTAAAATTAGAAATTATAAGAATAAATTTTTTCTAAGAGGTGCTACCTCTGATTCATGGGTTTTTGATATGAATATAATTAGAGAAGAATATAAGGTGTTTATGCCAATAGAAAGTCCTAAAACTATTTTAGATGCTGGCGCAAATATTGGTACTGCAAGTAGGTTTTTTTCTAACCAATTTCCGAAGGCTGAAATTATCGCTATTGAACCGGATTCAGAAAACTATGAGATTCTAATAAAAAATACAGAATATAACAAAAACATACAATGTTTAAAAGGGGGACTATGGTCGTCAGACACAAATCTTTCTATTGTAAATGATGATGAGTGGAAGTATGCAATAAGAGTTAAGCAAGATGCATTAGAAGGTGAAATAAATGCATTTAGTATTCCCGGAATAATGAAAATGCAAGGCTGGGACTTTATAGACATTTTAAAACTCGATATAGAAGGTTCTGAGGTAGAAATTTTGTCTAAACACTCAGAATTATGGGTTGAAAAAATAGGCATGTTAATTATTGAATTACATCCAAGTTTAGATGAAAAATGTGCTAGAGTCTTGTTTGAAGCTTTTTCAAACAAAGATTTTAACCTTCAATGGAGTGGTGAGAATTTAGCTTTAATTTTTAAGAATCAAAATAATTAATGAAAACACATTTTATATCTGGAGGTTGCGGTTTTGTTGGTCGTAATATGGTAAAACGCTTGTACAAAAACACCACAGACCGTATTTTATTTATTGATAATTTATCTGTGGGTAAACATCCATCAGAGTGGTTAGATATCCCTCTTAAAAAAACCGTTGGTATTCTTGAAATTTACGGTAAAGATGAGCGCCTTTGTTTTATAAGAGAAGACTTTAGAGTTACCTTAAACAAGTTAGTACATACGCCTGGTTATTTAAAAAATGACTTAGGCTTAGATATAGAAAAATTTACAGATGTCTACCATTTTGCAGCCATTGTTGGAGGGCGCGCCATGATAGATGGAGACCCTATACAAGTAGCCTTAGATTTATCTATAGATGCCGAGTTTTTTTTCTGGGTGAGCCGTCATAAACCTCAAAGGGTGTTGTACCCAAGCTCTAGTGCGGCCTATCCTGTGAGTTTGCAAACCCAGGACAATACCATACAACTTAAAGAGTCAGACATAGATTTTAATAACATGGGCCAGCCAGACATGACCTATGGCTGGACCAAACTCACCGGAGAGTTTTTGGCAAAAATTACAGCCAAACATTACGGGGTTAGCATCACCTGTATACGTCCATTTTCTGGCTATGGAGAAGATCAAGACTACTCCTACCCAACGCCTGCGATTGCTAGGCGGGCTGTTTTTAAAGAGGCTCCCTTTGAGGTATGGGGCTCTGGCCACCAAGGGCGAGATTTTGTTCACATAGATGATGTGTTAGATTGTATAGCAGTAGCCATGGACAAAATACAGGACGGTACCGCCATTAACATAGGCCAAGGAGTACTCACCTCATTTAGAGATCTTATTGCGCTATTTTGCGAGTTTGCAGACTATGATCCAGAGATAAAACCACTCTTAGACAAGCCGGTTGGGGTACACAGTCGCTACTGTGATATGTCCTGGGTCAAAGAAAACTTAGGCTGGGAGCCAAAAATATCAATTAAAGAAGGTATGAAGCGGGTATATGATGCTGTGAAAATAAAGGAGATTGCGCAGGGAAATTTAAAATAACAATACAATTATAATGAAAATTTTATTTGCAAGTATACCACAACCTAGAAATAGATTTGTTCGTGATTTACAAGAAGGTATGGATACACATGCGAAAGTTGTTTATGATTGTGATGAGTTTTGGTCTTGTAAAAATAATTTTGATATTGTCCACATTCATGAACCGGAGTACCTTTCTTATGAGCTTGAAGCTTGTATGAACAATACAGACCCCATCCCGAAGGAATTATGGAATCGGCTTATTACAAGTCTTGAACATTGGAAAAAAAACTCAAAATTAATTCACACAAGACATGTACAGGAGCCACATGTTAGAAGAGATGACGAATTTAAAAAACTATACCAAACTGTTTTTTCATATTGTTCTGGAATTTCTCATTTTGCAAACTTCAGTATAGCTCAATTTAAGTCATTTTACCCAGAATTAGAGCATATTGATCATCAGGTTATTCCGCATCAAAATTATGCATCATTACCAAATGATATATCTAAAGAAGAAGCAAGGTATAACTTAAATATAAAGAGTGATGCAAAGGTTATGCTTGTTTTTGGTATGGTTAAAGAGCGTGAAAAGCAATTAATCCAAACAGCTTTTAATGCCATGCCTTCACATAATAAAGTATTACTAGCTCCTGGGTGGCAAACTAAAAGACGTAATATAAGATGGATACGTTTGCGAGAGTGGGTTTTTAATTATGAGCTTAAAAAGGCATTAAAAAATAATAAGTTTAGGACAAATTTAGGCTTCATAAAAGAGGAGGATGCACAAAATTATTGCAATGCTGCAGACGTGTTACTAATACCTAGAATAGATGAGCTTAATTCAGGAAATATTACATTAGGTTTTACTTTTGGCTTAGTCGTGTTAGGAAGAAATGGTGGTGATATAGGTGAAATTTTGAAGGAAACAAAAAATCCTGTATTTGATCCTGCTGATGATAAATCAATCAAAATCGCTTTAAATACTTCACTGAATTTAGCGCAAGATAATCATGGGTTGAAAAATAAGGAAATAGCACTACAGGAATGGGGAATTGATACCATAAGCAAAAAATATATAAGTTTATATTCAGCTTACAGTGAAATTTAAATGGAAAAAACAGTGATTGACAAGCCGTCTTATGATAATTTTGAAACTCCAGTTTTAATAATTTGCTATAATCGAGAAGCGTATATTGAAGCGCAGCTTGATCAGATTAGAAAAGTAAAGCCAGTTAATCTTTTTATAGCTTGTGATGGTCCAAGAAATAGTTTGGATGCAGTAAAGGTAAAAAAAGTAAGGGAGAGATATTTAAATTTAATTGATTGGGAATGTACTATACAAACAAATTTTCAAGAAATTAACCATGGTTGTTTTAAAGGTGTTAAAGGTGCTTTAGATTGGTTCTTTACATATAATAAAGAAGGAATTATTTTAGAAGATGACATAATTCCAACAATAGATTTTTTTCTTTTTATGGAGGTAATGTTAAATACCTATCGCGAAAACAATAATGTTTTTTGCATAAGTGGTTGTAATTTAGGCTATACAACTCCTGACTCTATATTTACTTCAAAAATAATGAATATGTGGGGTTGGGCAACTTGGTCTGATCGGTTTTTTGAAGTTGATTTTAACATATTGTCTTGGAAAAAAGTATCTAATAAAAGATGGTTTCTTTATAAGAAGTTAAGAAGTACCATTTTTGATTTTGATTGGAATTGGATTGATTATTGGATTTCAATTTTTAATGATGCAGTTGAGAATGAACGTTACACAACTTGGGATTATCAGCTTATTTATAATCAAATAGTTTCTGGAAAATTAACGGTATTCCCAGGAGTAAACTTAGTAAGAAATTTAGGATTTGACGAAGATGCCACTCATACTAAAAACGAGCAACATACCGCATATAACTTAAAAACACATAAATTAAATTGGCCCATACAAATTCCCGTAAAATTAAACCCTAATATAGATTTTTATGAAACGGTTTTAAAAGAGCGTTGGGCTTATTATAAGCGACCGAATTGGAAATATTACATTGGTCAAATAATAAAAAATTGTTTTAATTATTAGATTAAATGCCTAAAATATATCTGTACACAACTTTCTATAAAGAACAAAACAATCTTCGCAAACAAGAATTGTTGTCTTGTTTCCAAAATAATCTTTCAAACAAAGCAATTTCAAAAATTATAGTTTTTAATGAAGGAGAAAGCATATCGTATTTAGAACCTACTAAAATAGAAGAGGTATTTATAGATAAACGACCCACCTACCAGGATTTTATAAACTATATCAACACCAACTCAAGCCCAGATGATATTCATATCATCGCAAACACAGATATTTATTTTGATACAAACATAAAAGTTTTAAAGCATATAAATTTAAAAGATACTTGTTTGGCTTTATCTAGATGGGATGCCGCAGATACCATAAAACCAAAACTCTACAACCATAACGATAGCCAAGATGTTTGGGTTTTTAAAGGTCCTATAAAAGAAAATTTAAGTGCAATTTTTCCTTTAGGTGTACCGCGTTGTGACAACCGTTTGCTGTATGAACTAGAAAAAGCTGAGTATATGGTGCTGAATCCGGCATTTAGTATTAAGTCTTATCATATCCACAAAGGGCAGCGTGCGTTGGTGTATTCAGAAGATGATAATGTGTATAAAATAGAACCACCGTATCGTTATTTGTATCCTCATAACCTTTACGGGTTTTGGAAAACGCGTTATTTTAATTACAAGCACAAAGAGAAATTAGGGGCTTATTGTTACGACATTAAGAAAGTAAATTTTTGGTGGCCAGTGCGCTTACTTAGAAAAATACTAGAAGTACTCACAAGAAAAAAAATGTCTTTAATAGGGTATAACTAATGCAAACAGGAACAGAAGCATTTCATATAAAAATTGCTACGGTACCCAAAGGAATCATAAGGCCCCTTTGGTCCGTCATCATTCCTACCTATAACTGTGCAAACTATCTTAAAGAAACTCTGGCATCTGTTTTAGCACAAGATCCCGGAGAAGCAATAATGGAAATTATTGTTGTAGATGACCATTCGACCAAAGACGATCCAGAGGCTGCTGTAAAAGAATTTGGAAACGGTAGGGTTCAGTTTTATAGGCAACCAAAAAATATAGGAAAAAGTTCTAATTATGCTTTTGGTATTAATCTTTCCAAAGGGCATTATATTCATTTATTACATGGTGACGATACTGTAGAACCAGGATTTTATAAGACAATAGTAAATTTATTTAAAGAGCATCCAAAAGCCTCAGTAGCATTTTGCCGCTCTAACTATATTAATGCCGATAATCATAAAATAGGTGAGACAGAATTACTCATTCCTAAATCAGGAATAATTAATAATTTTTTAGAACGTATTGCTGTTTGGCAACTAATACAGCCACCAAGTATCGTCTTTAAAAGAGAAGTTTATGAAACTTTAGGAGGCTATGATACCCGGCTAGAGTATATTGAAGACTGGGAGTTTTATGTAAGGGCAGCACTGAATTATAAATTTATTTACAGTCCAGAAATTTTAGCTAATTACAGAGTTTTTCCAGAAAATTCTTCAAGCAAGTCTGCCAAAGAAGGTAAGCGTGTTAAAACTATTGAGCGAGTCCTATCTATTATTGATGTCTACTTG
>Ga0206130_10007726_pt1 | contig 11787 bp, 11 predicted proteins | sample Helgoland_Spring_9_FD_148637 | JGI IMG/M metagenome (GOLD analysis project Ga0206130, IMG submission 148637) | Pelagic subsurface seawater microbial communities from Kabeltonne, Helgoland, North Sea - Helgoland_Spring_Bloom_20160512_1 | ecosystem: Environmental > Aquatic > Marine > Epipelagic ...
GGTCAAGTCAACTATTGTGTCTCTAAGGCAGGTATAGTCGGATTTTCTAAGGCTCTAGCGCTAGAAGGCGCGAGATCTAATGTTACAGTAAATACCGTCTCTCCAGGTTATATAGACACGAGAATGACCAGTGTCATAGGTGCGGAAATTAAGGAAAGCATCAGGCAAGAAATTCCCCAGAAGAGGTTTGGGAAGCCAAGTGAGATAGCCAAAGCGGTATCATATCTAATTTCAGAAGAGGCCGAGTATGTAACTGGACAAAATATATGCGTGAATGGCGGTTTATATATGAGTTAGTCAGTAGTCTAAGCCATGCAATGACTAATTTTACGTTAGTGTAATGTAAGAGTAAGCCAAACTGGAATGTGAATTCAAATCAATGATATGTTTATTAAGTATTACTGGGATTAAGAAATGTCAAGGATAGAGATAGCTTTTGTCTGTGTGAATTATGATGGTTTTCATTACACACAAAAAATGATTGACTCGCTACTACAGCAAAATGAACTAGAGAGTAGTTTTGACATCAGTATTGTCGTGGTTGATAACTCACCAGAATCTCGTTCAGATATTGTCAGTTTTTGTGAAGCGCAGCGGAAGGTAACATATGTTCGATCAGAAATTAATGCGGGTTATTTTTCGGGTCTGAATTTGGGGATTAGTAAGCTGCCAAACGACAAATATAGGTTTGTTGTTGCCTGTAATAATGATCTGGATTTTGATCGAGACTTTTGTGCAAGATTGGTACATATGGTTATCAGGCCAAACACTCAGGTTATATGTCCTAATGTCATTACAAAAGATGGTATTCATCAAAACCCCCACCACCTAACCTCTTTATCTAGAAGGGAAATACTAGCATTTGATTGCTATTTTTCATGCTACTTTGCGGCTTTGATTCTTCTGAAAATAAAGTCTGTCCGGAAGATTTTTCCTAAAAAACCTGCTGAGGATGGATTAGAGCATACTAATGATATAGAGATAAATCAAGGCGTTGGAGCTTGTTATATATTGACAGAAAATTTCTTCAGGCTCCATAACGAGCTCTTTTTCCCGTCTTTTTTGTATGGAGAGGAAGCTTCATTATCATGGCAAGTAAGAAATTCCGGCGGACATTTGATTTACAATAAAACATTGCTTGTTGATCATTCAGAAAGTGCTGCACTTTCGAAGTTACCGACGCGTCAAACCTATGGTTATGGTAAGAAATCGTACTGGCTTATTCGTAAATACCTTTTTTGATCTTTATGTTTTTGATACATGAGTGGAGATATTAAATGCTAAATAAAATTTTAAGTATATTTCCTTGGTTGGAAGTTTTAATTCGGGTATCCTTTTGGAAATCTCGGGTACTAAATAAGTTTATTAATAAATTTGTTTCGGCAAAGAAGCCGTCAAAATCTCAAGGGGCTGCTAATTTCGAACAAGAATTTTCAGGCCTATTAAATAAGCTAAAGGACATGGGCATTGAAGAAGGCGATACCATTATTGTCCACTCTGCTTATGGAAAACTTAAAGGCTTTGGCTTGTCTCCCCAACAAATTATTGATGCATTAATACAATTTGTTGGTGAAACAGGCAATCTTATTATGCCAGCGATACCAATATTGAACGGTCAGCCAGGCTTGTTAGATAGATTTGACCTTAGTAATTATACTAAAACGCCAGTGTATGATGTCAAAAAAAGTAAATGCTGGACTGGTTTGTTGGCCCAGACGCTACTTAAAATGCCGGGAGCACTTCGTAGCAGAAGCCCTCTAAATTCAATGGTTGTGTATGGTGCGAATGCTAGTAGATTGATTCGGAACGATTTGTTTTCGAAGGATAGCTTGCCATGCGGGTCTAACTCAGCCTTAGCCAATTCAATTGAGTATAACTCTAAAATGGTTTTTTTAGGAGTTGATGAAGTTCATAACATGACAATGATCCACGTTGTCGAGGATCTCTATATCAATGAGTGGCCTATTAAAAATTGGTTTTGGAGGCGACCTTTCGAAATTGTTGATGGGGAATATCACGAAACTGTAGTCTTGGAGGAAAGGAATCCATTTTGGGCCTTGTTTTACGCAGAAAGGAAATTTAGTCGAGATTTACTAAAGGATAATATTGTAAGGCGAGAGTTTATCGGTGATCTTTCGGTTTCGGTCTCTGAGACTTCAAAGTTGATCAACTATCTTAGAGAAAAAAATGCAAAAGGATATCCGTATAGCATCCCCTTTTGGTATCGGGGGAACAAAAATGCTAACAATTAAAAAGCAACTATTTGGATATCAGCCTCTTTGTTATGTCAAAGATGGGTTGTTGTTATCTCATAATAAGAAACTTTTTATCAGTGATTGTGAGTTAGAAAATATTCTTTTTTTATGTGATATGCCAAGTACTTTTATAGAGAAAGCGTTACTCAAATCGAGAGTGCTATCTCGTATTTTTAGAGTATATGTGAGATTTGCGCTGAATGTTGGTGATAAGTTTGTTTTTATAGTCAGCGGAAGTAATCTATGGCGTGTCAATCTAGATACACTGGAGGTTACATTAGATTTCGTTATTCCTGACAACCGTACTGCATTATATTTGACTTTAGTTGAGGGAAGTGTCGGTACAAAAGATAAAGTTGTTTTTGGTGAGTATTTCAATAACCCTAACATGAATGCTGTGAGAGTTTGGGGCACTGATGTTGATGATGTTTCAAGTTGGCAGCAGTTGTACGAATTTGAACCGAACGAAATTAATCATATCCATAACATAATCTGCGGTGAGCAGCATGATGATTGCTATATTTTGGCTGGCGATTTCAATGATGCTGCATCTATCTGGAAGACGGATAAGGAATTTAATACCATTGTTCCATGGGTGCGAGGAAAGCAAAAATATAGGGCTTGTTGGGGGCTTGTCAGTGAAGATGGCATCGCTTATGCGACTGATACCCAAAAGGAGTTTAATAGTTTTTGCTATTTGGCGGGGAAAGAGATTTCTAGTTCTGAGCAAATAGAGGGCTCCTCAATCTATTTTGGGAAAAACAGCAATCGAACTTTTTTTTCCACGACTGTTGAACCTGACGAGCCGACCGGTAGCTTTTTAAGAGATGTCTTCAGTTATAAACTTGGGGTGGGGATTCTTTCAAATAAATCCAAGTTATATTCTGTGAACAGTCAAAATGAAATTAAGGTGGAATTTGAAGGTGTAAAAGATATTTTGCCAACTCGGTTAGCTCAATTTGGATCTTTTATGTTTCCTTCGGGGTCTATGGACAGTAGTAATATTGTTATTTACGCAGTAGCTTTGAAGTCTGTAGATGGTTGTTGCTTATTGTTAAGTGACAGCAATTAATGGTTTTTTGATCTTATGCACCCATAACGGATAGCTCATCAAGCGATATTTTAATCGTGATCGTTGCTTAGATTAGGAGAGTTATGCGCGGTTAGCTTGTGCTTATAATGGCAAAAGCACTTACTATTGAGATTTAGTAGTATGCCATTTTTAAGCTCACCAATCTCTAAGTCGGCTTTGTTAATGATTTTTTGTTAAACCAAAAATCTTCTTTCATTTATAAAAAATATATGTAGGGCAATGATAATGTTTCAGAATAAAATATTGTTAATTACTGGTGGTACAGGCTCCTTTGGCAATGCTGTTTTAAAGCAATTTTTGAATACTGAAATTGAACAAATCAGAATATTCAGTCGCGATGAAAAAAAACAGGATGACATGAGGAAAGCATATGATCACCCAAAGTTAAAATTTATCCTAGGTGACGTTCGTGATTATCAAAGCATTTTGAATGCGACTCGTGGAGTGGATTACATCTTTCACGCGGCAGCGTTGAAGCAAGTGCCAAGTTGTGAGTTCTTTCCAATAGAGGCAGTTAAGACCAATATTCTTGGTACTGAAAATGTCCTTGAAGCTGCAATTACGAATGAAGTCAGTAGAGTTGTATGCTTAAGTACTGATAAGGCCGTGTACCCGATTAATGCGATGGGTATTTCAAAGGCTATGATGGAAAAAGTTATGGTTGCGAAGGCTAGAGATGCTGACGAGTCAAAAACAGTTATATGTGGAACTCGATATGGAAATGTAATGGCGTCGCGTGGCTCTGTAATTCCTTTATTTGTCGACCTATTAAATGCCGGTAAGCCATTAACTATAACTGATCCCGAGATGACTCGTTTTATGATGACGCTTGAGGATGCTGTCGATCTTGTATTATATGCGTTCGAAAATGGTCAAAATGGCGATATTTTTGTGCAAAAGTCTCCGGCTGCAACCATTGAGGTTTTAACTAAAGCATTGCTTGAACTTCTCGATAAGCGCGAGCATCCGGTGAATATGATCGGCACGCGCCATGGTGAAAAGTTATATGAAGCATTGTTAAGTCGTGAAGAACGAGCCTGTGCTGTCGATATGGGGGACTATTATCGGGTGCCTCCAGACAATCGTGATTTAAATTATGGTCGGTTTTTTGATGAGGGCGATAAAAATATTGCTGTGTTTGAGGATTATAATTCCCATAATACTGAGCGATTAGATGTTGAAGGAATGAAGAAGCTTTTGCTTAAGCTGGATTCAATTCGCAGTTTAGTAAATTTTGACATTTCTGATCTGGACTCTTAAAAAATGAAAATTCTAATTACCGGATCTAACGGTTTTATTGCAAAAAATTTGATTATTCGGCTGGGAGAGATGGGCTATGATAATCTTGTTTTTACTGATCGTAACAGTACGGTTGAAGAAATCCATAGCAGTATGGTCGACGTCGACTTTGTCTTTCATCTTGCCGGCGTCAACCGTCCAAAAGATGAAAATGAATTCGTAGATGGTAATGTTGACTTAACTCAAAGTATTATTGAGTTGCTTGTCGCTTCAGGGCGTAAGGTACCACTGGTTTTATCGTCGTCTACACAGGTTGGCCTTGATAATCCATACGGTCGAAGCAAAGAGGCTGCGGAAAAGTTAGTACTCTCCTATATGGAGAGTCATAATGTTCCAGTTTATGTGTTTCAGTTGCCAAATGTATTTGGTAAATGGAGTAAGCCTAATTACAATTCGGCTGTTGCTACCTTCTGTTACAACACAGTTCACGGCCTTCCAATTACGATTCACGACCCTGAAGCCACTCTTAATCTTGTTTATATCGATGATGTCTGTGACGCGTTTATTGAGTTGCTTAAATCTGAGCAGGTAGGTGGCTATAAAAACGTACCTGTTACCTACAGTACAACGGTAGGCGCTGTTGGTGAGCTACTTAAAACGTTCAAAAGTAGTCGTGAAACCTTGATTGTTGAAAACGTTGGTGTCGGCCTAACACGGGCTTTATATTCAACTTATTTGAGTTATTTTACTCCTTCGCATTTTTCATACACTGTGCCCGGTCATGAAGATCCACGTGGTACGTTTGTCGAGATGCTCAAAACACCCTCTGCTGGTCAAATGTCTTTTTTTACTGCGCATCCCGGTGTTACGCGTGGTGGGCATTATCACCATAGTAAAAATGAAAAATTTCTTGTGATAAAAGGTAGAGCAGAATACCGGTTTAGACACGTAGTTACTGGTGAGAAATTTGAGCTTATCTCGGACGACTCTGAATATAGGATCGTCGAAACTATACCTGGTTGGACTCATGATATTACCAATATTGGAAATGAAGAGCTAATGGTAATGCTGTGGGCAAATGAAATCTTCGATCGTAATAAGCCAGATACTATTTCGGGAGCATTAATATGAGTCACCCAAAATTAAAAGTGATGACGGTAGTGGGTACTCGACCTGAGATTATTCGTCTGTCGAGAGTTATAGCTGCCTTGGATAAACATTGTGAGCATATTTTAGTCCATACGGGCCAGAATTATGACTTTGAGTTAAATCAGATTTTTTTCGATGATCTTGATGTGCGTAAGCCTGATTTTTTCCTTGATGCCGCTGGGGAAAATGGCGCCGAAACTATCGGCAAAGTAATCATTTCAGTCGATAGAGTATTGGCAGAGGTTCGTCCGGACGCGATGCTTATTCTCGGGGATACAAATAGTTGTATGGCAGTAATTTCTGCCAAAAGAAGAAAGGTCCCTACTTTTCATATGGAGGCGGGCAATCGCTGTTATGATATGAGGGTGCCGGAAGAAATTAATCGGCGGATAGTTGATCATACTTCGGATGTTAATCTCACATATAGCTCCATTGCACGTGAATATCTTCTCACTGAAGGTCTTCCAGCGGATAGGATTATCAAGACTGGTAGCCCTATGTTTGAGGTCTTAAACTACTATATGCCGCAAATCGACAGTTCGAATGTTCTATCGAAACTGTCACTTAAGGAGCATGAGTATTTTGTTGTTAGTGCTCATCGTGAGGAAAACGTCGATATACCAAAAAATTTGGTTAAATTGGCAGACACTTTGAATAATTTGGCTGAGGTGTATGGTTATCCGGTAATCGTATCCACTCATCCTCGGACTCGTAAGCGTATCGAGGAGCAGGGTTTGGAGTTCAACCCGCTTGTACAATTACTTAATCCCTTAGGCTTCCATGATTACAATAAGCTGCAAAAGTCTGCCAAAGCGGTGCTATCTGATAGTGGGACTATTAGTGAGGAATCATCGATTATGAATTTTCCTGCACTTAATATACGCGAAGCACATGAGAGGCCTGAAGCATTTGAAGAGGGGTCCGTTATGATGACCGGGCTAGATTCCGTTAGGATTTTTCAGGCACTAGCTGTAATCGAATCGCAACCAAGGGATAATGTGAGATTGCTCAGGCCGGTTAACGACTACAGTATGCCTAATGTTTCCGATAAGGTTGTGCGAATAATTCTAAGCTATCGAGACTATGTTATGCGTACTGTCTGGAAGGATTATTAAGGCATGTCGATTGCAATAATTAATAGAGATTTTGGCGACCATGCCGGTGCTATTGGACTTGGTCTGAATAGATTTGCTATAGACCAAGCATTGGCTTCTTCCGTTAGCGTGATTACATCGTCTAGCTCAAGGGATGTATTGGCGTTAGGTGAAAAGGATAACGTTAAATTGTTTCTGGCTAAATCATTAACGTCATCTGGTTCGAGCATCGCTATGCGGCTGTCTGAGGTGGTATACTTCTCATTTTTTGTCGTGGTTAGTTTGATGAAGAGTCGTCCCAAGCTTGTTTATGTGACGTCAAACCCGCCTGTCATAATTCCTTTTTTTGTATGTATCTTTTGTTACTTAACAAAAGCGAAATATATATATCATGTACAAGACATTCACCCTGAGGTGTCAGCTTTGGTGTTTAAAATACCTAAGTTTCTGCTTTATTTTATAAAATCTATAGATACTTTTGCACTTAAACATTCCGCATTAGTAATTACCTTATCAAAAGATATGAAAGCGACTTTACTTGCGCGGGAGAAGAACATAAAAATAAAGTTGTTGCAAAATCCAGCGATCATTAATAACAGTAATATGAGTGTGCCTAAAAAAAATGGGGCCATATTTTGCGGTAATGCGGGAAGGTTGCAGAATGTTGATTTCTTGCTTGAGGCAATCGAGATATTCTTGAAAGAGGATAACAGTGATTTTGTCTTTGGTTTTGTAGGGAATGGCGTGTTTGCAAGTCAATTGGTCTTGATGGCAGAGAAATACAGTAGGTTTAAGTATTATGGTTATGTGTCTGCTGAAGAGGCCTTGGCTATCTCGGCTGGCTATAAATGGGCGCTTCTGCCAATTCGTGGGGAGGTTTTACAGTATGCCTATCCAAGTAAAATTCCGACATATATTTCGGCCGGCTGCCAGATTATTTCGATTACATCTGGAGATACAGAGCTAGCTAGAGAGATCCACTCTAATGACTTAGGATTCAACGTAGAGGCTAACGTTGGTGATATCGTTGCGGCATTCGAGTCCTTACCAGCTTATGGCGCAGGTTTCTCTGGCTTTGAAGGGTATGCATTCTTAAAAACAGATGAGTTCGGCAATACGTTGTCGAATATTGCCAAGTCTATTGGGAGATAGAATATTATGATGGAGCATCAAGTACGATCTAAATCGATACGAAAAAAAATTGTTACAAAAGCGTACGAGTGTGGTGAATCATCACACTTGGGTGGTGCTCTAAGCATGGTCGACGTTCTTAGCGTGTTGTACGAATCAGTCTTGCAATATGACGTAAATAACCTTCAAAGTGAAGATCGTGATATTTTTATTTTGAGCAAAGGTCATTGTGTTCTTGGTTGGTACGCCGCTCTTAATGAATTTGGTTTGATGACTGATTCTGTTTTCGACACCTTTCAGACCAATGGTAGCCATCTGATTGCCCACCCTGTTAAGAATCTATCACTCGGCATTGAGAGTTCTAATGGTAGCTTGGGTCAGGGTTTATCATTCGGTCTCGGTATGGCCCTGGGGATAAAGAAGAAGGCACAAGATAGAAGGGTCTATGTTCTGATGGGTGACGGTGAATGCAATGAAGGCTCCGTTTGGGAGTCGGCAGCCACTGCTTCTGAAATAGGGTTGTCTAATCTTACTGCTATTGTTGATGTAAACAACTTGAGGAATGATGGTCCAAACTTGACCTATCAAAAAAATAAGTCAATACCTGCCATTTGGTCAGCCTTTGGTTGGAACGTCATTGAAGTCGATGGTCATTCTCACGTTCAGCTTCAGGATGCCTTCGATGCTGCAAAAAATGAAAACGAAATGCCTACGGTCATACTCGCTAATACTACCAAAGGTTGTGGTGTGAGTTTTATGGAAGCGAATAATGAATGGCACCACAATAGGATTACTTCAAGTGTATATGACCGGATTTTAGAGGAGTGGAGTCAGAATGTTTGATTTGAATAAAAAGCTAGCACGCGGATGGTCTAGAATGGGCCCCAGGGCCGTTTATGGCCAAATTCTTTATGAGCTAGCGAAAACCAATCCAAATATCATGGCGCTCTCTGCTGATTTGGGACGGTCTTCTGGCCTTGATCGATTCTCAAAAGATTTTCCTGATCAGTTTTTAAATGTTGGAATTGCTGAACAAAATTTGATCGGAATATCTTCTGGCCTTGCTAGGATGGAATTTGATGTCTTTGCATCGACCTTTGCACCATTTGCGTCACTAAGAGCTGGTGAGCAAGTTAGAATGAATATGGGTTATATGCAAGAACCGGTAAGACTAGTTGGCTTAGCGAGTGGGTTTGCGCTTGGATTCCTAGGAAACTCGCACTACGGTATTGAAGATGTTGCTGTATTGCGCTCAATTCCCGGTATTACAATTGTTAGTCCTGCCGATTGTTTCGAATTATATAAGTGCATCGTGGCATCATTGGATTATCCCGGTCCCATGTATATACGGCTAACTGGCGGTGTCAATATGCCGGTTGTTTATGACGCTGATTATGAATTTGATATCTTAAAAGCCGATGTCTTGTCTGATATTTCCGATATTACTGTTGTCTCTGCGGGTGCTACCCTTGGTTTTGCAAAGGTTGCTCTTAAAGAGCTTGCGGATGAAGGGTCACAGGTTGGTCTTGTAAATGTCCATACAATAAAACCCATTGATAAAGAATTCATATCAAAGTTGGAAGGAAAATGTACAAAAGTAGTAGTTTTTGAAGAGCATACTATTATCGGTGGTCTTGGTGCAGCTATAATCGACGCGTTACACGAGGCTGATATATCGACAGTTCAAGTCATTAGGTGTGGTGTTAATGACATGTATCCAAAGGCAGGTGACTATAATTATGTGTTAGCCAGTCTCGGTCTTGACTCTGATGGCATTAAGAAAAAAATTGCTGAAATAATACGATTAACTACTTATTAAATCCCATCAATTAGACTTCGGTCATATTTTCTAGGTAGTGCTTGTAGGGCATGAAAGACCCATAGCATTAACCTTGTGATTGCTCGCTTTGGAAATTAGTTTATGAAATTTAGTAAAGACGAAGTATCTCGATGTATTAGGATATTTGATCCATTTCTGATGATAGATGGGATATCTCAATTAATTGAAAGAGATTGTGCGGTTGGATACAAGTCTGTGGCTGAAAACGATTGGTATATGAAAAGTCATTTGCCGGAAGATCTTGTTATGCCGGCAACTTTACAAGTCGAAGGCATGTTACAAACTATGGTTACTTTGATCTATAAAAGTTTTGATCATCAGGGTAGCTCTGCTTTTATTAATAAGTTTGATGTGTCCCTGGTAGCCCCTGTAAAACCCGGGCATATTATTCAATACCATGCCCAATTAACGTCATTTAGGCGTGGCATATGCAAGGGAATTATTGTTGGTAAGGTCGAAGAGTATGATGTATGTCGTGCCAGTGTGACGTATGCATCGCCCAGTCTATATTCCAATACAGTTTTCACGAAATAGAAGTTAGTTGTTATGAAAGATAATTTTAAAGCCTTGGTAGTCAGAAAAGTTAGTCGGGGCGAATTTACTTCTGCTGTAGAAGAACGATCCATTATCGATCTGCCGGTCAATGATTTACTAATAAAAGTACACTATTCGTCGTTAAACTCTAAGGATTGTTTGTCCTACTTAGGTAATCCAGCAGTTACAAGAAAATTCCCTCATACACCTGGTATTGATGCTGCTGGGGAAGTTATTCATTCTAAAAATGAAGCTTTTAAAGTAGGGGATCATGTTTGTGTGGTAAGTAGTCCGTTAGGAATGAATGTGCCCGGAGGTTTTGGTCAATATATTTCTGTGCCTGCGGAGTGGGCTCACCCGATACCGGAAGGGATGACATTGCGTCAAAGTATGATATTTGGGACAGCTGGATACACAGCGGCACTGTCAGTATCTGAGATAACCAAATTCATAGAGCCTTTTTTGGGCAAAAAAATTGCTGTAAGTGGGGCGACGGGAGGAGTTGGGATATTGAGCGTCGCGTTGTTGAGTAATATGGGTTTTGATGTTACAGCTATTTCTGGAAAGCAGGATCATAAGAAGTTTCTCGAGGCTGCTGGCGCTGTTGAAATTATTAGTCGCGATGCTGTTGATGATTTATCCGGAAGAAATCTTTTACCCGTTGTGTGGTCTGGTGCTATTGATACTGTTGGCGGGAATATCTTAACTACACTTTTAAAATCTGTTGCTCATGAAGGCACTGTAGTCTCAACGGGCATCGTTAAGTCCCAGGAGATAAATACGTCTTTGCTGCCTTTTATTCTTAGGGGTGTGAGGCTAATAGGAATTAATGCTGAAGGTAAAGACCCTGTTTGTAAAGGTAAAACATGGGATGGTATGCGCGACGGTTTAATGCCTAATGTATTAGAAATGCTTTGCAATGAAGTTTCTATCAGTGAGATCGAAGACTCTATCAAATTGATGTTAGCAGGTAAGCACATTGGCAGAACAATTATTAATATGAATACTTGAGATATAAAGATGAGACTATATATATACGGCAACGGTGAAACTGGATTTGAAGTGCTAGATATTGCGATGAGGATTAACGCCCGTGAATCCAGATGGGCTGACTTCCAGTTCATTGATGATCAAAAAGATAGCAGTGATAGTGGGGTGTCCGTTATTGCTCTAGACGACATTCCAGCCAATGAGTTATGTGAAGTGGTAGTTGCAGTTGGGGAGCCTGAGGTTAGAAAGGCTTTATATAATAGAGTTAAGAGCAAAAAGTTAAAGTTTGCAACATTACTTGATCCATCATCAATTGTATCTAGATCGTGCAAGATAGGTGAGGGCTGTATTATATACCCAAACACCGTTGTATCATGTTCAAGCGATGTGTCTGAAAATGTTATGGTGCAATTTAATACCACTATTGGTCATGACATTGTTGTTGGGCCTCACAGTGTTGTA
>Ga0206130_10007728_pt1 | contig 11786 bp, 9 predicted proteins | sample Helgoland_Spring_9_FD_148637 | JGI IMG/M metagenome (GOLD analysis project Ga0206130, IMG submission 148637) | Pelagic subsurface seawater microbial communities from Kabeltonne, Helgoland, North Sea - Helgoland_Spring_Bloom_20160512_1 | ecosystem: Environmental > Aquatic > Marine > Epipelagic ...
TGAATCCCCGACACGCGGATTATGATAATATGTGGTATTATTTTTATTTATAAAAACAATATATTACAGTGTTAAATATTTGGTGCGCTACATAATGCGCTATACCTTAATCCGCAGCTCATACGTTACTGTGTTCAACACAGTGTCTGCAACATATATTCAAAACACACCCCTCTTAAGGTTATGTTTACAGTATGAAATCTATCCTTACCAGACAATGAATTGTTGAAGCCGCCTACGAGGACTGAATCAAACCCTAACAAACCAGATCGAACGTCGCCGATCGCGGCACGGGCCCCTGCGGTTTTATAGTGCTTGTAGGGTGTAAGGAACTTAACAACTGGTGCGCAGTCTGGCAAATCTACCTATCAGCTTTTATCATCTACTTTATTATTAATAACAGGAAAGGCAGTTTGTAATTGGATGAGCTTACTTCAATTTTTGATAAAGTTCAGTCATTCCGAATGCTTGCGGACCAAATTGCCGCAGCGCGGCTTCTGATCGCATGATCGGCGGCACTCCCACTGCTAGCACCTTAACACGCTGCCCATAGCGCAACGTCTCGTTGGTAATCGGCACCGCTGTCTCTGCATCCAGAATTGAGATGATGTCAGGAACAATCGCCAACACTTCTTTATCGACACGGGCAATAAGATTTTCGTTTTGGAATTCAATGATGCAACGACCATTTGGATTATCGATTGAAACACTGCCCAAGGTAAAACCCTCACTGGTACGTCGGTCTACGTCAGTGACTTTACCATCAAAAATAACCCGCGCGACTGCATAGCTTGTCGTTGCCAGAAAGGTGCACAATTCATCGAAAGGGTCTTGTTTCCGAGAGCGTGAATTGCAGATAATTTCTCCTATCCTTCGTGCGAGTGTCAGTGTGTGTTTAACGGCACTTCGCTTTACCTCTGCCCCGTCCATCGGGTAATTGGCAAAATAGGCGGTCCCCCCGAAGCGGATGGTGATCCCTCTGGCGATCCATTCCATTCGGTGGTTATCATTGGTCATAACCAACGATGTATCGCCCTTTTCATCAGAAATACCCAAAGGGCATCCTGAGATACCTTCAATGGCAAAGGTCTCCATTTGTAATTCTGGGAACGCACGCCCCTGGCCGTCTGCATCAACGACTGGGATGCCCAACCGTGCACCCACAAAAAGAGGGATTGTCGAATTTATACCACCGACCTCAGTCGGCATTGTTGCGTCAGCCTGCCGACCAAGTTCCTTTTCAACAACCCGTAGGGCTCGAATAGGTTCTTCACCTGAAGGGATCTTCTCAAGTAAAACTGTCGGTGCGCCCATCATCGCCGTAGGAATTATCAGTTTACCGTCATCCAGTTCGTCGGGATCAATGATTTCGATTTTCCGCCCAGCAGCCAGTTCTTGTTTGACCATCAGCCCACCGATATAAGGGTCACCGCCGCCGCCCGCCCCCAAAAAAGCCGCGCCCGTGCACAAATTGTCAACATCTTCGAATTTCAGTTCCATCTTGCTTCCTAAATTGGGAGATCACCCACGGCCTTGACCCGCAATCGCATGGGGTTGCCGGGCAAATAACTGATTGGCACCTGTTCCACTTCAATGATTTCGACACTCTCAGCGGTGGCACCTGCGTAGATCGCCTTGTCCGTGGCTTCTTGGCGGATCTCATCAAGGACAAAACCTCGATTGCCTTCATTCAAGGTCACCACGCGCTCCACTTCACCTGAAACTTGTGAAATGGCGGCTCCAACCGCGTTTGCAACAGACGAGAATTCAGGACGCAAGACATCCGACACTGACTTAACCGGCCAATCTACAAGAACGGCACCACCCCCTACCACCAACAGCGGCAGGTCTGCGGCCTCAGTTTTCATTCGCTCAACATTCACGTCTAGTAAATGACGCATGGACGCACGGGCGGCGTTGATCGTGGATTTGTCTGCCCGGACCAGCGATTTATCACCGATGTCAGCCCAACCACCTGCAACGGCGATGTCTGTTGCCGTCAAGGTATTGCCGCCAAAACACTGAGCACAACTAGTCAGTTCGTAGCCAACCGAATCTGGCCCGACCAGCCGCCCACCGTCACGCACGAGACTTCCTCCACCCAAACCGACTGCCAGAACATCAGGCATGCGAAAGTTTGTCTTTACCCCTCCAACATCAACAAAATTGGTTGATTGGCGCGGAAAGCCGTTCCGTAGCATGCCAATGTCAGATGTTGTGCCACCGATATCCACCACCATGGCATCCTGAATTCTTGCCAGATATACCGCACCGCGCATAGAGTTGGTAGGCCCCGAAGCAAAAGTAAGGACTGGGTAACGCTGTACATCATCAGCACGCATCAACGTGCCGTCATTTTGGCTGATGAACAATGGCGCCTTAAGGTCAAGCTCTTGCAAGGATCGACGAAAGGCCCGCACCACATGGCTAGACAATTGGGATAAGGCAGCGTTGATGATTGTGGAATTCTCACGCGGCAAAAGACCAAACTGCCCAAGTTCACAAGACAGTGACACCGCGATATCAGGAACTTCGTTTTGCACAATCTCAGCTGCCCGGCGTTCCATGTTACCATTTATGGGCGAGAATACAGAGGTGATAGCAACTGCGCGAATGCTATTTTTTTGGAAATCACGCGCTGCTGCTGCTACCCCTTTTTCGTCCAGCGGAGCAATCTCTCGTCCGTCAAACTCATATCCACCACCAACTAAATAAGCATTGCGACTAATTTTATTAATCAAATCGTCTGGCCAATCAGTTAGAGGCGGAATGGCCGAGGTCGCAGGGAGCGCCAAACGGATTATTCCAACGGGCAGCAAGGATTTACGTTGAATAACGGCATTGGTAAATTGGGTTGTGCCAATCATAACACAGTCGACATCGGCACGATCAGCACCAGCATCCGTAATCGCCTGTGTAATCGCCGAGACGACCCCAGAATATACGTCCGCCGTGGTCGGAGTTTTACACCAGCCAAGGACGCCGTTGGGGCCCAAGACGACTGCGTCAGTATTTGTCCCTCCAACATCTACCCCTATTTTCATGACATCACTACTCCGCTGTCAGTATTCCAAAATAAGGCAATGTTATCATCCGTCTCGAACCGATGAAGATCAGGTCGATTTGCCACTTCGACCATCAATTCCTGATCAGCCACTTGAATGCGGTACCGCACAACAGACCCCTGATATATCCTTTCAGCAACGACACCAGTCAGTTTGGGCTGTTCGTCTGCATCAAGTGCACATAGTCGGATCATTTCAGGGCGCACTAACAATGCGACTTTCTGCCCTTTGGTAACCAAATTATTCTGTGTCAATCGCCCCGGAACCTTGGCACTGCCCAGACTGATGGAACAGACACCGCCATCAACCACTGACACTGTGCCACTCAACAGATTAGATTCACCGATAAACCCAGCAATGAACCTTGATGTGGGTTGTTCGTAAATTTCAACTGGAGACCCAACTTGCAGCACACGCCCCTGATCCATAACAGCAATTCGGTCTGACATAGTCAGAGCCTCAGATTGATCATGCGTCACATAAATTGTCGTAATGCCAACAGACTTTTGGATATTTTTTATCCAAAACTTCATCTCTTCACGCATCTTCTTGTCCAATGCGGACAGAGGTTCATCTAACAGCAATATCTTAGGTTGGACCACTAAGACACGCGCCAGCGCCACCCTCTGTTTCTGACCGCCTGAAAGTTCACGCTCATACCGACCGTCAAAGCCACTCATGCCAACTTCGGTCAACGCCGCATCAACTTTTTGTTTTATTTCAGCCTTGGGCATTTTGCGCTCTACAAGACCAAAAGCAATATTGTCAAATACTGTCATGTGCGGAAAAATCGCGTAATTCTGAAATACCATACCAATGTCGCGGGCCTCAGGTGGCAGGGCCGTGACATCACGCCCATTGACATAAATAGCGCCTGTGGTGGGCTTAACGAACCCGGCCAACATACGCAGCGTCGTGGATTTGCCACAGCCAGAGGGCCCGAGCAGGGAAAAAAACTCACCTTGTTCGACTTTCAGGTTCAAATCTTCGACTGCAACAGAATTGTCAAAATGCTTTGAGATTGCACTGAATTCTAAGTAGGACATGAAACTTCCTTGAAGTATGGCCGAGAACAAATGCCCCGGCCATTGTTCGTTAAAGGCCGAAGATCTGGTTTAGCCTATCCGTGATATCTGCCTTGTTCGCCACAAAGAAATCCCAATCTGGCACCCAGTAGGCCGAGACAGCGTCAGCCGTATTGGTTGCACCTTCTGCGGCTAAGGCCGAGGGCATTGCCGCCTTTCCATTGGTCGGACGCCACAGGAATTCTTCACCAAAGGGTTCTAAGAAATCTGGTGACAGGGTGCGGTTTAGTAGAGCAAGTGCCAGCTTTTTCTGCATCGGATCTGAGTACCGGCTGATCGTTTTGGTTTGGGTCAAAATTGGTTTACTGTCCCATTCCCAGACATCAACTGGCGCGCCTTGCTTTTTCAAAGTCAAAGCCTCACCTTCGATATGTACTGCGATATCGACTTCGCCTCGTTCCAACAGCGAGAGCATATTAAAGGTGAACTCACTAATCTTCATTGGCATGGCGTCTTCAAGGGCTTTGAAGGCAGCATCCATGTCGTATTGATCCTTACCAAATTCTTTGGCTGTCGCCATGAAGAAGGCGTGCATCAAACCGTTTTCCGTGGCGTAGGTGCCCCGCTTGTTGGCGAACCGCGACGCAAAGAAATCGCGGAAATTGTTGACTGGCGCTCCCCGATCCGTGCGGTAGGCATAGACATAGGGCTGATAGGCCCAGGTCACACCAGCTCCACTGGCAAAAGCAAAGTCCCAACAATCAGCGGCGTTTGGGACGTTGGCCTTGATCTCATCTGTTGTCAGGAAAAAATCACCTGCTGCATTAGTCTGCATCAGGTTCGGCAGATTCCAGTTCGCCACGTCATAGACCGGGTCATTGGCACCTTGAGTTACCAGTTTTGGGAACCATGGGAATGAACTATCCCAGTTAAGTTTGCAATTGAAGTCCTTTTCAAACTGGTCGGTCAAGGCCTTGCGCACAAACTCTTCCCAACCGCCGCCCCATTCCGCAACATTTAATGTTGCTCCACCAGCATCAAAGGTGCCGCCATCATACACGACATCCTGCGCCCAAGCGTGGTTGATGTAGAACATGTTTGGAAGTGTTACAGCAGTTCCCAGAGCAACGCCGCCTTTCAAAATAGAGCGTCTGCTATGTTTGTTCTCAATCGTCATTTTTCTTACTCCTTTGGTTGATATTGAAATTAGACGTCCTGCCGGTCCAGCAGTCGCCGGATGTTCACCAGACGGTTCGTAAGAAGAACCGAGGCGATAACGAGTGTGATGGCAAAGATGCCTGCGGCGGCGGCATCAGGTTCGAATTTATACCGTAGAGAATTGTACATCGCGATTGGCAGCGGTTCAGAATTGGGTGCAGACAAAAATAACGAAACCTCAAATTGACCAAAACTGACAATAAAAGCAAAGATTGAGCCCGCCTGAACACCCTGAGCAATATTGGGAAATGTGACTTTGCGAAAAGCGCGCATTGGAGACGCACCAAGGCTACGTGCGGCCTCTTCCAGAGATACATCAAAAGTCGCCAGCGACGCACCGACTGTCCCTATAACATACGGCGTTGAATACAGGATGTGGCCAATCCATAACCCCCAAATAGTGCGCGAAACACCCATTCCGCTGGTAATAAAAAAGGCGTAGAGGGCAAAGCCGACAACCACACCGGGCAGAACCACAGGTGACAGAAAGAACGCCCGCAGAGCGGCGTGGCCAACAAAACGGGAGCGGGCAAGGAACAGGGCCGCAGCCGTTCCTAGAACGGTCGAAACCACCATTGTCATCAGTGCAAGCTTAAATGAAAAGAAGAACGCAGAAAGATATTTCTCGGAATTGAGAAACGAGATCACCCACCTCAACGATAAGCCCTTTGGTGGGAAGGTCAGAAATTCACCTGTCGTCAGGCCTGCAAGCACCACGATCAGAATAGGAAAAAGTAAAAAGCAAAAGCCAAGGATCGCCATCAGCAATATCGGCAGTGGAATTTTGCGTTCCATTAGGCAAGCCCACCAGAACTACGGTTACCCAGCCTCAGGTAAATTGCAACGGCTGTTGCACTAATCAGAAAAAGGATAACCGCAATTGTAGCCCCGAACTGAAAGCGCGCACTTTCTGCGACCTGCTGGTAGATGTGGATTGGCAGGACACCGACGCGGAATCCGCCCATCAAAGCAGGGACGATATAAGACGATATTGACAGAGCAAAGACCAGCAAAGAACCCGATAGAATTCCTGGCATAGATGCGGGAAGCGTTACCCGCATAAATGCCCGTCGCCGGGATGCTCCCAAGGACCGCGCGGCCTCTTCAAGGCTGGGCGGAATAGCTTTAATGACGCCGACCAGTGTGAGGATCATGAAGGGTAGCGAAAACTGCACAAGCCCCAGAACCACGCCGCGAAAGTTATACATCAGGGCCACAGGACCCTCCGTCAGCCCCATCCCCTTCAAAATTTGGTTAATCAATCCATTGTCCCCCAAGATCACCATCATTCCATAAAGGCGAATGACCATATCGAGTTGCATCGACGATAGCACGAGGATAAGTAGAAACGTATTGCGTGCTGGGTGCTCTGTTTTAGCTATGACGAAGGCCATTGGGTAGGCGATGACCAGAGTGATGACTGAAACAATACTGGCTAAAAAAACCGACCTACCGGCCGCCATCAGGTAATTCGAACGTGAGAAGAAGCGGATGTAATTATCTAAGGAGAGGTCAGCAACGAAAGCAACTTGACCAACTTTGGCTGGATTGAAAGACGTCGCCAGCAATAAACCCACCGGAATGACGAAAAACAAAACGAAAAAAGCGACCAAGGGCACCACCAGCAACCATTTGAACTGATGTTGAGATAGGCCAGCTATCAGGTTTTTTTTTGCGCCTGCCACCGCGTCACCCCGTCATGAGGGCGTTTAGCGCGGCCCATTGGGCAAATCCCTCAACCGGTTTTGTATCAGGGTATGGATAGACAGCCTTATCCGTTTTTTCCTCATTTTGGACAGCCCTATGTGCAACCTCAATGGCATTAGGTAAGGGATCGATGACCTTGACTCCGTCAAGTGCGGCCCTGACTTCACCCGCAAAACCAAGCATCCCAGTACAGCCAAAAATGATGGATGTTGCCCCCCCCTGAACAGCTCGTTTCGCTCCCGTGATGGTCCCAGCGACAGCCGTCACTCGGTCGGTTTCAAGCGCAAGCACCGGAACCCCAATTCCAATCGTTTCGGTCAACATGCCTGCTAACCCGTACTTGCTAGCCAGATCGCCAAAAGCGCGATCTTGTCGCTGCAATACAGTGACCACCGAAAACTTCGCACCCGCAGACCGCATAGCAGCCTCTCCGCATCCGATCACAGGGATAGAAACCGCCTCACGTGCCGCATCGAGGCCTGGATCTAGCATACAATCAATTACCACAGCCTGCGCACCATCAGATTCGGCTTTGATTGCGGCTTCAACAACCCCGGGTGCAGCCAAAACTTCATCAACTGCCGATTCAATCGAAGCTGGGCCCAGTTTTATCTGAGCATTCGTTACCTTACATCCATCCGGCGCGGGTAAAGCAGTAACGCGAAAACCTGATGTAACGATTGGTGTAATGACATGAACCCAGATCAAAACGAATCCCCCTGCCCGCTCAATTATCTTGCGGTTCAAACTGTTCCAGAAATGATATCAAACCGACTACCCACTCGGGTAGTTACGCATCTATGATACCAAGTTCTCGCGCCTGATTAACCGCAGAGGCGCGATTTTTAACACGTAAGTCCCCATAAATTTGCTTTAGGTGATATTTGACCGTGTTGGTGGACACGCCCATGACACTGCCAATCTCTTTGTTGGAATGGCCTTTTGACAAAAGCTCTAAATAGCGTTTAGTTGATTGGGATTTTTGATTGAGCAAACACCCAACCTCCGATGGTTCAGCACCCAAGGACCAATAGTGCATGATTTCTGATAACTGGCGGCGCTGAGCTGTATTGATCGGCACAGTGACATATTCGCCATCCAAAACCGCTTGCACTGCCGGTCTCAATGGTAATCCCTCATCCAAGATGAAACGTCGAAAGGGCTGGTTTCCAAGCAGTCGGATAGCAGACAAAAGTGCACCGGTCGCATCACGCCGTGCTTTCAGCTGCCAAAAAGCCTGTGCCCGGATCACTCGTAACTTTGCCAACGACAGTAATTGACCACCCTTGATTGCAGTTTCCTCGGCCAGTTCGACAAAAGCAAGCGCACGCTTGGGACGACGTGCGCGGACCAACCAACGCGCAATCGCAACGTTTGTCGTCCCGTGTCGTAAGCCCCAATCTTTGTCTGGCTGGCCAACATCCAGTTTACTCGGGTCAATTCCGATACGGTTCATTTCTTTATTTGCTGTCTTGATCTCATCGCTCAACGTGAGCGCTCGAATACGTTCAACGGCCATTAACTGGGCCAGACGCGGCATCTGGCGATCACGGGCCGCCGCATCCGCATGGGCGAGTTCTGTTAATGTGCCAGGCAGCCCTGCCCGTACAAATGCAAGGCGAGCTCTAACGCGATAAGTCGCAGCCAAAATATCCAACCATGCATCTGTTTGCTCGATACTTTTCAGTGCCTCGTCTAATAGTGATTGGGCGACACCCATTTCATTCATTTCGAAATGAACTTCAGATTTCAAAGCCTGACAAATTGCCCGCAGTCCTTGGGGATCACTCGTCAGTTCCTCAAAGCTTGATTCCATTTCATCATATTGCACAATCGCACCAGTCAAATCACCGCGCATCATACGAATTTGACCAAGGTGCGTATGCATATGCAAAGAGCCAAATTGCGCATCACCCAAACGATAGAGCCGGATGGCGTTTTCCGCATGATCCTGAGCGCGGTCAAATTCTCCGCGGTGAAGAGCCGCCGTTGATAGGTGATTAAACGTCATCGCTTGACCAACCAGATCATTAGCCGGAAGCGTCGATAATAATTGGGCCAACTGAGCAGAATCTTCTTTGGTCAAAGCACGGTCTTCATAGACCTTCACATGCGCATCAACCAAAAGGATATCACCCGCAAGTGACGCAACATCGGAAGAGTCAGAGCCAATCATCATCTGTAAGGAGTTCAATCGTTCGCGCGCACCATTAGGATCACCGATCTTGGCAAGAAGAAACGCAGAAGCCAGTACTGCCTCCGGCAATTCTCCAACGCGATTTGGTTCAAAGGCAATCTTACCTGCGCCGAGCGTTGCTGGCACCCTCATGTAAATGCGCCAATCGCTAACGGTCTGGATTTGAACAGAATTTGAGGTTATCAAATTTCGGTTTTCCATGTTATTTTTACTCATTTGTTGACGATACAACCCTTACAAAGAAAATCAATAATAGCCTTCGCGCTCTGCTGAAAGTTAATTGGGTAAATGAAACTAAACATTTGCCCAGTACCCCAAACTGTCAAATTTGCACTCTCCAGTCCCAGGCTTCGAACGTGGTGCTTGGCAAATGGTGCGGTGGCCGTGCAGCGGGGATCAATCGTGCAAGACCGAGCCTTTAATTATATTAAAAGCTATTCAACCCCTTCAAACTTTGATGCGGCACTTATTCGCATATCCATATCTCTGCGCCAAGAGACGTTTGCCAAAAACATGCCCAAGGCCTGCGGTCAGTGAAGCCCCACCCTCCTTCAATTGACAAAACTCAGCTAGAGCAGATCGACCACCACAGATCGTGGCACGGGCTCCTAAGGTTTTATTTAGTTCCAGAATATATGGTCCCACTTTCATTTGAACCGCGTGGCAGTCCCAGAGCATTAGTATTTTGTACCTCCTATCATTTACTTGGGCTAATCCCCGCGCCGTTTCACCAAATACAAACGCGACGATAATGTCGGTTTCTGGCGCGTAATTAGCTGCCAAAAATACTTTAATCCTGAAGGAATGAAGGATTGGTATTTAATCGTGTTCTATTCTTTAATGCAGAATAAATTAAAAACACAGAGCTCTGCGGCCTCTGGCAACCTGAATTGCATGGTGGCGGTAGGGTTCTTTTCTTTTGGCTTTCCAGCGGCAAATAGCCTTTTGGAAACATGGGGCGTCTTTTCCCTTATCGCCTTGAGAAATTTACTAGGATTACTTTTTTTGATTGGACTTATGGCCTTTAAGGTGGGCGTAGGCTCACTGAATCAACTGCCTTGGATAAAGGGGTTTTGGGTTGGTTTTTTTGGCTTCGGCATTGGTTCAATGCTCCTGCTGCTTTCACAATCAATGACAAATGCAGTGACCGCCGCTCTGGCGGCTGCCACTATGCCAATATGTGCAGTTGCGCTCGAAGTGGCCCTTGATGGCAAGCGCCTTACTTTAAGGTTTTTAGCCGGCGTAGCCCTTGTCGTATTAGGCAGTTTGACTGCCTCTGGCATTCAATTTAGCGATTTTCAATTCGGATTAGGCTTTTTGATTGGCTTATGTGCGTCCTCACTTTTTGCTTGGGGTTCGCGAGCAACGGTCAAAGGATTTCCGGAATTGAAACCTCTTGCTAGGACCACCGTTACAACCCTCGGTATGACGGGTTTCTGCGCGTTTGTGTTCTTTGGGGCGCTCATTTTCAAAATGCCGGGCACAAACATTCCCACGCCAACAGACAATGATTTTATTTTACTTTTGATTTATGCTTGGTGTGCACTGGGGCTTTCTCAATGGATGTGGATCCGTGGGGTTGGTCAGGTTGGGATAGGCGTAGCCTCTTTTCATCTTAATGCAGCGCCATTTTATGTAATGTTGATTATGTTGGTCTTTGGATATGGTTGGAGTTGGCTACAAGCTATTGGCGCCTGTATTCTGGCCGTCGGTGTGATTATGGCTCAAAGTCAACCCAAACGAGATAGCACGGCGAAATCAACCCACTCGCCATAAAACATTGAGGCATGAAATCATCCCTTTCCCTCTAACCCTGGAAAACGTAAACTCACTGATAAAACCGATATAAATCATAACAATACTTCAATAAGTCTGGGATAGATTACATAGAACTCCTACCCTCTTAAGATCAATCTCAGCACCCCGCAGGGTCCTGTCAGAGGAACTCTAGCTGGTCTTTAAGCACCACAATTCGAGATCACTATGAAGCGCAAAGTTGGAACCACTCCGAAAGAGCAGCACAGCGTTTTTCCTTGTAAGTTTGTCTATTTTCGAGGTGTCTTTCGTGATTGAAATGATTATAAATTTGGCTGTGTAATGATGTAAAACGTTGCAACGTAGCGCAGTTTTTGAACTTTTGCATCGCCCGTTCTCGTCGTCGAAATGGAAGGTGTGAGTTTCACATCAGTTGTTCGTTCGATCACCGCACAACTGACGTTCTGCAACACCTATTTCACGAAATGCAGCGCGGTAGGATGCTTACTTATCCGTCGTGATTATTTTTGGTGAGTCGTGTTTGCGCATTGTTTTAATCAGGAATTTCCTTGCAGCATGGCTATCTCTTCGTTTTGAAACGTAACACTCCAAAACTTCACCTTCATGATCAACGGCCCGCCATAGGTAAAATCTTTCACCGCTAATTTTGACGAAAACTTCGTCCAGATGCCATTGCCAATTTGAGTGGTGCCCTGCCCTCTTCTTTCGAATTTCGCCTGCGAATTTCAACCCGAAACGCCCAACCCAAAACCGCACAGTTTCGTGGCAGATATCAATACCACGTTCGTGCAAAATATC
>Ga0206130_10007733_pt1 | contig 11780 bp, 8 predicted proteins | sample Helgoland_Spring_9_FD_148637 | JGI IMG/M metagenome (GOLD analysis project Ga0206130, IMG submission 148637) | Pelagic subsurface seawater microbial communities from Kabeltonne, Helgoland, North Sea - Helgoland_Spring_Bloom_20160512_1 | ecosystem: Environmental > Aquatic > Marine > Epipelagic ...
GTCACCACTACCCTCGTCAATTATTGGTGCAATTGATCAAAACTCACTTCGCCTGATCGCATGAGTTGAAGTTTACGCAATTGAACTTTAGCAACGGTCATCAGCACACCTTTGGGGGTGATGGCCGCTGGCTCATCTAACTCGCGATTTCCTGCTCTCGTGAAATGCCACTGACATAAAATTTTATCTATTTAATTTCGAAGCGCTTTCTTCTCAGCGATAAAACCACTAAAAGTAAAGCTGATAAAAAGCCTAAATACCCGAGTCGTGTTCATAAATTCATCCAAAAAACAATTAAGCTGATATGCCACTCTATACACTTAATTCCCATCCTAACGAAACTTTCAGTTTAAAAAACTGTTACTTTTCTAAGCTTTTTCATTTTTTACCGTTTAGTTGAGGAAACAACACGAATATATTAGAAAATAGATAGCTGGATAATTTGCCGAGCCCCTTTTTTTAGTACCACTAAATTTTGACTTTTTCTAATAAGGTTTTAAGGGCGGGTGGTCGCCTGCCCCATGTTTGCATAAGTTGATACCTGCATTTGTAGTCCAGTCCCAACAGGAGTTAGGGTCAAGATGAAGAAAAAACACCTTTATGTGTAAAATTTTTATTGAAGAAAAGATCAGATGTTGCCGTTTTTTGCATAAACTCACCATGCTTATTAATCAAAATAATACGTATGTTAAGTCGTTTGTTGCGTGGTGGGATACAGTCGGCTTGTTTAATGAGCCAACTGCAAAAGATGGATTGCCATTTCTAAATGAAATGGTTCAACTAGCTAACAATTAACATTATGATTATGAGTAATATTTTGGTTAAAATTTAAAAAATTGAATTTATTGATGTTAAATTAGCTATTTGACATTCATAAATATAGGATGACATTTGCCTTAAAGGTCTTTCATTGTTGTGGAGCAAATCTGTGAAAAAGTTGTTAGTTTTAATTGAAAAATGGATGTTCCCATTTCTTATTAGTACATCTCTAATTTTGTTTGTGTTAACTATTTATGAAAAGCAGAACGATGGTTTAGCTGACAGTTCTATCCAAGCAGCTGTTCAAGCTTTGACGTTGGATTCGACAGAAAGTGGCTTCACGCTTTATATGAACTTCATGATCAACCTCACTCTTGCTTGGGCGGTGTTAAAGGTTTTAATGGCATCAGCTGGATTAAAATTTGATAATTTAACAGTGAAAATTTTCTCACGAAATCACATCATTATAGTTTTAAAACCTGACTCCAGCTCTCGTGGTGGCGCAAATCTTAAAATAAGAAACCTACCTCTTGCCATAGATTTAGCCACAGCAATCACTTCAACTCAAAAAGTTATCCTGACCATTCCAGAAATAGATGAACACGATAGGGCGCGCATGTGGGATCAGGGTGTAAAAGTGGTAACGTATAACGGTGGCTTTGAAGGAATGCTCAAAGCTACGCGGGCCTCAGAGGCAAACACTCTGATTTCTATATGTGACAATTGGTTGGATAACATAACTATCAGCCGCGCGGCGCTTTCACCAGCGCTGAAAAACCCAAGTTTGCAAGTAAAGTGCATGATGGAGTCATTAGAAAGAAATCGCTCTTTTAACTGTGAAGAATATTTTGAAAAAAATTCTTTGAGTAGATTACGCATATTTAACGAATCCGAGCTGCTCGCAAGAAAAATGTTTTCGGAATTTCCTGCAGACTCAATAGTGGCTCAGACGAATAAGCGTGTTCATGTTCTTATGTTTGGCCTAACGTCAGTGTCGGAAGCGCTTATTTTGCAATTAGCTCGGCTTGGACATTATCGTAGCGGTCAAAAGCCGAAGGTTTCCATTGTTGACAGTAATTTAGATACCAAAATGCATTCAATTATAAATAGTATCCCAGCCATCAATAACCTATTGGAAATAAACTTAGTTGAGCGGTCGGTTGGTGAATTGAAGTTAAAAGACATTATAGAAATAATAAATAATAAAGACCCAATTACAATAGCGTATGTCTGTGGAATAAATGAAATAGAGAATTTAAGAATTACTCGAATGCTTTTAAGTGAAGTTGCGCATGGTTCTACCTTATACAAGGAAAAACCATTTGATGTAGTAGCGTTAGATCCCCCTGGTGGAATAGTCTTGTCAGATTTTTATATCTACGGTGAGCATGCCGGAAAATTTCATTTATTCTCATTAGTAGGCCAAGACGGTACTGCAGAAAAATCGATTATAGCGAATAGTCTGCTGGGAGATTTAGATGACGTCATAGGCCGTTCATTACACGACGCCTATCTAAAAAAGGACTTGCAGTTGTTGGAACAAAACCCGAAGCATAAAATCCACCCTAACAGTGTGGCTTGGGAAAATTTACCAGAGAATATTAGAAATGCAAACCGAGCGGTTGCAGACCATTTTGATATCAAGATGCGTGCTGTGGGTTGCAAAGTAGTTCTAGAGGGTGTTGGTGCTGAAGTTCAATTGAGCCCAAATGAAATTGAAATATTGGCCATTATGGAACATCAGAGATGGTGGGCTGATCGAAGTATTAATGGTTGGACATTTGCAGAAGTGCGTGATGACATCAATCGTCTCCATCCTAACATGGTGCCTTACGAAGAATTAAGCAACGCGGATAAACAAAAAGACCGAGACTCTGTTCTACAGATGATCGAAATTTTAGGATCAGAGTGTATGATATTGGTAAAAAACCCCTCCAAACTTAATTAAAAGTAGGGTGCTAATATTCTATATTGGGAACTGGCATATTTGACGGGCCACTTGATACGCACCCCGTTTAATAGACACTTCAATTGGTTACAATGTAACGCAATAGGAGTCCAGCAATGGCAGGCGAACGATCCACACGACTTACCATGCTTGTTCAGGTTGACAGTAAAAAAACGTCTGACGTTGTTGGGTCATGATCAAAACAACTCTCCCAGCTCCCAGAGGCATTTAAGAAAATCCTTACATGGGATCGAGGACAGAGCTGGTCGCCCATGCAGAACTCATCTTTGCAACAGGTTGGACGTGTACTTTTGTGACCCTAGTAGTCCCTAGAAGCCAGGAACTAACGGAAAACCGATGGCCTTCTTCGGCAGTGTTGTTTAGACAGTGCCGCGTCAAAGCGCAATGATCGCCAACGGAGAACGCTGAAATGTCATACCCCTCATCATATGTTAAATATAGTGTTGCGGTGACTGGATGAATCCATCGATGCTAAAAATGGGGGGATTACAAAAACAATTAGGGTATATTTAAAGAAAAAGATCCTACAATGACGATGGAATGTTTTTTAATGACTTATTAAAAAAGTCCAAAATATTTTGGAAATCAATCTTTGCATCATTTAGTGAATCTGAACAAATCTCACCATGTTCAAGCCAAGATTTTGCATCAGTATAATATTCCAAGGCACGGTTCTTGATCCACTCAATTTGCCATATTTCAAGAGTACTTGGATTTTCACAATCAATCGAAAGCCAGTTTTGAAACCAAATTGGAGCATCAGGTGACCAAACTTGATAATCTATAGCATTTCCAACCTCATGGGGTACAGCCGGTAAAGAACAAATCTGAGGTGATGTATAAAATAAATTCTCTATATTTTGTTGCTCTTCATAGCTGGTTTTGAACCAATCTGAAAATTGCATATGGAAAAATTGATCATTTTCCAACAGCTCTTTAATCTCTGAGAGATTTTCATTTGTTAAGGTTCTATATACTAAATCTTTAAAATTTATTGCTTGCGCATCACTGGCGGCTACTCTAAGTGCTTCACTATCTTCAGCCTCAGCTAATTGCCATTTTTCTAAAACTTCACCATGACAATCTTCATTAATGTATTCTAATTTAGATAAAATATTAGACATAAACTATATCTCTTTCTATTCGTAATATTAAAAATCTTTGTCTTCATTCAATTAATTTAATCTTTGAAATTCAAAAAATTTACAAACTCCTACGATGTCCTTAAAGTTTCATCAATTATTGCTTTTATTCAAATTCTCAAGTTCTCACTTCACATCATCAATCAAGTAGGTTACCTCGTCAATACGCTCAATTAACTTACCTGAGGTACAAAGCTCTGCAGAGAAATGTTTATACTAAAAAATGACCTAGAACTAAAAAATTCACCAGAGCAAAAGTAACGTTGTTGACTTAAAATAATATAAATAATATAAATAATAGAACTAAGTTAACTAATTAGGAATGGGCGCTACAGGAAATGGCAAAACCAATAGTTATTAATTACCAAGGCGAAGAGGCTAAATTTAGTCATAAAAAAGTTGATCGATCAAAGCTTTATGGCTCAAAAAAACGCATTCAATTAGACTCAGTGGGTGAAAACTGTTTGCGTTGTGAACTAACTGAGGATGGTTCAACTCTTTTAATGTCGGGTATGACCTCACAGGGTTACTTTGATAGTGATTCTAATTGGATTCCTAATAATGAATTAATAGGCATGGATTTGAATGGTAGCTTACTATCTAAAAATCCTTCAACTCTTGGTATAGCTCAAGATGCTGTTCTTTCAGACGTAGAGTCACTTTTAGATTTAGCAGTTGATTCGATTTATCAATTAGATCCAGAAGAAGTTGCTGATTCGATTCAAGCACTTTTAAAGTCTGGAAAAGCACTCAGATTTCCTTTTAACTACCGTGAAGATTATCACGCAGAGCTAGCATATTTGGTTTTCAATGATGAGGGGCATTTTGTTTTAATAGGCAACCCTACAAAACCTCAATGGATGGAGCTTGACCAAGTTATAGAGGAAGGCTTTGAAGATGAAGTGGAAGATGATCTTGATTTCGAAATGTTTTAGGGGTTAGCGATGAGAAAAATTCACCTAATGAATAAAGATAATAGAGATGCCCAAGTAGCGATTACTTCATTAAAGTATGAGAAACCATATGAGATGGGCTTGCCTAACAAACAACTTAAATTCAAGCGCTATTTATCTGCAACAGAAGGTAATTTGCATAAAAATCTTGCTAGTGTGCATGGCGATAATTACGCCTCTAAGCTTATTGAGGAAGATCCAGAGATCGATATAGAAGCGATTGGTAAGTTTATTTCAAGTTCAGATGTCGTCTACCTTAGCAATAAAAGTGAGATTCTTTATGCGCCTCCAAAAACTGTTGAGGTAATAATTGCGCCTGACGGTAGTGAAAAAGAAAGAAGAGATCCCAAGAATATTCCTGGCAATGTTGATGATGAACTTCCTGTTCGATGGACAGGCAAAAAAATGCCTAAATCTGAGGTTGCCATAAGGTTTGCCTTTAAAAGGACAATTCAACTCAAGCATGTTGATGGAGTTACTTATGATTACTTATTTGAAATGGCTAATGAACTGCAAGATGAAAATGTGATGGTTTTAGTAGGTGCAGGTCCAAAAGGTAAGGAGCCACTTATTTTTCAAGCAAATGGCATGCCTTATAGGGGCTTTCTGGAAGGAAGGGTCCATGGTAAGAAATATCAATTACTTCTTCACTTAAGTAATCTAGAACTCAAAAGGCTAAATCTGGAGCCGACCAAATGAGTACATTTAATTTAAAAAATTCAAAACCACTTGGAAAAGGACAAACTGTTGAAAACGACGGTATTGCGGCGCCAGAAGTACTTTCCAAGCTTAAAGGTTATCGAAAGACAGTTGTTGCGGGTTATAGGCCCCTTTTATTAGATGAGATTGGCTCAAATTTAACATCTGGTGAAATGTATATTTCTCCAAAAATTGATGGTGAACTTTGGTTCATGATTATTGAAGATGATGAAGTGGTGTTATCTAACACAAGAGGCAAACTAATTGCTGGGGATATACCTTTAATAAGTGAAGTCAGTCAAATATCCAAGCGATTTAAGGGCAGAGTAATTCTCGTAGGTGAGCTATTTGTTGCATCAAAAAAAAGCAGGCCTAGGGTTAGTGATCTTGCTAGCGCACTTGGTGGAGGAGCAAAGGCAGAAGTAGAAAAGCTAGGCTTCGCCGCCTTTGATATTATATCAGGCGGAGATGTGAAGTCTTCCATTCCGCTTGTGGATTATAAAGACCGCCTTGCTCTAATACAACGCTTACTAGCTGATGGTAAGAGAGCTAAATGTGTGAAAACAGAAACAATTAATAGTCCTGGGGAAGTAATTAACTATTTTAATAACTGGGTGGATGCTGGCAAAGCAGAGGGTTTAGTAATTCGAGCGGGAGAGGGAAGGATTTATAAAGTGAAGCCTTCGCTCTCTATTGATGCTGTAATTATTGGTTACACAGAAAAAAGTGGTGATAGCTCGCAAGTAAGGTCAATTATCCTGGCCTTAATGCGTGCTGATGACACATTTCAATTACTTGGTTCTTGCGGTTCGCTTGGTGATGAAAAAGCCAGAAAAGAGATGATGCAAAAAATACAAAAATCTCAAGTAAAATCAAATTGGCGACATACAAGTGGAGATGGTGCAATCTATCACTTTGTTAAACCAGAAGTTATTGTTGAAATTAAAGTAGTTGACGTGCAAGGTGAAGACTCATCGGGCGATTCAATTCGGAAAATGGTACTTTCTATTAAGGATAATGAATGGGTAGCTCTCCAGAAACTTCCCTGTGCAAGCGTTCATCATCCTGTTTTTATTAGGTATCGTTCTGACAAACAGGTAAATGCTCTAGACCTTCGTATCGAACAGATTTCAGATAGATGTTTGATTAACAATAAAGAAACAAAGGCAGAGGTAATAACACTTCCATCAAGCGAAATTGTTCGAAGAGAGGTCTATTCCAAAACAATAAAAGAAATTACATCTGTGAGAAAACTGGTTATATTGAAAACCAATAAGGAAGAAGTAGACTCAGATTTTCCTGCCTATGTAGTTCACTGGACAGATTTTAGTCCTGATAGAAAAGACCCTCTGAAAAGAGAGGTGCGACTTGCTTCAGTTAAAGAAACAGCAACAACTATTGCAGAAGAAATGCTTGAAAAAAATATAAAAAAGGGTTGGGAAAAAGTACAAGTATAAGGTAGAGAGTATAAGGTAAGAACAAAGAGAGTCTCGTATAATTTAACCTACTCAAACTGAAGTACACAATGGCCAAACACAGGCCTGTGTTATACCTTATTACTTTAAGACGAATAAGATAACTTGCTGGCATGTAGCTCTTTCTTGCCATCTCAGCAGAAGGCGGCAAACCTTCCGAAATGTTAATTGTCATTAGATCAGTAAGGTGGGTAGGCGGATTTAAAAATTGGCAGTCCAAAGTGGTCCAATATTCTGTACTAAAAACTGGAAACTAGGAGATATTCAGAATGAACAAGCTCAAAAACTCAAAAACTATGGTCAGTAGCAGGTTTTTTAATCAATGATTGACGAGGATATTAAGCTAATTTTAGCTACATTAGGAAGAGATTTAGATTGGGGTGTTCGAGCCAGCGTTGCGGAGAACATCGATACACCTCAGGAAAATTTATTGACGCTGTCGACCGATAATGATTATCGAGTTCGCAGAAACGTGGCTTTAAATCCGAGTACTGCTGCTGATATCCTAGATGGCTTGGTTGACGATAATGAGAAAGACGTCCGCATTCATATTGCCCAAAATTTAAATACATCCACAGCTACTCTAGCCAGTTTGGCGCTGGATAAAGATTTAGAGATACGCTCTCGAGTAGCGGCTAACTTTAATACATCGGCTGAAACGCTCAAAACTCTCTCACGAGTTAAGCGCGCAGAAGTGGCAATGCCCACATTAACAAACCCAAACACTCCTAAAGATATTAAAATAAAAATACTTATAAGATTATCATCACATGAAGAGAAGTATGTGGTTGATTTTGTTGCAAAAAATAATGATACGCCTGATGATGTTCTTCAAGTTCTCGCAAATAATACACAACCAAGTCGTATCCCAATATTGGAAAACCCAATGGCTTCCGCCAGATTGCAGTTAAGTCTAATAAACCATGAAACACAATTTTGCATCGATAGAATCATCCAAAATAACGATATTGCAAAATATTCGCAGCAGTTATTAGAGGATTTATCCAAAGAAAAATCTACGACTATTAGGGGTAATATTGCCATTTTCCCTTCAACACCTTTAAAGCTGCTAGAAAAGTTATCGAGAGATACAGAGGATACTGTTCGTAAAAACGTTGCTGACAATGTAAATACCCCTGAAAATGTTTTGCTAAAACTTGCAAAAGACAAAAGCATGTTTGTTCGAGCCGCCGTTGCTAAAAACGCTGGGGCCCCTGAAAAAGTGCTGGGGTTGCTTTCTATTGATGGGGAGACCCATGTCCGGACTATTTTGGCGCAAAATAATAAGACATCCGTAAAAGTAATTGGAAAGCTTTGTACAGATGACAACTCCCGTGTTCGGATGGCTGTAACTAGGCATCCAAATGCGTCTAAGGAAATGTTAAAACTTTTATCTGAAGATGAAGATGATGACATTCGTATTTCAGTCGCCCTTCATCGAAACGTGTGTAATCAGGTGCGAGCTAAAATCTTAAAAAGTTTAAAAACAGAGCAGTGCCGAACAATCTGTCAAAAAATAAGACAAGATCAAAATGCCTATCCAGCCGATACTTTGGAAATATTTCTAACTTTGGATGAAATTGCTATCTATGAAGAATTAGCACGAAGCAATACGAAAGGGACTATTGAGGATCGTGATACATTTAAAATATCGTTGTTTGTAGATGAGGGGTCAGCTGCATCCAGTTCCTTGCTTGATAAATTATCGAATAGCAAACAAGCCAGCGTCAGACGTTATATTGCTGAAAATCCAAATGTGTCAAACGGAACCTCTCATCTCCTTGTTGGAGATGAAGATCTGGCAGTGCGTTGTAAATTGGCTTGCAATACTAAGGTGCCTACAGAAGTATTTACGATTTTAGCCAATGATGCAGAGTCAGTGGTACGCGAAAACGTTGCTTCAAACGAAGGTGCATCTATAGAAGCATTAAAAATTATAGCTGAAAACAAAAAGAACTACCTCGCCAAGGCACCCGGAGCTAAGTTTGAGCACTCCATCCTTACAAATCTCGCTAGAAATCCGTGTGTTCCAAGTGAAATTCTCGAGATTATTGTATCTAACGCCTCCCAGATGAAAGACGATACTTCACAGCCTATTGTGGAACGAGAGAACGCTTCTCACGTCTGTCAGCTAGTGGCCACACACTTGAATATTACACCGAATTTAGCTAAATTTTTTGCTTCTAATCAAGACTATAGGGAAAGTTTAGCTGGAAATTCAAGAATATCAATTGGAGTCATAGAAGCATTGGTCAATGACGATAATCCGATGGTAAGACGCAATTTAGCTCGTAATCCAAGACTAAACCTAAAGAAATTTGATTGGGTAAAATGAATAATTTTTTGGGAAGAAATATGCGATTATGTTTTTCTCCAATGCGAATCCACATAGACATTAATGATCAAAAGGTATGTTAGTGCTCAGAACCCCCTCAAAACCTATCAGAAAGAATTATTATACTGGGCACCATTAGGGCAAGGCTTTTGAGCTTGACTATTTATAATAGTGATAACGTTCTTTAGAAGAAAAGCTAATTAATAGAAATTGGGAGGTAACATGACATGATTTTTGAAATATCTGGAAAAGGCATCATTTGTAACGTTTATTATATTGAGAGAGAGGCTCTGGATGATATTTCTGAATTGGTAACTGAATTCGGCCCAAGCCTCAAGCAGATGCTACAAGAGCGAAGTGATTATATAGTAAACGTTTCAAAAGGATTTTTCTCTGATAATTCATTATCTGAATTTAATTTTAAAATGTCATCGGGAGAAACTATTGGCCAAGACTTCTTTAAAAAAAGAATCGCTGAAATGGCATCAAAAGACGACGAGGCTGGAGAGTATTTTGAAGAAGGGACGGATCCCCGTGATTTTAAATCTGTTAACAATGATCCACGTTCAAAAGACATAACAGAAAGTCAGGTTGCTATTATTGAATACCATAAATTTGAGAATGGTGTTTCAACCCTAGAGATTCCCTGTGAAGACAAAGACAAAATAATGGCAATGAAGTTGATGTGTGACTCTGTTGACAGACCGGGGCCGTCAGGCGACGTAGATCTTGCAACAAAAGCAACTTATGGTGAAAGTATTGTGGGTGGAGAAGAGTATGGAGGAGCAGAGTGGCCAATAATGGGCGTCGAGTTAGACGGAGAAAGTTATCCACTTTCAGAAGCCAAATTTGACAGATCTCACTCACGTGTGTGGTTGTGGGTATATGATGAAGAAGATAAAACACATGGCCTTGATTTCTTTGGTTCACAAGAATTGCCTGATCCATGGGTGGTAGAGATGGTTGATTTAAATATTGGAGATATAAAAGACGGCTTCGATCAAGACTTAAACCAACTATTAACAGTTCATAAGTTTTTTAATCAAAAAGACCTTGATTGGATCAAAAATAATAAAGATTTTGTATCTCACTATCAGATATCACACAAAGCTCTAAAACACTTGATGTTTGAGGGGGAGCGCGAACTTCAACTCCCTGTATTTAACAAAGAAAACGTAAAATCTAGCACTTGTACTCTACTTTGTATGTTTTTTGATGCATTTGGAGTCAAAGGGTATGACCCTGAAAAACTAAGTCAACTAGATGAAACGCACATGCATTTAACAGACTTTGAAATGCTAGCGCTTGGAAACAAAATACTGGTAACGTCTATTCAAAAATCATTTTGTATGCACTTTAATGTGATTGGTGAAATGTCACTTTTCGGAGAAGAAAGCTTTTCTGAGATGTCGCATCCGACGCTTGCAGATGCAGTCGAGTTTGTCGTGGAAATTTTAGACGACCCAGATGCGGCATTTAATCAAGATGCAGGCATTGACGACGACGATGCAGAAGACATAGAAATGGATACTGAAAAAAATAGTCTTCTTGGCCCAAAAACTTCGCTACCAACTTATGTGGTGACACTGCCGTCTATTGCAAGTCGTTGATTTGTGTCTTACATTTAAAATTGCAGCTACCGTCCTTCTAATAGGACCGGTTCAAGTATCGGAGTGGATTGATGTCTGGACGCGTAGTACGCATATTTTTATCCTCCACGTTTCGTGATTTTGGCGAAGAACGTGATTTATTGGTGCGCCAGTTATTCCCGACGTTAAGGGCGCGCTTACAATCTCGCTTTGTCGATTTGATTGATGTTGATTTACGCTGGGGCATTACGGCGGAGGAAGCAGAGCGTGGTGATGTTTTACCGATTTGCCTATCAGAGATTGATCGGGCTCGACCTTTTTTCATTGGCTTTCTGGGAGAGCGCTATGGATGGGTGCCACCAAAGGATGCCTACCCATCTCATGTGCTGGAGACGCAGTCCTGGCTTGAAGAGCACCGCGGTGGCAAAAGTGTCACCGAACTAGAGATAATGCATGGTGTTTTAAACAACCCCCATATGGCAGGGCGTGCCCTTTTTTACTTCAGAAGCTTTGAGTATTCCTCCTCAAAAGGGGGAGACTATGTAGCCGCATCCGCTGATGATGAGATACGCCAGAAAGCCCTGAAGACCACGATAAGAGAGAGCGGCTTTCCGGTTCATGAAGACTATAAAACACCCGCACATCTTGCAGAACTTTTGGAGCAGGATCTTTGGGAGATACTGAACCGTGAGTTCCCAGCCTCTGATATCCCTGATGCCTTTGAGCGCGAAAACCTGCAGCATGAAGCGTATGCGCTGCCACGTCAGAGACTATACATCGGCGGAGACCAGTATTTAGCCGCTTTGGATAGGGCGCTTTCTGAAAATAAGCAGTGGATCCTGATTGATGGGCCCTCAGG
>Ga0206130_10007739_pt1 | contig 11773 bp, 10 predicted proteins | sample Helgoland_Spring_9_FD_148637 | JGI IMG/M metagenome (GOLD analysis project Ga0206130, IMG submission 148637) | Pelagic subsurface seawater microbial communities from Kabeltonne, Helgoland, North Sea - Helgoland_Spring_Bloom_20160512_1 | ecosystem: Environmental > Aquatic > Marine > Epipelagic ...
GGGATCGTTTTGCCGCAGATAACCTTTTTCAACTAGATCCTCTAAGAAGTCAGAAATTCCATATTCTGGACTTGTTAGTTTGTAGTGCTTATCAAGCTCGGTTAGCCAAGAGATGGCTTCATCCACGTCACCAGAGGTGTGGATCAAGAGATCTTGAAATAGGCGAAGAAGCTCATTAAAGAGATCCTCGCCAGTTTTTTTTTGATATGTCTTAAAGTTCCACGCTTTCATATATTATTTATACTTGCGTTTATATAACATACCGAATGGATTAGTGTTTTAGTTTTTAACAAATTTCGAAGTGAAGAATTTGTTATCAGCTTCAAATTGTATGAAATACAATCCATTATCTAGGTTCGAAATATTAATTTCATTACCCGAAAGTTCTTTGTTGCTCTGGATTAGTTGACCATTAGATGCAAAGATTTGAAGATTTTTAACTTCCTCTGCATCAATCTGGATAAAGTCCGAACTTGGATTTGGATATACATTTACCACTGTAGCTGATACCTCATTGTTAGATGTAGCCGAAGGAGTGAGTGCAAAATTTGCTGTAGCACCGCCATCTCCTGAGCTCATACTATTCCCATTCGCGCCGATACCTGCAGAGTAGAAGGTAATAGTACCTTGATCATCAGCTGGAGCAGTCCATTCAACTGTGAATTCGTTTGAAGCACTAGGTCCATTCTGTTCAACATATTGTCTGCTTCCTCCGACTGTTACTAGTTTAGCATTTGATGAAGGATTGGTAAAACCATTGCTCGTCTGCATGTTTTCAAGTTCACTTACGAGTTGGAATCCATATGAGGATGGGTTTCCGGTAGAACTTAGCGTTACAGTAACTGAATAAGTTTCTCCTGGTGAATAGGACGTTACCGCACTGCCATTGGCATCAGTAACCATAATTGTATTCGTTAATTGAATATTTGATCCATGACAGGATAAACAAGTCTTGTTGAATGCGTCTGTGTCTCCTGGAGATCCTGTGTTACCTTCTGAGGCTTGGCTCGCTCTACCACCTGAATTTGACAGGAGGAACATACATAAGGGCAAGCTTAACAAAATCATATAGGATTTTGATATTTTTTTTGTAGAAATAAACTTCATAAGCATAAATTTTATGACTAAATCTAAGCTTTTATTGACAGCAAATTAGTAGAGGGGGTAAAAAAAAAGAGGAATGACAATTTTTTGTCATCCCTCTCTTTTGTATAATTTTCAGGAAACTAATTAGATTTCCATTCCTTTGAATACTTCAATTACTGAATTCACATGACTTGCTGAACTCGCAAGTAGTGCTTTTTCACTTTCGTTAAGCTGCAGTTCAATCAACTGATTGATTCCGTTCTTACCAAGTTTAACAGGAACCCCTAAGAATATATCATTCAGGCCATATTCTCCTTCAAGGAGTGCACAACAAGGGAAGATTCTGTTCTCATCTTTAACGATCGCTTCTACCATTTGAGCTGCAGCAGCACCTGGTGCATACCAAGCTGATGTGCCCATTAATTGTACAAGTTCACCTCCTCCTTTCTTCGTACGCTCTACTATTGCGTCCAAAGCTTCAGCATCAATCAATTCCGTAACAGGAATACCTGCCACAGTTGTATATCTTGGTAGAGGGACCATGGTGTCACCATGTCCACCCATAAGTACTGCCTGTATTTCTTTTGGTGAAACATCAAGTGCTGTTGCCAAAAATGCTCTGTAACGAGCAGTGTCAAGAATACCTGCCATACCAAAAACTCTAGATTTATCAAGACCAGAAGCCTCAAAAGCGGCTAGCGTCATAACATCTAGTGGATTAGATACAACTATGATAATTGGGTTTTCTGAGTGCTTGACAATATTCTCAGTAACAGTCTTTACAATCTTTGCATTGGTTGAAATTAAGTCATCACGACTCATTCCTGGACGACGAGGAATACCTGCTGTTATTACAACGATGTCAGATCCTGCCGTATCAGCATAGTCATCTGTACCAACTACAGATGTACTATAATAGTCGATTGGAGCTTGTTGCCATGTATCCAGGGCTTTACCTTTTGCCACGTCTCCTTTAATATCTAGAAGAACAACTTCTTTAACGATGTCTTTATGCGCTAGAACATTAGCACACGTTGCACCTACATTTCCTGCACCAACTACAGTTACTTTTGCCATATCTTATATTAAGTTGTAATGTTTGTTAAATTTTTTGCGAAGTTACTGATTTAGATAAAGAAAAAAAAGAAGATCTAGCCTTGCGCTTATATATTTCTGCCATTATTCGCCATGAATCCGCAATTTTTTAAGAATATTGACTGAATTAAGCTAAATTTGGGACAATATAACGTTATCGTAAAAGATATATCGTCTAAAATTTCCTTAGCAATCTTTTGGTTCTAACCTCTTAGAATCGGTAAAGGTTCCTAATTATTTAATTACAATTCGATTATGAAAAAAGTATTACTATTAGCCTTTTTATTTGTGTCTTCCTTCCAATCATATGCGCAGTTGGCAGGGAATTGTGGATTTATTGCTACGGATGAATTTATGGAAAGAACGCTTTCTAATAAAAAGAATTATGAAAAACATCTTAGTGGGAATCGTAATCCTATGGTAAGATATGTACCTATCAACTTTTTGGTAGGGGGTAAAACAAATAAAAGTCAGGTGGCAGCATCTGCAGAGAGTGTTTTAGATATGCTTTGTCGCTTGAATGAAGTGTATGCAGTTGGTAATATTCAATTCTATCTTTTTGGCGGAATCAAGTATATATACAATGATGCTTTTTACGAAAATCCAGGTATAGCAAATGAATTGTTTGTTAACCCTTACCGTGAAATTACTGCTGTAGATGTTCTTATAGGTAAAAAAGCAGATACTCCGGGTGGAGGCTTGGGAGTAACACTAGGGCACTATAATCCGAGTAAGGATTGGATTGTAATAAAAACTTCTGAGATCAATTATTCTAGTGAGACTTTTCCTCATGAACTTGGACATTACTTAAGTCTTAACCATCCACACAATGGTTGGGATTCTGATCCATGGGATGCATCCTTGCACGGAAACCCTGTAAGTATAACATCATCTCCTTCAAATCCGTCTGTTCCTATTGAGTTGGCAAATGGCTCGAATTGTGAAAATTCTGGAGACTTTCTTTGTGATACTCCAGCTGATTATAATTTAGGATTTGGTTGGAACAATTGTAATTACACTGGTGGAGCAATGGATCCAAATGGTATTCTTTTGAACCCAGATGAAAATAACTTCATGGGGTATTTCTTACAGTGTGCTAATGACTACAATTTTTCTGATGGTCAGATGGCACTTGTAAATGCTGATTTAGACATACGACAAAATGTACTAGCAGTTAACTGGACTCCAGTTGCAACAGAAATAACAGGGGAGGGATCTTTTAATTATCCAGCAGATAATGAAGAATTATCTTTTTATAATAATTTTGAAATGTCCTGGAACCTTCCAAGTGGTGCTACAAGGTCATTGATAGAAATTTCAGATAATTTCCTTTTCCTTACGACTACCTTTTATGGTATTAAGAATGGAAATTCTATGTGGATTGATTCTGATCTTTTAGCTCCAAACAAAACCTATTATGTGCGTATTCGTCCTTTTAACGATTACGTAACTTGTACTACTGATCTTGAGTTTACGAGTTCTTTTAAGACAGGATTGAATACTAGTGTCAATACCTTGGCCTTAGATCTTGACTGGTCTGTATTTCCAAATCCAGTTCAAAGTGGAACTGCAGTTATGGTTCAGGCAGAAATGGAGACAACAACAGACGTTGTAATGGAGCTTTTATCTGTGTCTGGTAAGGTTCTTAGTTCAAGAAATACAAGCTTAGAGGCGGGTCAAAATACACTTGAATTAACGGATGAAATCCTTAGTGCAGGTTTATACTTTGTTCGTTTAAATACGCCTAGAGGTTCAGCTGTTAGAAAACTGATTGTTCAGTAACAGAACTTGAATTGAAATACTAAAAAAGGAGCAATTATATTGCTCCTTTTTTAGTTTATAGATTCTTCTATTGTCTTTAATTTATGCTTGCATTGTTCCATAAGAACTTTTGCCCGTTTCATTTTTGCTTCAAGTATATGGAGTTCAATGTCAGGATTTTGAACCTCTATTAATATTTCTTTTAATTCCTCAAGTGCTTCTTCGTAATTGATGTTCTCACTCATTTTTTTGAAATTTTTGTAATTACTGAATCGACGATTCCGTCCCTGAAATAATGTACCATTTTTCCACCGTTTTTAAGTTGATCAATAGACCGTACAATCCTTCCTTCGTCATTGGTAGTTAGGGTGAATCCTTTTTCAAGGGCAAGTTCAGGATTTGTTGTTTGAAGGGCTTTCTCAAGATTCAATAACTGTAATTTTTTAGCTTGTAGATTTAATCTTGACTTGGAAATGATGTTTGTGCCAAGCTGCTCTATTAGGAACCGTTTACTTTGAATAGTATTAATTGCTGCATGCTTTATGGATTCTTTCAGTTGATTGATTTCTAGTTCTCTCAAGTTTAAAGCCTGTTGAGTATGTATTGAAAGTTGTTTTTCTATTTGATTCAATTGGGATTCAAATAAAATACATCGTTCAATTAAGAAATCTGCAGCAGCAGTTGGAGTCTTTACATTATCGTAAGCAACAAGGTCTAGCACAGATTCATCTGTCTCATGGCCTACTGCAGCGAGTACAGGCAGATTGCACTGAGCAACAGTCATGCATAGATCTAGTGCGTCAAAGGCTGCCAAGTCCAATTTCGATCCTCCACCTCGAAGAATTATTATAAGTTCTGGTTTGTAGAGTGCTCCTTGTATTTGCTTAAGTGCTTGAATGATCTCACGACTTGCATGTTGTCCTTGGACAGCAACAGGGTATAGCTCCATATTGAATCGGTAACCATAGCTGTTATTGATCAATTGATTTTTAAAATCTGCAAGACCTGCTGCATTGGGAGAGCTCAGGACCGCTATATTTTGTATGATAGCTGGTGGTCTCTGGTTTTTGTTTTTATCAAGCAGTTTATCTTTTATCAGTCGATCTAGCGTTTCTTGTTTCTGCTGTGCTAATTGACCAAGGCTAAAGGCGGGATTTAGGTCGAGTATGTTAAGACTTAGACCATATCTTTCATGATGCTGTACCTCAACTAATATCTCAACCTCATTGCCTGTTTTTAGTAATTGGTCAAGAGGAAGTTGTTTGCCTGTTTTATCTTGGATTTGGCGCATTTGTCTGCTCCACAGGTTGGCCCTAGATTCAGCAATAATATCATCGCTGTCTTCTGCTTTTTGAATAAGCTGGAGAAAAAAATGACCTCTCGAAAGAGAGGCCTGTCCTATCTCCGCTTTAATCCAGAATGCCTGCTCAAAATTTAGAGCAAGCACTCGCTGAATAAAGCGCTGTAATTCTATGAGTGAATAACTATTCAATTCCTTTTTATTATAGGATCAACATAGCATCTCCGTAGCTGTAGAATCTGTATTTTTCTTTCACGGCTTGCTGATAAGCTTCCATGATTAATTCTGAACCACCAAATGCCGCAGTCATAATAACTAAGCTTGATTTTGGCAAGTGGAAATTAGTGATCATACAGTTTGCTATCTGAAATTCGTAAGGAGGATAGATGAAAAGGTTCGTCCAGCCCTCAGAAGACTTCAGCGTTGTATTTGCAGATACGGCAGACTCAATGGTTCTCATTGATGTCGTTCCTACTCCACAGATTCTTTTCTTGTTTGTTATTGCATTGTTGACCATAGCTGCAGCATCTTCCTCTATGTTGTAGTATTCTGCATCCATTTTATGCTTAGAAAGATCTTCTACTTCAATCCCTCTAAATGTTCCAAGTCCAACGTGAAGTGTAACTTCTGCTTGATTGATACCTTTGAGTTCAAAGCGCTTTAGAAGTTCCCTGCTAAAGTGTAGTCCTGCAGTCGGAGCAGCAACTGCACCTGGGTTCTTAGCATATACAGTTTGGTAACGCTCTCTGTCAAAGTCTGCCAAGTCCATATTTGAATAAGGAGGTTGGAATTGAGATAGATCAATTTCAGGTTGAGGAACTCCGATGATATTCTTCTTTGGACGCTCTATATATTTCGGTAGAGGTGTATTTCCTAGCTTTGAAAGCTCCTGGTGGAATTCCTCATCTGTACCATCATATAGAAAACGAATTGTTCGTCCTCTTGATGTTGTATTGTCAACAACCTCTGCTATAAGAAGGTCGTTTCCTTCATCATCGCTGAAGTAGAGTTTATTACCAACACGAATCTTTCTTGCTGGGTCTACAAGTACATCCCAAAGTCTAGTTTCCTTTTTTAGTTCTCTTAAAAGGAATACTTCGATATTAGCACCTGTTTTCTCTTTTTTACCGTATAGTCTTGCCGGGAATACCTTCGTATTATTAAAGATAAATGTGTCATCTTCATCAAAATACTCAATTACTTCTTTAAAGATCTTGTGCTCGATCTTCCCTGTATCTCTATGCACCACCATTAATCGGCTTTCATCTCTGTTCTCTGCAGGATACTGAGCAATTAATTCTTTGGGCAATTCAAAATTGAAATGTGATAGTTTAGTACGCATTTATCAAAATGTCTATTAAGTTTCTAAATTTAGGATCGGATCGAACAAATCCCACAATAAAGGGTCAAAAGTACAAAAACCATGGATTATTTTCATTAATCTCCTGAAAATTGAATCTGGAGTTTTGAAAATCTTCCAAAAAGAGTCTATACTTTATGTCTCAGTGTCAGGATTGTCGTTGTATTAATTCATCTAACAGATTATTATTATCATTGGTTCAGCCCCTTAGGGTAGAGTCTGAGATGATTAGTATTTTCTTTAATCATATAAAAGGAGCTGTTCATCGAATTAATAATCTTTACATGGTTTTATTCGTTTTATTACCGAGAAATAAACCATCACATCAGCTGCAATTATGGTATTGTTAAAAATTATTAGAGAGAGTTTTAATCAAGCATTTGGCCAAATTATTGGTAATAAATTAAGATCATCACTTTCATTATTGGGTGTCACAATCGGTGTGATATGTATCGTCGGAGTTCAATCTATGGTTGCTTCCCTTGAGACTAACGTCAAGTCAAGTATTCAAAAACTTGGAGACAATGTAGTATATGTGATGAAGTTTCCTTGGCAGACAGAAGGGGAGTTTAAATGGTGGGAAATCATAAAACGACCTAATGTTGATTATGATGATTACCAAGTAATTCAGCAGGATGTTAAATCTGCGGCCTACTCTTATTTCTCTTTGGATTTTAGGGGTAAGACCCTTAAGTACGATGGGAAATCTGTCCAACGGGCTTCTGGATTTATTTCTACCTATGAACTTCCTGAGGTAATTGATTTTGAGATAGGTCAGGGACGTTATTTTTCTGAGTCTGAATATAATCTGGGAAGTGATAAGATTATTCTAGGTGCAAATGTTTCTACAGAATTATTTGGCATAGTAAATCCACTAGGTAAGAAGGTCAGTCTTAATGGGCGGAAATTTGAAGTGATTGGGGTTGTTGAAAAGTCGGGGGATGATATAGTAAATATTGCAAACTTTGATGATGCTTTTGTTTTAGGCTATGAAACAGCCAGGAAGTTTTTAAATGTAAAGCAATTAGGTGGCTTTGGTTCTTCTATAGCCGTGAAGGCAAAACCAGGTATTGGCTTAGATCAACTTACAGATGATTTGACAGGTATGCTTAGACGTGGAAGACAGCTAAGACCTATGGAAGAGACTGATTTTTCGTTGAATAGAGTGACTTTATTGAATTCAATAATGGATGATATTTTTGGAGGTCTATCCTTCGCGGGTGGAGTCATTGGTTTATTATCCATAATTGTGGGTGGGGTAAGTGTTGCTAATATTATGTTTGTTTCTGTGAAAGAGCGTACCTCTATAATAGGAGTTAAAAAGGCGCTTGGTGCAAAAAAATATTTTATCCTACTAGAATTTTTAATTGAAGCCGTTCTCTTGTGTTTGATTGGAGGTGTTTTGGGAATCGCTGTTGTAGCTCTTGGGCTGCCTCTTTTAGAGAATTACATTCCTTTTGATCTTTCGGTGTCAACAGGAAATATAATATTAGGCGTTACTATTTCTGTTTTGTCAGGTGTTCTGTCAGGGATTATACCTGCTTTTATGGCTGCAAGATTAGATCCTGTAATTGCTATTAGACAATAATTTGTTTTTAGACCACATTTGAGGGTTTTTACACTTTGAAATGTGGTCTTTAAAAATTTAATTTCGTTTCCTCTTTTATTTTTGCTTATCTATAGAATTATGTTTGGTTTCTAGTGTTTCAGAAAGCAGAAAAGCTTATCTTTGAGTAGTTAAATACTTGAAGCTATGCATATACCTAATTTGGCTAATTATAATAATCAATCTTTCTTCCTACTTGCTGGTCCTTGTGCCATCGAAGGAGAGGCCATTGCATTTGAAATCGCTGAACATTTGGTAGAACTTTGTCAGTCCCTCAAAATTCCACTTGTTTTTAAGGGTTCTTATCGAAAAGCTAACCGTTCCCGCTTAGATTCTTTTACTGGTATTGGTGATGAAAAAGCATTAAAGATCCTACAGAAGGTCGGTCAAACATTCAATGTGCCGGTTGTCACGGATATACATGATGCGCAAGAAGCTGCTATTGCTGCAGAGTATGTAGATGTGCTGCAGATACCTGCATTCTTATGTCGTCAGACAGATCTTTTAGTAGCTGCTGCCAAGACTGGGAAAACTGTAAATGTGAAGAAGGGGCAATTTATGAGCGCCGAATCTATGCAATTCGCAGTGGATAAAATCAGACAATCAGGAAATGACTCTGTAATACTAACAGAACGTGGAAATACATTTGGTTACCAGGATCTAATTATTGATTATCGAGGTATTCCTGAAATGAAGCGAAATAATGTACCTGTTGTTTTGGATGTTACCCATTCTCTACAACAGCCTAATCAAAGCTCAGGTGTGACTGGGGGGAAACCTCAATTAATAGAAACAATGGCTAAGGCGGCAATTGCCGTAGGAGTAGATGGACTATTTATGGAGACACATCCTGATCCTTCAGTAGCGAAATCTGATGGAGCTAATATGTTGGATCTAAAGTTAATGCGCCCACTTTTAGAAAAATTGGTTCTGTTGAGACAGGCAGTTATTTCTATCGAAGGACAATAAACTATGTTATAGTTATATTATATATATAATTATATTTTAAATCTCTGCAAAATAAAGATGAGCCGTATGAAATATTGGTATGGTATTTTTCTGAATTTACTTTTGACTATTTCTATGACTGCCCAGGTCAATAATAGTATAATTGTGAAATCCATTGATATGAATCTTGTTGATGAGGTCATTATTATGAACGAGGGAAATGTTAAGTATGAAAGCTGGGATAAATCTTATGGAAGAGTTCTTGTATCTATAACAACAGATGGCATGAATTCTAGTGAATTGAAGCATTTGATTCGCTCGAATAGGTATAAGATGAGTTCAGAAATTATTGGAGGTATGATGTATCTTTCATTTCCAAATTTAGAACAGAACTTACAAAATGAATTAAGCGAACTTATAGAGATTAAGTGTTATGTTCCTAATGAGGTGATTACATCGGGGACTGCTAATAATATAAAATCAGTAGAACTTATATTTTAATATTTAGTCAGATATATTTTACTAAGAGCTAAGCCCGTTATATAATAATAGGCTTAGCTCTTTTCATTACAAATCTTTAATGCCTATATTTGGTGTTCTGATTTTGTAAAAAAAATTAAATATCACAAATGCGAATTTTACTTCTTAGTCTTCTTATTATCTCTATTTCCTTAGAGCTAAATGCTCAAGCGAAGAAGATTCTTCATCAAACATTTATGGTTGAGAATTATGAGCAGATCAACATCGATCTTTATGAGGATGATTATGAAGTTGTTTTTTGGCAGGGTAATACCGTAATGAGTGAAATACAGGTTGTTTTGGAAAATGGTATGAAACATCTATTAGACTTTCATGTGGATTCATTGTCTAGATATGAGATTGTTGAAGAACCAGATGAGCAGATTATTAGATTGAGTTCTTTTGATCAAAACAGAATGACCATTGCAATTAAGTATAATGGCTCGGACTTGTATCCCAATGAAATTATAATGACAAAATTGTACATACCAAATGTCTTTATTGAGTCGGAGCAGAATGTATATATAAGGAAAGATAAAAAGGATTAGTTGTGGATAATATAAAGACGGTTGAGTTGAAAGTCCTGCCTAAGGACTTAGAGAATGAGGATCTAATCAAAAAAAAGGCAGCAAATAAAGCGGGTATCCCATTCCATAAGATAGGATATTTGAAAATAATTAAGCGTTCGATAGATGCTCGAAGTAAGCAACCATTCTTTCTTTTGCGCGTAGAGCTTGCTGCTGAAGAGCCCAAAGCAGATCAAACGGTCTATCTTCAAAAATTGAAGCAGGTAGAAGATGCAGAGCCTGTGATAGTAGTAGGGGCAGGACCTGCTGGCTATTTTGCAGGACTTGAACTAATAGAACAAGGCCTCAAACCAATAATTTTAGATCGTGGAAAGGAGGTTCAAGAAAGACGTAGGGATTTACGTGCAATCCAACAATTTGATACGGTTAATGAACACTCGAATTATTGCTTTGGAGAAGGTGGTGCTGGGACCTATTCTGACGGAAAGCTTTACACACGTTCTCATAAACGAGGATCAATTATAAAGGCTTTGAATTTATTAGTTGAGCATGGTGCAAATGCCGATATTTTGGTTGATGCCCATCCGCATATAGGCTCGAATAAACTTCCTAAGATTGTTGCCAACATAAGAGAAACTATTTTGAAGCATGGGGGGGAAATCCACTTTGATACCTATGTCACTGATTTCTTGTATGAAAAGGGGAAATTTAGAGGTGTTGTTACTCAATCCGGTAAAACCTATGAGGCAAAAGCTACTGTTTTGGCAACTGGTCATTCTGCAAGAGATATCTATAAGCTTTGTGCGAGTAAGGGGATAGCTCTGGAATCTAAACCCTTTGCTTTGGGTGTGCGAATAGAACATCCACAGCCACTAATAGATAAAATCCAATACGGTCAAGAAGAGCGCGAAGAAAATCTTCCTGCATCCTCCTATAAGTTGGTCTGTCAGGTTGATGGCAGAGGTGTCTTCTCGTTTTGTATGTGCCCTGGTGGATTGGTCGTTCCTGCAGCTACTGCTCCTGGTGAGATTGTAGTGAATGGCATGTCTATGTCAAGAAGAGATTCTCCCTTTGCCAACTCTGGTACTGTTGTAGCAGTTGAAAATGAAGACTTGATAGGCTTTGAAAAGCATGGCGTCTTTGCAAATATGGAATTCCAAGCTGCAGTAGAGCGTAAAATGTTTGATTGGGGGGACGGTGGACAGCAAGCGCCTGCTCAACGTATGACGGACTTTATAAATGGGAAAGTATCAGCTTCTTTGCCTGATACATCATATATTCCTGGCTTAGTAGCAGCTCCTGTTCATGAATTATTGCCGAACGGAATCTATGACAGGCTCAGGCAGGCTGTTCAAGTTTTTGGCCGTAAAATGAAGGGTTATTTTACGGAAGAAGCTAATATCATAGGAACAGAAAGTAGAACAAGTTCTCCAATTAAAATACCTAGGAACAAAGAGACCTACATGCATGAAGGAGCAGAGGGATTATTCCCTTGTGGAGAAGGAGCAGGATATGCAGGTGGAATATTGTCAGCAGCGATGGATGGTCAGAATGTGGCCTTAGCTATCAAA
>Ga0206130_10007743_pt1 | contig 11771 bp, 16 predicted proteins | sample Helgoland_Spring_9_FD_148637 | JGI IMG/M metagenome (GOLD analysis project Ga0206130, IMG submission 148637) | Pelagic subsurface seawater microbial communities from Kabeltonne, Helgoland, North Sea - Helgoland_Spring_Bloom_20160512_1 | ecosystem: Environmental > Aquatic > Marine > Epipelagic ...
CAACACCAAGTGGACGTCTGCCCATGGTTGCCATTTCTGCCGCAATTACTGGATAGTTCTGATAACTGAGTAGTGCATCAAGTCCACGTACTGCTAGTTTACCAATACGAATAAAGTCACTTGGCTTACGTACATTGCCCCAATTAACAGCACTTAGTGTACACAGTGCAATCTCACCATCTGGATCATTAAAGTCATTGAGTGGTTTTGTTGGTAAGTTGATTTCACAACACAAGTTACTCTGTTTAATTGGTGCTACATCTGCTTTAAACGATCCATGCTCGTTAGAATGATCAACGTTTTGTAAATAAATGCGTCCAGTGTCCTTGCGCTCTCCCATAAAGTGACTAAACAACTCAAGAGCTGGCAATGTCTTTTTACGCAGTCTTGTATTACGCTCTGCTGTTTCATATAAACGTTTAAACTCATCTTGGTCAGCAAAGAACGCTTCATACAAACCAGGCACATCACTTGGCGAGAACAATGTGATATCTCCGCCAGTAATCAAACGCTCATACATTAATTTGTTAAATTGTACACCATAATCCATTTGACGTACACGGTTATCTTCAATACCTTTATTGTTTTTAAGAACTAATAGATCTTCTGCTTCCAAGTGCCAGATAGGATAGTACAGTGTTGCCGCACCATTACGCACACCGCCTTGACTACAACTGCGTGTTGCTGACTGAAACATTTTAAAGAACGGGACAACACCTGTGTGGTATGCATCGCCTCTGCGAATCGGCGAGCCTAGTGCACGAATGCTTCCTGCACCAATGCCAATACCTGCTTTTTGACTAACGTACTTTACAATACTGCTAGTAGTAGCGTTAATACTATCAAGACTGTCACCAGTTTCGATAAGTACACAGCTTGAAAATTGTCTCTGCGGAGTTCGTACACCTGCCATAACAGGAGTAGGCAAACTAATATCAAAAGTACTAATAGCATCATAATATTCCTTTACCCAACGTAGTCGTGATTCTTTATCGTAACTCGAGAACAAAGTAGCCGCAATAAGCATATACGCCATTTGTGGTGTCTCTAGTTTTTCGCCAGTTACACGATTCTGCACCAAATATTTACCACGCCATTGCTCCATAGCTGCATAGGTAAAGTCTTGATCACGATCATGTTTAATATACTGATTTAATTCTTCCCATTCGGATTCAGAGTATTCAGAAAGCAGAGCTGGGTCATACCATCCTGCTTCAACATTGCGCTTAATTAGTGTTAAGATATGCCAAGGTTCAAAACTATCATATACTTGTTTACGCAAATGATAAACAATAAGTCTGCCAGCAACCCACTGGTAGTTTGGAGCGTCTTCTTCAATTAACTCTGCGGCACTTTTAATAAGTGTTTCTTGGATGTCATCAGTTGTAATACCATTATAAAAATGTAGATTACTTTTCATTTCAACTTGGCTAGGACTTACCCCATTGATGCCTTCACAGGCGTAAAAGGCTACTTTGTGTAACTTCTCTAAATCAATTTCTTCTTTACTTCCATCTCGCTTTGTTACTTGAATATTGCTCATTATTATTTGTGTCCTTGCATCATATCATCATTAGTCCGAATCATCGGGCTTCGGAACTTAAATTATTAAGTTATTATGTTGGTTATTTGAGTTCTATAAGTTATAGAACAGGTTTCTTCACCGGGTAATGTACTTATACATCCATGCTCGTAGTTAAGCAAGTGTTTATTATCTATCAACGCACATAGTCTCTGAAAACTTTTACCAATACATGTTACATATATAAGCTCAGTTTTAATATTTGGATTAGCATAATGTATAGTGTATGCCATCCCTAGTGCTAAACTGTCTTCGCAAAAGTCTCCTTGATGTAGCATTTCCCACGGCGTGGGCCATTGCTCACTATTAACTGGATCAATAGATATACTAACCAATGGAGCACTTTTCCACCATTGTACTACTGTATTACATACATCTAAAGTGTTTGTTGTGTCTAGGGCATTACGGAAGTCACGCCACATGCTTAATCGCTTGCTAGGTGACTCAAACCAGGCCCTGTGGTTTAATTGCTGTTCCAAAGTTGATATGTATATTTAAATTTTGTTATAGCATTAGCATCATCAGTATACATTAGACGTAGTGTATTTGATACACTAATGTCAGCAGTAAATGTGACGTCTACTGTTGCAGTTTCAGTATAATTATCGTCAATTGCACTTGTTGATGCACTTGTGTCTGTTGCTAAACGAATTTGTCCAACACGAACACCATTAGTACTTTCTAATGTATAATCAATAATTGCAATATTATATAATGTCGTATCAATAGCAAACCCAGTTTCAGCTAGGTTCCCATTTGCAGCTAGTGAAATAGCATTTGGAGTTGTTGCATAACGCTCCATAGTTAGTTCACCATTAAACTGTGCAGTAATTGCACCAGTTGGAGGAGTAGAAAATGTTAGTGTTGTGCCAACAATAGTATAGTCAGCGGTGTTAACTTGTGTCCCTGCATCAAATACACCAATTACGCCATTAGCATTTAATGTAGTTGGTACAACAAACGTAGTAGCTACACCATTACCAGTTCCTACACTAATAGTATTGTTTCCAACAAACAAACGTTGGTTGTCAGTCGCATAACCTAGCTCACCAGGATCCAACATTGGCAAATCCGCAAAGTTGCCTTGTCTTACTTTAATTTTACTAATTCGTGTGTCTGCCATTGATCGTTTCCTCTATAATGTATTTATGACAGGTTATAAAACTCTGCTACCTTGTTTGCCCATTTTTCTTCCCAAACTTTAAACTCATCTGGGCCTACTTCAAACAATTGCCAGTCTAAATCTCGACTACACATAAAAATAGCAGCATGCTCAATTTTTGTTTCAAATACTTCGTTATGTGCCATAGCATACGCTGCGGCTTGCATAAAATAATCTTCAATCCATTCACGCTTTTTAGGCTTGTTGGTTTGTTTAAAGTCCATAATTGTTGGTCTGCCTTTATACATCCCAACCAAGTCAGTAGTACCAGCATACAATCCTGGATAACACAAGTTTACTTCACTGCCCCAAACTTCGTCAATATCAGCTTCAACGTTTTTAATAACGGTCTCTGCCATCATCTTGGCTTGCAGTAAGTTCTTTCCTGTATACTCTTGGTTAAGGCTCCACGCTTCCAACATCTCATGCATTACTGAACCTACACCAGCAGCTTCAGTTACGATCTGTTGTGCTTTCTTTTCACCTACACGTTTTTTCCACGCATTAAGGTGTGTCATATCTTTTGTTTTGCTCAAGATAGTAGTAACACTAGGCACAGGTTCGCCATACGGATTTTCGTAAAGACGTTTACCGTTTACACTTTTGCGTTTAAATTCTTGGTATGGATAGGGTGTGGTTATTTTTAACATATACAGACTATAGCACTAACATACTATAATGTCAATAGTCAATTACCCATTTAAATGTAGTATTTGTTGCAGTATTTGTTTGACGTGCAATTGTATACCCTAAGTTCTCAAAATAATTAATAACCTGCTTCATTTGATCACTTTTTGCAGTATCAGTAACTGTACCTTGCCATACATTAAAGTATGCTTGCGCATCAGCAGTGGCAGTTGGGTCACTTTCTGTCATTGTAGTACCGTCAGATACGGTTGTTGTGTAAGCACCAGCACTAGCATCAACTATAACTTGACGCATCAGTGTAGATGTTTCATCAAAGATTGTTAAATCATTTCTTGCTATATATTTTGCTTGTTGGGCGCTTACTTGATAACTCATAGTTTCTTATCTTTCTTTGACCGTTGCTTTAATGCCATTTTGCTTACAGTATCATCAGTTTTTTTAGATACAGGGGGAAGGGCTGTATCTAACTTCACTGTTTGTTTGTTAGCACTACCAACTGCACTAATCTGATTTAGCATACGCAATAGTGATCGCATTTCTAAATAATATCCGTTAGCTTTTAATTTTGCTAACAATGCAGGTGTGTTAATTGAAGTCAAGCCACGTGCCTTTGCATGAACGATCATTTCTTCAATGCCGTTTAGAACATAATCTTGTCCTTCTGAAATTGTGACTTCGTGTATTAACATTATTAATTACGGCCTTGCTTTACTTGTTTTTGTTTTGCCAATCTTGCCTTCACTTGAGCAACACCTGGCATACGGCTAGCGTAACGGGTTCCGTCTGCACCAATAGCTGTAGTTGGGCCAAAGCCGCCACTTCGAAGTGCTGATCCATCATTGCGCCAGTCTCTAGGCTTTGGGTTATTTGCGTCATACTCGCTTAGGCTTAGTTCATTAATAACGTTAATAAACTGGCTATGTGACATAGTTCCACTTTCAACCATTTTAAACAGCTTGTCTTTACTCTCTAAAAACTTTTTTTCAGCCAGTGCACCATTTTCCATGTCGTGTAATACACTTTCGCCTTTGAGTTCTCTGCCAAGTTGATTGTCATCACCAGCAGCGGCATCGTCACCGCCAAACTCATCGCCCATATCTGGCTCGTCCATTACGTCTGGTTCCATGCCCATGTCTGTTGGCATTGCTTGTGCTGGTGCTTCGCCTCTTGCTGTAAGTGTAGCATTTTCTAGTTCACCTTTTGCGGCTTTTGCGCTATCTAGTAAACCACCAAGTGCAGCTTCTGCACTAGCATTGTATGCTTCAGCTTGCTCAAAGCCCATTTGCTCTTTCATTGCGTCAACAATTGGCATAAGTTTTTGTACTTGCATCTCTGCTAAGTTTTCTACCATTTTTTGTAGCTCATCAACTAACTCTTGTGCAGCTAGCATTACTTCTGCTTGCTCTAGTTCTGCAGATTCACGAACTTTAGTTTTAATTTTTTTAGTGTCGCCACGTACTGGTGCAACTTCATTAATATATGTACGCAATGAATGCGAAATTAAATTAAGTTTGTTGTATGTTGGGTTTTCCCAATATGCACTATTGCTTTCTTTAATTGCTGTAATTTTTGCATTAGTTGCACTTAGCATGCGCCCTAATGATTCTGTGCTCATTTCGCCGATGTTAACATTATGACCAAATGTATTGGCCAATACTTTGTTAATTTTTTCTACGTTATGGGCAGCTGAGTTTAAATCGTTTAAATACATTGTATAATTCCCCGTTGTTTATTATATTTATGCACATCTGTTACAGACGTGATAAAATTCTTTGTTTTGCTTCGTGTACTTTTTGTTTAGCTCTACTAGCTTTGGCAACGGCAATGTCTTCATTTAAGCCACCTTTTTTAGCTCTAGATTGTTGGAAATAAGTTTCATATAATGCATTGCTGTATTCATTATCAAACTTTTCTAATTCAGATATTACTGACTTTTTACCAGTAATATAACTTTTAACAATTCCCATTGCTGTTTCAAATAATGCTAAATCGCTGTGTATTACACTATTACCGTCAACCACATTGTAAAAGTTTTTCTGTCTACCAGCAAACTCTTCATTAATAATGTCAATACGATAATTCTGTACAGTAATAGATGTTTCAGTGACTTGCTGAGTCATTGCGACTTTTAAATCAATATCTGTTTCCGCAGCTTCGTGTAACATTGCACTTGTTTCATTAACTTGTGCAGTTAAAATATCTTTAAGTGATCTAGTCATTACATTTTTCCATAGTTATTAATATTAAGTTTATAACTGGCGCCGCCGTTGTTTACAACTTTGTCTAATACACCACGTACAACTAAATTCTGCGCAATATATGTGTCACGCTCATTTAATGATTTTTTTTCCAACAGTTTATCTTCTGTAAAATGTTGATCTAAGAAATCACTTTCACGAATATTAATAAATGTAGGGAACCCACCTTTAGTTACAAACGCTCTCATTGGTTTTGTACTCCTCTAGAGCGCAATAAGTCTTGACGCATGTTATCATACGCTGCTCTATTAGGTGTACCAGTTGGTAGACGTCTTGCATCTCTATTGGCATTTTTATTTGCTTGTGTTTGTCGAATTGTAATTTCTCGATTAACATCTGCATTTTTATTAGTAAAACGTTTATTTGTATTATCCTGGTCAGTTGCCAACTTACCTATAGCAGTTCGACCTTTGGTTAATCCATATCTTTCATTAATTTTGTAACAATCACAATGTTTGCATTCTGGACCACATTCGCATTCAGTAACAGGTTGGCCACAACAGTCTTTACTGCACATTTCAACACCGTCTTTCATCCATGTTTTTTTGTCTTCAGTGATAATATCAAATATCTTCATGTTACTTTACCTTGTTTAGCCTTTGTACTGCTTTACTTGCTGGATTCATACGCTTAGTACGATTTGCTTTTTTAGCAATTCGTGCCCCCATCTTAGCTTTAGTTTTACGAAGTGTTAAACGTTTTTTTAAATCAATGGGTTTAGAGCATTGTGATGGATCGCTCACAACTCTACCTTTTCGTTGTCCTACACTACAACGAAATTTGCGAACAAGTTTACTGCCTTTTCGAGCCCATACTAGCTGTGCTTCAACAACAGGTTGTTCTGATGTGAGTTCATTTAAGTTCATATAGTTATTTATTAGATTTTTATGACATTAATAATGTTGCTAATAATGTTAACACACCAGCAAGAACTGTACCGCCAGTTCCCATCATTATTTTATTTGTTGTTGCGTTGGCTTTAATCATTTCCTCACGCATTTTAGAAAATTCACGTATGCCTTCTTCACGCATTTGTGTGACACTTTTTTCGATATTATTTAATCGACTGTCGATATTATTGACTTTTTCTTCCAAGACACGATACCTCTCAGCGCATAGGTCAACATGCGCTTCTAAATTCTGCTTTTCTAATTGGGTCGTACCAATGGTTGCTATCGACATATTGTTTCACTAACTGATTCTTAAATGCGTAATCGCATCGTGTTCCTAGTAGTCTTGATATGTTTGCCTGTCTGTTCTGCCTAATTTATATTTGCCGTTGTGTGCCTATTTCTTAGTAGTATTTATTGATTTTTACATTTTCTTAAAGTATATGTTTAATAGATCATCATTATAAGATTCAAATGTACTATTAATAAAGTTTACAGTTTCCGTTAAATATGGAGTAAATGCAACCCCATCAAAGTCGTTTTGTAAAAAATGAACTGTGTTATTGTTTAACATATAAACATCAGCATGTTCTACTGCGAACGTTATTTTCCACACATGATGTAGTCCTGTATACGCCTTTCCAAACTGATATTCAGCTAGATCTTGTGCTTTTAAACAGCTAACAGTAAAGGATATAGGCTGACTTCGCATGCCAGCTAATTGAATAAATGTATTTAAATTTTGTTTTTGATTATACGCTGTGACATCTTTTTCAATAGTATTTGTAACGTCAACTAGTGTATATACTAGATAGTTTTCTGGCAAGATTCACCTTATACTAAGCTACGTCCAAATGCTCTACCACCAGCAAACCCACCTGCAAATGCTGCGGTTGCGGCGGCGGCTCTAGTAGCAACTTTACGTGCTGTAATATCTTTCTCTACGCTGTCAATGGATGGATTATAAAAGTTTCCAGCGGATGCAAACTTTTTAAATGGCGGATATAGTTCACTACGGATTGCATTTGCTCTGTAATACTGTAACATACGAGTAGCTAATAATGTTTTTTGTCCAGGCGGTAACCCATTCCAGTTAACTGCCATACGTCTCATTGCTTTATAGTTGGCTTCTGTAATATCAAGACCACGTTCAATACGCATAAACAATCCGCTTACTTGTGGTAATTTTTGTCCACTTGCTATAGCTTTTAAATATTGTTTTAACTGTTGTTCTGGAAGTTGAGTTTTAGCTGATTGTATCTGTGCTCGTTTATCACCGCCACCACTTTTGGTAGAAATTTTATGCAACGCATGATATAAATCTGTGCCATCTCTGCGGTAGGTTTTAAAATTACCGTTACCAATCAGTGTTCGTTTTGCATAATCTTGTGCAATTGGCGCAGTGTTATAGTTACTATAAAGTATCTGCAAAGTTAGTAAATTAACAAAAGCAAAATTCAATGTATCACGCAAATCAGCAGTGTCAAGTTGCTGTCGTGTTCTATACAACTTACTTGCTTCGTTGAGGTCGTTTAAAAAACCAAACTGTGGTTGATTAGTTTCACTCATTGTGTGGCCGCCTTCAATCTCTGCCCATTGTTTTGCTGTGTATTGTTCCATACTACTATTTACCCAATTTTAAATCTATGTCTAGGAACAAGTTTTACCTTGTCACGTGCGGCAACATAGCCCTCGCCGCCTTTTGTGCCTTCAATACTTGCTTGCACATCCATTTCCGAATTGTCTAATTGTTGTATGACATCGTTTTTAATTTTTTGTATTTTTAAAACTAAGTCAAATACCAACGGAAAGTTTTTGCTTTCAGGCATTGCTAGAATTTTTTCTTGTTTGTTTTTACTTACTTTGCTGTTCTTTAGCCACTCTTCAAATCCAGTGGTAAGATCATTCCACCGCCCTGCTCTGCTCATTTGATTTACATATGTATAAATGATGTTTTTAATATCACTGAGGCCTTGCTGTGGTGCTAATAGCGTATCAATTGCGTTTGCATTTTTGTTAACTACTGCACGAATTTGATCTATGCCACTTGTATTAATCTTAGGTGGGTTTTGTGCAAGTACAGGAGGCATAATAAACAATGATCCTTCGTTTAAATCACTTGCTTTAACTGGAGTCACATTGCCTGCTAAATCTGTATGGGTGTGTACTACTACGCCTGCTTTACTAGATGAAATACGTTTTCCAATATCACTGTCAGTACGAACAAGGTATGTAACTTTATTTGGAGTAAACACATAATGACCTGTATTATCCACAGGCGGTAAAGATTTATACAGTAAGTCACCATGGATAAATCCTCTGAGTTCTTGAGGTACACTGTCTTCAAATGCATCCCATATACTAGCCATCTGTTGCGCATAAGCACGTCTATTATCGTCTACTTCTTTGCCTCTGCCTAGGATCATTTTTTGTAAATCCTGTGCTGACGTTACACGCCCGTTATACGACTTATTATTAAAGCCAGCAATGTCTGTTAATATAAAGTTACCAGTCTCATCACGACCAAATATAACTGCTGGCGTTCCGTCCCACTTAACACTTACGTCACTTACATCATTTCCAAATCGTGCAAGGATATCCAATGCTTCATTTGCGCCAGCACTTCCATCAACAAAAACTAAGTCTTCTAAGTGTTGTAACTCTCTACCCACACTACGCTTTGCTTCAGTTAATACTGTACGGAACTCTTGGAATCTCATCTGTTAAATGCTCCCTGCTTTTTCCATTGCTTCTTTCCACGGAGCAATTAGCTGTTCGTAGTTTGGATCGCCTTTGAGTTTTGCCAGCATGCTTTCAACAGTATGTGTATCGGCTTCCTTAGCACCCTTACCTAATAGTATCTCTGCAATTTCGTCCCAGTCATTTGCAACGACAGCATCACCATTGTTAGGATCAACTACACCCTTTGTTGGGCTAAACTTGTATCCTCTACCTCTTGCAAGACTAGAAAGTAATATAGCTCTGTCAGCACCTGTGAAATTTTCAGTGCCGCCACGCTTGGCGCCACGCTGTAGATCAGGATTGTCTGTAAGCATAAAGTCTGTTTGTACAAAACCGTTTTTAGGATTACCTTTTATAGGTGTGCGAAAGTGTATCTGTAACCCGGCATCTTTAATCCAACCTGCTTCGAATGTTCTGCCCTTGTTCATAATCTCTGAATCAGGGATACCTTGCTTTTGACACCACGCACTAAGTTTTGCAATTATTTCTTCTTTAGGTAACTCTCTAGTATCAGTATTAAGATCTAAGTCACCTGATGAATTCTTTTCAAATGTTCCATCTGGATGTGTTTTTGTACCAGTTGTTCCTAAGAATTCTTTTGGAGTAAACTTAAAGCCAAAGGTTTTATTAAGCCAATCAATAGTAGGCTGTACATCTGCAGTAGCAATTCTTGATGCAATAAGTTCCTTTTCAGGTTCTGTCTTAAAAACATTGCCGCTTTCTTTAAGATGAAAATCTTCCTGTCTTAATCTTTTAATACGGCTACCACGACGGATTTTTCGCTTGGACATTCCGCCTATAATATCTTTTACCTTCACAGCTTTGATACTCCTCTTTTAAACTTTCGAGGATCTTTTGTGCGGATTGAATTAATTAAACGTTTGTTTAAGTCTGCCGCTGTTTCAACATCAAATGTCTCATTAATTAAATTAATAAGGTTTATTGCTGTAACAATTACTTGCTCAGCATTTGCTTCAACAATTTGTTTCCTGTCACGCTTTGGTGACATAGAATTAATTTCTTCTAAAATAGATCTCGTTTTACGTTTCATATCAATACTATTTATAAATATTGTTGTTAAAACATTGGTGGATAGTACTTATAGCAACTTTGCACTTCCTGATCGTGAACTTAGGATCCATAGGCAATAAGAATTACTACCAGCTATGGGATGCGGGCAACAATTCAGGCTAATATCTTCGCCCGTTGTTCGTACATCATAATATAGATACATATAAGGTCAACGGCATCAATGTTTTAACAACTACTCCCTGCGTTTAAGTAAATTTTGTAATCTTGCGGCATTTTCTACTGCACTGGTTACTGGCTGTGCTGACTCAGTACCAGCAGGACTAACTGTTGCTTTGTTCTTTAAGCTCTGGTATATACTTGCCACTTGTCCTTCTTCACCTTGCTCATCTTCATCTAAATCAGTAATACGTAGAGTATTCATATCATAGCCCAAGTCCAACTTACTGCCAACACCACTACTACTGCGTGTTTTCATAAACTGAATCTGTACTCTGCCACGCTCACGCATTGCTCTCGAACTAAAGATACCAATTAGGTTATCTGCTGTATTAATCTTACTAATACCACCAGCAATATGACTGTGGTCAAACTCTACTTCGTCAACAGCGCCACGGTTAAGTTGCGAAGCTGTAACAAACAATATGTTAAGCTCAATAGCTAAGTTACGTAGTTCTTCTGATACAAACTTATCTTTAATAAACTGATCGCTTGGATTAACTTTAACACTAACAGGCATCATCAAGTCCAAGTAATCCACCATTAGTGCATCTACTTTTATGTTATTTTGTATCTGAAACTCTTTAATATACGCTTTGATATCGTTAATAGTTGCACCATTTGGCATTTGGATCATTTGTAGTACACCAGCCTTTTTACTAGCCATACGCACTTTAAGTGTAACATCATCTGCATTGCGCATTACATCCCTAGTACTCATGTTAGTAAGCATAGCATCTAGTCGCATACTACATAGTTCTTCACTAAGTTCCAAACTTACATACACTACATTTTTGCCTGCAAGACTCCAGTTAAGTGCCATATTTTGCATAAACAAACTTTTACCAGATCCACTACCGCCAGCAAAGATATTAAGTTCGCCAGGGTTAAATCCACCATACAATATTTTATCAAGACTTTCCCAACCAGTACTGTTTTGTCCACGATTGTCTTTAATTGATTGTATACGTCCTGCTGGATCGTCCCAGTAGTTAAGTCCAAAGTCTTTTGCTAGCCCAATACCAACAGCGTCTTTAATTAGTTGCTCAACACTTCCGTACTCATGCCGTTCTAGTTTATCAGCACTTTCCAAGATAGCGCCCTCAAGTGCTTTATGTCTACAGAACTTTTCGTATTCATCCATAAACCATTTTTTATGGTCATCAGTAATCTTATCTCTTACATCATCAAACTGCATACCAATCTTGGCTTTAATTTGCTCGTGTGTGGGGAGATCATTA
>Ga0206130_10007747_pt1 | contig 11766 bp, 9 predicted proteins | sample Helgoland_Spring_9_FD_148637 | JGI IMG/M metagenome (GOLD analysis project Ga0206130, IMG submission 148637) | Pelagic subsurface seawater microbial communities from Kabeltonne, Helgoland, North Sea - Helgoland_Spring_Bloom_20160512_1 | ecosystem: Environmental > Aquatic > Marine > Epipelagic ...
ACAAACTTCTACATACCGAAATTTCCTACTTAAAGGGAGTAGGTCCTAAAAGGGCAGAACTATTGCAAAAAGAGATAAGGATCTTTACGTTCAATGATTTATTACAATATTACCCTTTCCGCTATGTCGATCGATCTAAAATACACCGAATTAGAGATGTGTTTGAAGGAGCACAAGAGGTCCAATTGCAGGGAACATTATTAAGTGTTGAAGAGGTTGGCGCTGCAAGGAAAAAGCGGTTGGTAGCTGTTTTTAAAGATGATACTGGGACAATTGAACTTATTTGGTTTAAAGGAGCGAAATGGATTAAGTCATCTTTAGCCATAGGAAAAGAATACTTAGTTTATGGAAGAGTAAATAGATACGGAAGTAAGTTCAGCATTCCACATCCAGAGATAGAAGAGGTTAAAAATTCCAAACAAATAGAAGGATATCTGCAGCCTATTTATCATTCAGGAGATAAACTATCGGCAAGAGGATTAAATAGCAGAGGATTTGAAAAGATCTTACATAATTTAATCGCTCAGCTGAACGGAATTATTGTTGAGGTTTTATCAAAGGAAATATTGGGCAATTATAATTTAATTGGGAAAGAAGAAGCGCTAAAACAGATTCATTTTCCAAATTCATTGGAGGAAGCAAAAAAATCAAGCTTCCGTTTAAAGTTTGAAGAATTATTTTTTCTTCAACTTCAAATGATAAAACAAAAACAAGTCGCACAAAAGAAAACACAAGGGTTTGTTTTTAGCAAAGTAAGTGTCCACTTTAATACTTTTTTTAATAATTATCTTCCTTTTGAATTAACAGGCGCTCAGAAACGCGTAATGAAAGAAATCCGAAAGGATATGGGGTCAGGATTGCACATGAATAGAATGCTGCAAGGTGATGTTGGAAGTGGAAAGACCTTAGTTGCTTTATTAAGTATATTAATCGCTTTAGATAATGGTTTTCAAACCTGTTTAATGGCTCCAACAGAGATATTAGCTACGCAACATTATAACTCAATAAAAGAATTTGTTGGAGAAATGGGTATTGAAGTTGCGTTGCTGACCGGATCGGTAAAAACCGCCCATCGAACGATTATTCATAGTAAACTGGAAGATGGTTCTTTAGATATTTTAATTGGAACGCATGCGCTAATAGAAGATAAAGTAAAGTTTAAAAATATTGGTTTAGCGGTAATTGATGAGCAACATCGCTTTGGTGTAGCTCAACGAGCTCAACTTTGGAGAAAGAATGTACAGCCACCTCATGTCCTTGTAATGACTGCTACTCCAATTCCAAGAACATTGGCAATGACTTTCTATGGTGATCTGGATGTTTCTGTTATTGATGAGTTACCTCCCGGTAGAAAATCAATTGAAACGCGTCATTATTTTGATCAAAACAGATTGAAAGTTTTTCAATTTATTGAAGATGAAATAGCCAAAGGGAGACAAATTTACATTGTGTATCCATTGATTGAAGAATCTGAAAAGATGGACTACAAAGATTTGATGGATGGTTATGAAAGTATAACACGTCGATTTCCGGTTCCTAAATATCAGGTAAGCATTGTTCATGGTAGAATGAAAGCTGCAGATAAAGAATATGAAATGAGTCAGTTCGCAGCTGGAAAAACACAGATTATGGTTGCGACAACGGTAATTGAAGTTGGGGTTAATGTCCCGAATGCATCCGTAATGATCGTTGAAAGTGCAGAGAAATTTGGTTTATCGCAATTGCATCAGTTAAGAGGAAGAGTAGGAAGAGGGGCAGAGCAATCTTATTGTCTACTGATGACAAGTTTTAAACTGTCTAAAGAAGCAAAAAAACGTATTGGGACATTGGTCAGAACGAATGATGGTTTTGAAATTGCTGAAGTGGATTTAAAAATGCGGGGCCCTGGTGATATAATGGGAACGCAACAAAGCGGATTGTTGGATTTAAAAATAGCAGACCTTGCTAGAGATGGACAAATAGTGGAATTAGCAAGAGATGCTGCTGCAGAAGTTCTTGAAGATGATCCAGATTTAATCCACAAAAAGAATTACGAAATGAGAATGCAATTGTTTCGCCAAATTAAAAATAGACCGGATTGGAGTAGGATTAGTTAGTACTTACTTTCCAATTGTAAATACCCCTCCAAACAACAAATTACGTTGTAAAAAGAAAAACTGTTGACTTGCTTTATCAGTTTTTAATTGAGTCGTCCGGATATTCGGCATGTTTATATAGCCCGCTTTTCCTTCAAGCCTAAAAAAGAAATGATTGAAAAAAGTGATGTCTAATCCAATTTTAGCGTTTAATCCAAAACCTGCAACATTAAAATCATCGTGTTGTTCAAAGTTCATTAAGCGTGCGTTGGTCTTGGGATATAGTGCGCCAATTCCGATACCTTCTGTGAAATTTATGTCTATTGGAAATTTATCATCAAATAGACGAGCCAAATTATCAAATCGATTGATTTCAACATTAACATAGTTTAGACCATCTGTATGTTCAAACTTCAAAAAATTCGGTGTAAGTTCAATGGTTTCATTTTGGTAAGGTTTGTTGTAATTAGATCCATTGACATCAATATTCCCATTAATGGTAACTTCTTGTCCTTGAGGAACAACATATTTCATATGGTCCACTCCAAAGGAGATATTGTACTTTTTATGAATGAAATAGCCCACTTTAAAATTTGTTTGGGGTATACTAATCCTTTCTGGATGAAAATACGGGTCCAAAGCAAATCGAGTTTGTCTATCATTTGCTTTTACCTCCTCCAAAACAAAATTATAACCATCTCCAGTAAAATGAATGTCAGAATTTGAAAAGTAACCTCTGTTCCATCCCCAGTAGAAGAATATTTTACCTTTGTTCGTATTGGGAATGAGGGTTTCTTCTTGTGTAATGCCCGCTATTGAGAAAGTGATTGCGATGAATACAATTAGATTTTTCATTTCCCTCTTTTTTTGTTCTTGTCAAAGTTTCTTTTGGAGTTAACCGGTCTTTTTTCTCTCTGCTTAGCTAACCATTTTGGAGCATTCTTTGCTTTTGCTTTAGGTGGGTCAACTAATCGTTTTAGCAGGTCAGGGCGTTTGACTTTAATTAAATAATCACTTATCCACTGTTTGTTTTCCTTTTTGTACCAAAAGAAAAAACGATGTTGATTTTGTCTTTCTTGTTTGGTTTTGGGAGTGTAATATTTGTTTAAAGTATAGGGATGATATCCCGAATAATACATCACCGTAGCAACTGTCATCGGAGTTGGTGTGAAATCTTGTACCTGTTCCAATTCAAATCCTAATTCTTTCGTTTCGGCAGCCAGGTTTGCCATGTCTTCTTCCTTACAGCCTGGGTGACTAGAAATAAAGTAAGGAATCAATTTTTGATTTAGATTGTATTCCTTGTCTATTTCATCGTAGGCTTTTTTAAATTCTTTAAAGTGCTCAAACTTCGGCTTTCGCATAATCTTTAAAGTGTCATCCGCGGTATGTTCTGGAGCAACTTTTAACCTTCCGGATACATGTCTCGTTTGAACTTGAATCATGTATTCTTTTAATGATTTATCCCCTTTTTTATTGTACGATTTTGTCAGTAAATCATAACGAATTCCACTGCCTACAAATGCTTTTTTGACTTTCGGATTGCTGTCAACCTTTCTATATAAATTAGTCATTGCAGAATGATTGGTATCCAAATTGTCACAAACTACCGGATGTATGCATGATGGTGCAACACATTTATCGCAAATAGATAAATCTTTTCCTTTTAGGTTGTACATGTTGGCAGAAGGACCTCCTAAATCCGAAATATATCCTTTAAAATCTTTCATTTCGGTTACCTTATCAACTTCCGCTAAAATGGATTTTTCCGAACGACTTGCAATAAATTTTCCTTGGTGAGCCGAAATTGTACAAAAACTGCATCCACCAAAACACCCTCTATGCATATTGATTGAAAACTTAATCATTTCATAAGCAGGAATGTCTCCTCTCTTTTTGTACTTAGGGTGAGGCAATCTTGTATAGGGTAAATCGAATGAAGTGTCAATTTCATCTTCAGTCATTGTTGGAAAAGGTGGGTTTATTACTAAACTACTGTTTCCAATACGCTGCGTTAATCGATTCGCAAAAGTTTTATTCGATTCTTGTTCTACAATTTTAAAGTTGGAGGCAAACATTTTTTTATCGTTGAGACAAGTTTCATGCGGCACTAATTCTTTATCCTTCCAATGTTTGTTTTTAGGAATAGTATCTTTCTCAGAACTTAAATAGGCTGTTTGCTTTACCATTGTAAGCTGATGAAAAGGCACTCCTTTTTGTAAAAGCTGTAGTATCTCTCGCAGCGCTTGTTCCCCCATTCCATATACCAATAAATCAGCTCCACTTGTTTCTAATATAGTTGGCATTAATCTATCTGACCAGTAATCGTAATGTGTTACTCTTCGTAATGAAGCTTCTATCCCACCAATTAATACTGGTGTGTCTGGATATAGCTCTTTTAAAATTTTAGTATAAACAGTAGTTGCATAATCAGGTCGAAAATTAGCTAGCCCCCCCGGTGTATAAGCATCTGTTGATCTTTTTCTCTTTCCAGCAGTATAGTGATTTACCATGGAATCCATACATCCAGCAGTTACGCCAAAAAAGTATTTAGGAGTACCTAGCTTTTTGAAATCACGTAAATCGTCTGTCCAATTCGGCTGTGGAATAATAGCAATTTTTAACCCTTCACTTTCTATAATTCTGCCAATTACCGCAGCCCCAAAAGCAGGGTGGTCAACGTAAGCGTCTCCTGAAACCAGAATAACATCTAATTGTTCCCATCCTCTTTTTTCCACTTCCTTTTTAGTAATTGGAAGCCAGTCTGTTATTGGTTGTAATTCATTCACAGTGCAAAGATACTAAAGGAAGTGCTCTTAAAAGAAGTTTTAAGCATTTAATGATGCGTTCCCAAGCATTTATAGATTCTTGTCGTTTTGTCAAATATTACCTTATTTTTGTGGAACTTAAAAAAAAGAGATATGGCATCTTCAGGAGATATAAAAAACGGGTTATGTATGATACATAAAGGAAAACCCGTTACAGTAATAGAGTTTCAACATGTAAAACCAGGTAAAGGACCCGCATTTGTTAGAACGAAATTGAAAAATATTGAAACAGGTAGAGTAGTAGACCATACTTTCCCGTCTGGGCATAAAATTGATGTGATACGAGTAGAAAATAGAACTTATCAGTATTTATATAAAGAAGATGAAGGGTTTCATGTTATGAACACATCAACATACGAACAAACTTTTATCGAAAAACACTTAGTTTCGAATCCAGAATTCTTAGTCGAGGGATCAAATGTTCAAATCGTTTTTAATGCAGATGAAGAAACTCCTTTAATTGTTAATATACCGTTATACATTGAAGCGGAAGTTACTTATACGGAGCCAGGAGTTAAAGGAGATACAGCAACAAACACAATGAAACCTGCGACTATTGATACAGGAGCAGAAATACGGGTTCCATTATTTATCAATATTGGAGACAGAATTAAGGTGGATACCGAAAAAGGTATGTACGCTGAGAGACTAAAATAAAGCAAACTATGTATACAGTACAAGGAATTCAACATTTAGGAGTTGGTGTACCTCAGCATGCAGATGCATGGGCCTGGTATAGAAAGTTTTTTGGAATGGATATTCCATTTTTTAATGATGAAGCCGGAGCTCCATTGATGGATATCTATACAGAAAACAAGACAATTACTAAAAGAGCTGCAATGATTCTAAACCTCCAAGGGGGTTGTGCTATGGAGGTAGTTTGCCCCACTACATTTCAAGCCGCACATGCAGAAAAGGCTTTTCAAATTGGCGATTTAGGAATCTATACAGGTTTCATTAAATCACTAGATGTCAAAAATGCATATGCTTTTTTTAAAGAAAATAATGCAGATTTAGTTACGGATCTGATAAAAATGCCAAATGGTTGGGATACTTTTTATGTAAAAGATATTCAAGGACAGTACTTTCAGGTAATTCCGACAAAGCACTCTTTTACAAATGTCGGAAGAGAAACGAATGGAATAGCTGGCTGTAGTATTGGCGTTTCTGACATTGCTGCTGCAATGAAATTGTATGCTACTGTTTTGGGTTATGATAAAGTGGTTTATGATACTTCTGAAGTTTTTGCAGATTGGTCAAAATTACCGGGAGGAGAAGGAAAGTTTAGAAGAGTGCTTTTAACGCAAGCTAACCCATCTGGAGGAGGTTTTTCAAAATTATCAGGAGAGACTTATATAGAATTAGTTCAAGATTTATCAGAAAGGAAACCCATCAAGATTTACGAAGGTAGACTTTGGGGAGATATAGGTTTTGTTCACTTAGGTTTTGACGTAAGGGGGATGAAAGAATTGGGTGAAGAGTTAGATAAAGTTGGTTTTGGTTTTACATGCGACACAAAAAATGTCTTAAGCATGGGGGATGCTACAAAAGTGCATTGCACCTACATTGAAGATCCTGATGGAACGCTAATTGAATTGATTGAAGTTTACAAAATTCCGATTATTGAAAAGTTGGGGATAAACTTGAATGTAGAAAAAAGACACCCCTCTAAACCTTTGCCAAACATTATGCTTAAAGCATTGAAGTTTAGTCGGATAAAAGAGTAAGTATAATGGTTGTGTTAACATAAATTAAAGTTTTATACAGTTTAATTAGGAAATAGGAACTGAAGTACGTTAACTTTGTAGTCACAATGAAAAACATGAAATTAAACAATTATTGGTGGTGGTCTACAAAACACAATGTGTCGTAGATGGGCTAAGCTATTAATTATAATCTATACTTAAAAGGCTTGTCGATTGCGACAAGCCTTTTTTTGTGCTCGAAAATTTGAAAATGTAAAATGAAATTAATAACAAAACAAAATACAATTATAGCTGATACACTAACTCCGGTTAGTATATACTTGAAGCTTCGAGATTTATATCCGAATGCCATTCTGCTAGAGAGTAATTTGAATGAAAAGCGAGAAAAGTCTCACTCTTTTATTTGTCTTAGTCCAATTTCGACTTTTACAGCAACCCATAATGAAGTTGCAATAACCGATAATGGAACTAAAATAATTGTAAGTAAGGATGTTCAAGAGGCGCCTTTTTTGTTTTCTACATATGTAAAGTCTTTCGAAATTGAAGGAGATTCTTTTCAAGCAGTTTTTGGACATACCAACTACAATGCAATTTCGGTTTTTGAAACATTGGAATTGAGCGAAAAACCGCTAGAAGATTCAATTCCATTGATGAGTTACTCTTTTTATCGACACGTCATTGCCATTGATCATTTCACCAATGAATTGACATTTACAGAGTTTGTTCAAGCGCAACAAGAACCTGAACAAGAGCAACTAATAGAGCGTGTCCAGTCCTTACGATTCAGCGCTTATTCTTTTTCCAAAGTGGAAGGTGAGGCTTGTTTTACGAGTCCAGAAAAATTTCTTTCGCAAATAGAAAAGGGTCGGGAGCATTGTCAATTAGGAGATGTTTTTCAATTGGTATTATCTAGAAGGTTTAAGCAAAATTTCAAAGGAGATGACTTTCAGGTTTATCGAGCGCTAAGGTCTATCAACCCATCTCCATATTTATACTACTTTGATATGGGTAATTATAAAATATTCGGATCTTCTCCTGAAGCACAAATCAAGATAGATAAGGGAATAGCCTTAATAAATCCGATTGCAGGAACCTACAAGCGAACGGGTAACTTGGAGCAAGATTTGAAATCCGCAGAAGAATTAAAGGCAGACGAAAAAGAAAATGCAGAGCATGTAATGTTAGTTGATTTGGCGCGAAATGATTTGGGAAGAGTAGGTGAGAATGTTGCGGTAAAAGCCTTTAAAGAAATTCAGTTTTTTAGTCATGTCATTCATATGGTATCTGAAGTAGAAGCAACATTACCTGCAGATTACAATCCATTGGAAGTCTTTGGTAAAACCTTTCCAGCAGGAACTTTGTCAGGTGCACCAAAATATAAGGCTATGCAGCTAATAGATAAATATGAACCTGTTTCTCGAAATTATTATGGAGGTGGGATCGGCTTTATAGAATTGAACGGAAATTTAAACCAGGCAATTATGATTCGTTCCTTTTTAAGTCAAAATAACGAGTTACATTATCAGGCAGGAGCTGGAGTGGTAGTTAATTCGGTTCCAGAATCAGAATTAAAAGAAGTTGATAATAAAATAGGGGCATTGAGAATGGCCATTAAAAAAGCGGAGGACATTAAATGAAAATATTAGTAATAGATAATTACGATTCATTCACTTACAATTTAGTACAGTATCTAAAAGACTTGTCTGAGGGCGAAGTTGTAGTAAGACGTAACGATGAAATTGAATTAGATGAAATTGAAGCATTCGATAAAATTTTAATTTCTCCAGGACCAGGATTACCAGAAAATGCAGGTATAATAAAAGCCGTAATTAAACACTACGGTAGCTCGAAACCTATTTTAGGGGTTTGTCTAGGAATGCAAGCAATTGTAGAAGTATATGGAGGTGACCTTATTAATTTGGATGAAGTTTATCATGGAGTTGCTAGTTCTATGCATATTGAGAAACAGGACGCTCTCTTTAATAATATATCTAATCCAACTGAAGTTGGAAGGTATCACTCTTGGGCAATGAAAGATGAAAGTGTAGCTGATTTAGAAGTTATAACGAGGTCAAAAGACGATTGCATTATGGCTATTCGTCATAAAGAGTATGCTGTAAAAGGAGTTCAATTTCACCCAGAATCAGTTCTGACTCCTGAAGGGAAAAAGATGATTGAAAACTGGTTAAACGAAAAGTAAAATGAAAAACATTTTAGAAAAAATATACAATCAGATACCACTTTCTTATCAAGAAGCATTTAATGTATTGGTAGAAATGGGAAATGGAGGAATTTCTGAAATTGAAATGACTGCATTTATTTCGGCTTTTAATATGAAAGAGATAACGCTTGATGAGCTGAAAGGTTTTAGAGATGCTTTATTGAGCTTGTCTTCTAAAGTAGAGATCGATGCATCAAATGCAATTGATATGTGCGGAACAGGAGGTGATGGAAAGAATACATTTAATGTTTCTACTATTTCTTCTTTTGTGGTTTCGGGTGCCGGTTATCGGGTTGTAAAGCACGGTAACTATGGCGTTTCTTCTCTTTGTGGCTCATCTAATGTTTTGGAAGAATTAGGATTTAAATTTACTACAGAATCAGATGACCTAAATTCCAAACTAGATAAAGCAGGGATCTGTTTTTTACATGCTCCATTATTTCATTCTGCAATGAAACATGTTGCACCGATTAGAAAGCAATTAGGAGTTAAAACATTTTTTAATTTATTAGGACCATTAGTCAATCCAGCTCAACCTTCTCATCAACTAGTTGGAGTGTATAATTTGAAAATTGCTAGAAAATATAAGTATTTACTGGAGGAAGAGCAGAAGCAGTTCGCTGTTTTACACAATGTAGATGGTTATGATGAAGCTACACTGACTGCTCCATTAAGAGTGTTAGGAACAAACAAAGAATTACAATTGTATCCATCTGATTTTAACGCTGAAGTTTTGAGACCTGAAGAATTGTTTGGAGGGAATTCCATTCAAGAAGCAGCTTCTCTATTTACGAGAATATTAAGTGGTGAAGGGACAGGGGCACAAACCAATGTAATTATAGCAAATGCAGCATTAGCGATTCAGTGTTTTGAACCAACAATGAGTTTGGAAGTTGCAATGGAAAAAGCAAGGGAGTCAATCGTTTCTCAAAAGGCGATCAATAAATTAAAAATGGTATTGAATTAACGATGAATATTTTAGAAAAAATAGTAGCACAAAAAAGAATCGAGGTAGGTGAACGAAAATCATTGATTCCAACAGCTCTTCTTGAAAAGAGTATCTATTTCAACTCACCCACAGTTAGCTTAAAAAGCTATTTGTTACGCAAAGACAAAATAGGGATAATTGCTGAATTCAAGCGCAAGTCACCTAGTAAAGGGAATATAAATAAGTACGCAAAAGTGGATGAGGTAACATTGGGTTACATGCAATCAGGCGCTTCTGCTTTGTCGGTTTTAACAGATGAACAGTTTTTTGGTGGTTCCGATAACGATTTAAAACAAGCAAGGAAGTTGAACTATTGTCCAATTTTGAGAAAAGATTTTATTATTGATGAATACCAAATAATAGAAGCTCGTTCGATAGGAGCTGATGCAATATTGTTAATTGCAAGTGTGTTGTCAAAAGAAGAAATTATTCGATTTTCGGATTTAGCAAAAAAGCTTTCATTAGAGGTTCTTTTAGAAATTCATAATGAAAAGGAATTGGAGAAAATACCAAATGAAGTGGTGTTAATTGGAGTTAATAATAGGAACCTTGAAACGTTTGAAGTCTCTCTTCAGAATTCAATTGATCTCTTTCCTAAACTACCGAATTCAGTTGTTAAAGTTGCTGAAAGTGGTATTAAGAATCCAGAGGATATTGCTTTGCTGAAGAGCGTTGGATATAATGGGTTTTTGATTGGTGAGCAATTTATGAAAACTCCAAATCCATCTAAAGCATGTCGAACATTTATTGACGCGATTAAAGAGCAAGAAAAAAAGGAAGCATGAAAGTAAAAGTTTGTGGATTGAATGATGTTTCTAATGTCTCAGAAGTAGTGCAACTTCAACCTAATTTTATTGGCCTCATTTTTCATGATAAATCTCTGCGTAATTGCAATATGGCTTTTAATGTTGTTAGAGGTCTGAATTTGGGAACGACTAAAAAAGTTGGGGTGTTTGTGAACGAACCAAAAGATAAGCTTCTGCGCACAGTAACTGAGTTCGGTTTGGATTATGTTCAATTGCACGGAGGAGAATCAGTTACGTATTGTAAAGAATTAATTGCTTCAGGATTAAAACTAATCAAGGTATTTTCAATCGATGATTCTTTCGATATGAATGACACGAATGCATTCCAATTTTGTGATTATTTATTGTTCGATACTAAAGGAAAAAACCCTGGAGGGAATGGAATACAATTTAATTGGGATATCCTCAATAAGTATAAAGGGACTGTTCCTTTTATTTTAAGTGGAGGATTAGAGTTGAAGCATTTAAGTTCCTTGCAAGAAATAAGTCAAAGTTATCCGCTATTGTCAGTTTTGGACATCAATAGCAAATTTGAAATTAAACCAGGCTTGAAGGACATTGGCTTGGTTGGAGAATTTATAAATGGAATTAATATGAATAAGCATGTATAACGCAAATGAAAAAGGGTTTTACGGGAAATTTGGGGGCGCATACATTCCCGAATTATTGCACAATAATGTGGAGGAACTTCGATTGGCGTATCTTGATATTTTAGGTTCTAAAGAATTTAAAACAGACTTTGATGCTTTGTTAAAAGATTACGTGGGTCGCCCAACGCCATTGTATTTAGCACAAAATCTTTCAGAACAATATCAGACCAATATTTACCTGAAGCGGGAAGATCTGACCCATACTGGAGCCCACAAAATAAATAATACAATTGGTCAAATACTAGTAGCAAAGAAATTAGGTAAAAAAAGAATTATAGCTGAAACGGGAGCTGGACAACATGGTGTCGCTACAGCAACAGTTTGCGCATTAATGGGGCTGGAGTGCATCGTGTATATGGGAGAGGTTGATATTCAACGCCAAGCTCCAAATGTTGCTCGAATGAAAATGTTAGGCGCTACAGTTATTCCAGCAATTTCAGGAAGTAAAACCTTAAAAGACGCCACCAATGAAGCAATAAGAGATTGGATTAA
>Ga0206130_10007748_pt1 | contig 11765 bp, 13 predicted proteins | sample Helgoland_Spring_9_FD_148637 | JGI IMG/M metagenome (GOLD analysis project Ga0206130, IMG submission 148637) | Pelagic subsurface seawater microbial communities from Kabeltonne, Helgoland, North Sea - Helgoland_Spring_Bloom_20160512_1 | ecosystem: Environmental > Aquatic > Marine > Epipelagic ...
CAATTACAGATGACATGTATGGTTTTCTAAGAATATTTAGGATCTGATTAGTTTTTATTCCTATTATTTGGGATGTATTTATTGCCTTTAAGGCATTTGTCACCTAAGCAAGCTTTTAAAATCATCAAGCTGCTTATTAGCAGAAGTAAGCTGAACTTGTGTTTGATTGTGGAAGATTATTCTTTTTGAAAGTTTTTTGGGCGTATTTAAATTCTTGATAGAACTATCGGCTTGGAATTACTTGCTATTGTATTTGATTTAGTTGGAATTTGAAATTAAGTAGGTATGGATCTTTTTGACGAACTAATTGGTGAACAACTTAGTGCTGTTACGTTTGTACAGGATTACTTTCAGTTATGGTTTGATGGACCTGGGATAAATGTTACTAATCCCACAACCATAAAGCAAGGCGATAAAGTAATCATTTCTTGGTCAGAAGGTTTTAGAGATTCAATCTGCGCTCAGATAACTAAAGTTGTCACAAAAGTAGAATTGAAAGAAAATGTTCATTTTAGAGTAGTTTTTAGAGATAATTCATTCATTTCGGTTTCCCTTAAGCTCAGTGACTATAATAGCCCTGAAGCAATTTATGCACATGGATTTGTGAATAAAGGCTGGGTTGTCCTATGATTTAAAAAGACAGATGAAATGATCTATGCACGGACCAATGGATTGAAGACTTGCATCTCAGCGATTTATTGGATTAAGATTTTGAAAAAGAATCGTTTAATAGATGTAAAATGTTTCTTTTTTATAAGCTTGTAAATAGATCTTACTTGTGAGGAGTAGGATTAGTTTTTTTATGTCAAGTATTAATTTTTATTTAATATTTCGATTTTGGTCAAATAGCAATCAATTTTTTTTCGTTTGAATCATTATTATATCGAGAACCATAAATACGGACCAATGAGAAAACACCTTTTATTTATTTGTGCCTATAGTTTATTACTTTCCTCGTGTATTTTATTTAGACCAGCTACTAGTGGTACCACTGTTGACATAGAATCAGATATTGAAAATGCACCAAGTGCTGATTTGATTGATATTGCCAGAAGTCTAGAAGGAATTCCATACAAGTATGGGGGCACGACTAAGCGTGGCTTTGATTGCTCTGGATTTACCTCATATGTATACGATAAGAACAACGCTACGATTCCGCGTACTAGTGGAGAACAAGAAAGATATGCACAAGCTGTTCGGATCAAAGATCTCAAAAGAGGAGATTTAGTTTTTTTTAGACCTAATAAAGTAGGAAAAGTATTTCACGTTGCCCTAGTTGTAGATAATCATAGAGATGGTGTTATTGTTATTCATTCTACCTCTTCAAGAGGTGTTGTCGAGGAAAATATCACTAAATCTTCCTACTGGTCAAAGAAATATTGGACCGGTGGGCGAGTTTATAACAATTAATTGATGTTGTTAAATTTTTATAGATGCTTGATTTATGTATTTTTGTAGTCCTAAATCAGAGCAATACATATGATTAATTTAATTTTGTTCGGACCTCCGGGATCTGGAAAGGGCACACAAGCCATAAAACTAGTCGAGAAATATAATCTTCTGCATATATCTACAGGTGATCTTTTCAGGTATGAAATGGGGAACAATACCCCACTTGGACTAGAGGCTAAGAGCTATATTGAAAAAGGGCAACTTGTTCCTGATTCAGTTACAATTGGTATGCTTAAGAATAAGGTAGATACAAATCCGGATGTTTCTGGGTATATTTTTGATGGATTTCCAAGAACTATTAATCAAGCAGAGGCGCTAGATAGCCTATTGGCTGAAAAAAAATTAGTGATAGATAAGTTATTGTCTTTGAAGGTTGAAGATGACGAGATTGTTAAGCGTATCCTTCATAGAGGGAAAACCTCAGGACGCGCTGACGATAATGATGCATCGATCATCCAGAATAGGATAAATGTTTATAAGCAAGAGACGAGCCCTGTTTTCGATTATTATGCAAAGACTGGTAAGTCAGTACTTGTAGAAGGAATGGGTGATATTGATGAGATATTTGAACGATTAAACGCAGAGGTACATGCAATCTGATCTTTTGATCAGAAATTTTCTATTTAAGTGAGTAAGATATGGCGGAGCAGAATTTTATTGATTACGTAAAGGTTTGTTGTAAATCAGGTGACGGAGGAGCAGGTGCAATGCACTTTCACAGGGAGAAGTATGTGGCAAGAGGAGGTCCTGATGGTGGAAATGGTGGAGATGGAGGACATGTTATTCTTCGTGGAAATAGAAATGTATGGACTCTTTTAGCGTTGAAGTACAGAAAGCATGTTACCGCTGAAGATGGTGGTAATGGTGCCGGTGCTCAAAAGACTGGTAAAAAAGGTGAAAGTATCATTCTACAGGTGCCACTCGGTACAATAGCAAAAGATGCTGAAACTGGGGAAATAGAGTTTGAGATTACTGAGGACGGTGAGGAACGAATTCTAGTTTCAGGCGGTAGAGGAGGATTAGGTAATGCGCATTTTAAGACTTCCACGAATCAGACACCTCGATACGCTCAGCCTGGAGAAGATGGTGGAACAGCCTGGAAGGTGCTAGAGCTTAAAATGCTCGCAGATGTGGGTCTTGTAGGTTTTCCTAATGCAGGTAAATCAACCCTTCTGTCAGTTATTAGTGCTGCAAAGCCAAAAATTGCCAATTATGCATTTACAACACTTGTACCTAATCTAGGTATGGTGAAATATAGAGATGCCCGATCTTTTGTCATGGCAGATATTCCTGGGATTATTGAGGATGCTCATAAAGGAAAGGGTTTGGGGCACCGATTTTTGAGGCATATCGAGCGAAATGCAACCTTGCTATTTATGATATCTTGTGAGTCAGATAATATAAAGGGGGAGTACGGCATTTTGTTGAAGGAGCTAGAGAAGTTCAATGAAGAGTTAATTCATAAGCCTCGGATTCTTGCTATCACTAAATCTGACATGATTGATGAGGAGCTTAAGGAATGGATTTCTTCTGAATTACCGGATGATCTTCCGCACATATTTATTTCCTCTCTTACCAATAATAATATTCAAGAATTGAAGGATGTACTCTGGGATATGATGAAAAACCATAAATAGATTATGGCTGATATCCTTAATATATTCGATACTATATTGAAGCGCTTTTCAGAAGAAAGCATCCTCAATATTAGCCTGCTTGCTCAGTCAGGATCAAGTCGAAAATATTATAGGATAACCACTCATTCAAAGAGTTTTATAGGTACAGAAGGTTCAGATTTAAAGGAGAATGCTGCTTTTTTGGCACTTGCTGAACATTTCCAAGACAAAGGAGTTTCAGTACCTAAGATTTATGCATACAGTACAGATAAGCGCTACTATATACAAGAGGATATAGGAGATCAAAGTCTTTATCAGTTACTACCTGAATCTGGACTTAAGCACAGCGATCAACTTCTAACATACTACGAAAAATCCATTGATCTTCTATTGAAGGTTCATACAGAGGGAAGTCAACAATTGGATTACGGTATGTGTTATCCTGCATCTGAATTTGATGCACTTTCTATTCAGTGGGACTTAGAGTATTTCAAATATTATTTTTTGAAGCTCAACGATCTTAGTTACGATGAACATGCCTTACAAATTGAATTGGATTCTCTTCGTGACAAAGCTGCATCAGTGCCGCGTACATGTTTTATGATACGTGATTTTCAGTCTAGGAATATTATGCTGAAGGATACTATGCCTACGCTCATCGACTTTCAAGGTGGGAGACTCGGACCTTTTCAGTACGATCTAGTCTCTCTGCTTTGGCAGGCAAAAGCAAATCTACCCCACAGTTGGAAAGAGAAGCTCAAGCATAGATATATTGCTGGATTAAGGAATTCAGTAAACATAGACATAGATAGTTTTGATTCACAGTACTGGCTGTTCGTTCTTATTCGAACTATGCAGGTCTTGGGTGCTTATGGATTGCGAGGAGTCGTTCAGGGCAAAACACATTTCATAGAGAGTATTCCATTTGCAGTGGCTAATTTGGATTATTTATTTTCCGAAAAATCCGACCATCTTCCAAATCTGCCCCAAGTAAAACAAGCATTTAAAGATTACTTAAACCGAATTTAAAGCACCTATTATGCTTCAGGTATATATATATTCTTTTTCCTATAAACAGGGTTATCCTAAAGATGACAATGGTCATGGTGGGGGATTTGTTTTTGATTGCAGATCTATACACAACCCAGGGCGGTTTCAGCCGTATAAAAAACTGACAGGGAGAGATGATTCCGTGAAGGTTTTTTTGGAAGAAGAATCAGAAATTGGACTATTTTTGAAGGATGTTTTTAGTTTAGTCGACAGGTCTGTTGAAAAATATATAGAACGTGAATTTGATGCACTTTCTGTTTATTTTGGATGTACAGGAGGGCAGCATAGATCTGTGTATTCAGCTGATGCATTAGCAAAACACCTTTCAGCTAAGTTCAGCGTAAAAACAGAGGTCTTGCATATTGAGCAAGAGAAAAAGAATTGGATAAACGAATAAATTAAGGGATTGATTTATGAATATAGTGGTCAAAAAATTTGAAGATCTTACAGTTCAGGAACTCTATGACATTATGGTCCTGCGACAGGAAGTTTTTGTTGTGGAGCAGGATTGTCCTTACCTGGATGCAGATGGAAGGGATACCTTAGGTTGGCATGCTATGCTGATTGATGGACCGGAGGATCAAATTATGGCCTACACAAGATTGTTAGGACCAGGAGTTTCTTATGAAAAATACAGTTCTATTGGTCGAGTGGTTAGTAGCCAAAAGGGAAGAGGAAAAGGCTATGGTAAAGCGATTATGGATGAAAGTGTTTCAAAGTTACTCTCGCTCTATCCAGATCATTCAATAAAGATATCTGCTCAATCCTATCTGTTGAAATTCTACACGGAATTTGGCTTCGTAAAAACAGGTGAAGAATATCTTGAAGATGGCATACCTCATATGGGAATGATCAGAGAATAAATATATCCTCTGATCATTTTTACCTTTATTAGTTCAGCAAACTTTTGTGTGTTGCATCTAGAATACTTCGAACTTCTTCATGTGTTGCTCCCTGAGCATAGACCCTTAATACAGGTTCTGTACCTGAAGGTCGAATCATGACCCATTTACCTGGTTCCAAGATAAAACGGTAACCGTCTACATCATGGGTTTCTTTAACGGTATAATTTCCTATTGTATTAATCTCACCAGCTTTGCATTTAGTGATGATTTCCTGCTTTTTTGCCTCCTCAAGATGCAAATCATCTCTATCGTATTCGAAGCGTCCTACTATTGCGTATACCTCTTCTAATAAAGCAGTAAGTGATTTTCCTGTCTTAGCCATGAATTCAAGAATGAGCAAGCCCATCCAAATTCCATCACGTTCAGGGATATGTCCTTTCACTGCAAGACCACCGGATTCTTCCCCACCAACTAATAGGTCTGTGTGAGTCATGATTTCAGCAATATATTTGAAACCGATTTGGGTAACCTGATAGTCCAATCCATAATGTTCAGCAAGTTGCTTCATTTTGTCTGTAACGGAGAAGGTTACTACTACTTTTCCTGTCTCATTCTTATATTGCTTCATATACATTAGGAGCAATAATAGTAGTCTGTGGCTATCTACGAATTCACCATCTTCGTCATACATTCCTATGCGATCTGCATCTCCGTCATTGGCAAGTCCAGCATGAATGCTAGAATCATTTTTTATCGTTTCGGAAAGCGCTTTAAGGTTTCTATGTATTGGTTCAGGTGCCTGCCCCCTGAAGCTTGGATTTACATCGCAGTTTAAGAAAACAGAATCTGGAAGTAAGCGCTTTACCGCGTTCTGTCCAGCTCCGTACATAGCATCATAGGCGAGCTTAATTCCAGAATTTCGAATGAGGTCCATATCGAAATTAGCTTCTACATGATCGATGTACATCTGCTCTAGGTCCACATGTTTAATCAATCCTTTTTCTTCCGCTTCTTTTATAGGCATTACAGACACACTAGGGCTGTCTGGGATTAGTGCTTCTACTTCTGCAATCTGAGCGGGTATCATAGGTCCACCCAAGCTAGATTTTAATTTATAACCATTATAGTCCGGTGGGTTGTGGCTGGCAGTAATTACAACGCCAAGAGTAGATTCTGTTTTTAGTGTTGCCAGGGAAACCATTGGAGTAGATGCAAAGTTATTGGATATTACAGATGTAATCCCATGACTTGCAAAAACACCAGCAGTTGTATCTGCAAAGAGTTTGCCTCCAAATCTACAATCATAGCCAATAACAGCTTGATTGCCTCCATTATTCAATATCCATTTAGCAGTTGCTTCTGCTACTCTTTGTACATTATTGACTGTATAGTCTTTTGCAATAATGGCTCTCCAGCCATCTGTTCCAAATTTGATTTTATCCATAATAATATTTTTGCCTGCGATAATCGATAAAGCTCGCTTGCTTTTGTATTTTGTTTTTTGGTTTTGAGGGTGTAAAAATAGGAAATGTTTGCTGAAGTTATAACTTATGCTAGAGCTAAAGCTAAAGCTGCACAATATTAATTAGTTAAGTTTATGAAGGATACATACAGGCATAAGGGTATGAGGCGCAATTTAGTAGATGACCTCAGGGAGAAAGGAATAAGCGATGAGCGTATCTTGGATGCCTTTATGGATCTGCCCAGGCATTATTTCTTGGATAATGCTTTTGAGGAATGGGCATATCAGGACAAACCCTTTCCGATAGGCAAGGAGCAAACCATCTCTCAACCTTATACCGTTGCTTTTCAAACTCAACTTTTGAATATTAAGGCTGGAGAAAAAGTCTTAGAGGTAGGAACTGGATCTGGCTATCAGGCGGGAATTCTTGGATTGTTAGGAGCAAATGTAAATACAATTGAGCGGCATCAGGATTTGTCTTTGAAAGCGGAGCGATTGTTGAAAAGTCTCGGTGTTACAAATGTTAGGTGTTTTTTTGGAGATGGTTATCAGGGCCTACCAAGGCACGCGCCCTTTGATAAAATATTACTTACTTGCGGAGCTGCGGAAATGCCCGAAGAGTTGTGCCTTCAGTTGAAAATAGGTGGTCAAATGGTCATCCCATTGGGTAGCGGTGTTCAAACCATGTTCCGCGTCACCCGAGTTGGAGATAAAGCCTTTGAGCGGGAGCAATTTGGGGACTTTAAGTTTGTACCCTTTCTAAAAGGAAAAGAGACGTAAATTTTACGCCTCTTGTTTTGTGTTTATTGTCCGACTTTTCTTCCTTTTGCTTGTTTGCTATTAAATTTCGTGATGTCCTTCTGTTTGATGTCTACCATCAATCCAGCCAGTAGCTTATTAGCATTTACAAAGTATTTTGTGTTTCCATAGGTCACTTTACCCTTTCTTTTATCCCATTCAGATGCCAAGAGAAGGTATCGGCCGTCTGCCTTTGGGTTCGGTCCAAAGATTAAGAACTTGGAGTCATCTTCTGCGTCAAATGAAACAGCTATTTGGTTTTTGGATGGTTGGAACATCATGATGCCTTGTGTTCCTTTTTTTATGACTATCTCACGGATTTCTTTTCCCGTCTGAACACTAACCTCCCCATCCTCAATAGAGGTCTTCTTGCCGCGTTGAATTTGTCTGAGTGTGATATCTTCACTTGCATAGAATTGAATCTGCTTCAGTTCGCTTTCTGACCAATTGTATTGTTCTACCATGTCTTGGGTAAGCATCTTATAAGAGTGACATGATGTGAGGGTAAAGGCAAATCCAATTAATAAAATCGTTAATCGTTGCATACGCTTTTATTTTTTTCATCAATATAAATGACAAACTATGCTTATGCTTTTTATTAAAACTATTTAACGGCCTTCTTAACTGTATTTAACGCTTAGAGCTAAAAAATTGCTTCATCAAATTTTTACAGGGTTCTTCCATTACTCCAGGTATTACTATGGTTTTTGGATGTAATAATTTTTGATCAAAACGCATGCAACCTCGTTTTTCATCATAAGCTCCAAATACAATTTTGTCAATCTGTGACCAAAATAGTGCTCCTGCGCACATCACACAGGGCTCAAGCGTGACATAAAGTGTACATTCCTTTAGGTATTTGCTGTTGAGGTAATTTGCAGCAGCAGTTATAGCTAGTAATTCAGCATGAGCAGATACGTCCTTGAGTTGTTCGGTAAGATTATGGGTTTTGGCCAGGATCTGGTTTTGTGAAACGATCACTGCTCCGACAGGTATTTCTCCTTTTTCATAAGCTAACTCCGCCTCTTTCAGGGCAATACGCATAAAATATTCATCATTCAAGAGCATGATCCGATTTGTTTTTTGTCTATAAGAACGCCTAAGTTTAAAATTCTTGGGCTTGCAGCAAAAATTCAATTTAAATTAATAATAGTATTGTCGAAATTATATACTTTTGCAGATGGAAAACATAAAATTTACGCATAATAAGATCATAAGTGACGCATTGACCTTTGATGACGTCCTTTTAGTACCCGCATTTTCCGAGGTTCTTCCTCGCGAGGTAGATGTCAGAACCCAACTGACGACAGACATTTCAATAAATGCACCTATTATTTCTGCTGCTATGGATACGGTGACCGAGTCTGGCCTTGCAATTGCAATTGCACGTCAAGGTGGAGTAGGTGTTATTCATAAAAACATGTCTATTGAAGCTCAGGCAGATCATGTCCGTGCCGTGAAGCGGTCAGAAAGTGGTATGATCATTGACCCTGTAACAATTGCTCCAGATGCAAAGATTGCTGATGCGCTTGAACTGATGAAGCAATATAGAATTGGAGGGATTCCTGTTACAGATTCTAATGATAAGTTAATTGGAATCTTGACCAACAGAGATCTTAGGTTTGAGATAAATACTGAACGTCCTGTGCAGGAGATTATGACCAAAGATAATTTGATCACTGCAGAAAAAGGGACTGATCTTGCAAAGGCCAAATCCATTCTTCAGGAACACAAGATTGAAAAGCTTCCTGTCGTTGATAATGATAATAAACTGATCGGTCTGATCACGTTTAAAGATATATTAAAAGTAAAAAATTACCCTTCCTCTTGTAAAGATGAATTTGGTAGACTGCGTGTTGGAGCAGCGGTTGGAGTCTCTGCCGATATGTACGATAGAGTAGCTGCATTGATAGAGGTAGGTGTAGACTTTATTTGTGTTGATACAGCTCATGGGCACTCTAAAGGTGTGCTAAATACTGTAAAAGAACTTAAGCAGAAGTATCCAGATCTTCAGGTTGTTGGAGGTAATGTTGCTACAGGAGCAGGAGCAAAAGCGCTTGTTGATGTAGGGGTGAATGCAGTAAAAGTAGGTGTTGGTCCAGGTAGTATTTGTACAACAAGAATTGTAGCAGGTGTAGGAGTTCCTCAGCTTACAGCTATTAATGATGTAGCGATTGCTTTGGAGGGAACTGGAGTTCCAATCATAGGCGATGGTGGTGTTCGTTATACTGGAGATATTGCTAAGGCAATAGCGGCAGGAGCAGATACTATTATGGCTGGTGGTTTGTTTGCAGGAGTAGAAGAGGCACCAGGTGAGACTATTATTCTAGATGGTCGAAAGTTTAAGATCTATCGGGGTATGGGGTCCTTAGGAGCAATGGAAAAAGGATCAAAAGATCGCTATTTTCAAGATGTTGAAGATGATATAAAAAAATTAGTACCAGAAGGTATAGAAGGTCGTGTTCCTTATAAAGGACATCTTTCTGAAGTTATGGTTCAGTATCTTGGGGGTTTAAGGGCTTCTATGGGCTACTGTGGAGCAGGGACAATAAAAGATATGCAGCAAGCTCAGTTTGTTCGCATAACTTCTTCCGGAATCAACGAAAGTCATCCGCATAATGTTACTATAACAAAAGAATCTCCGAACTACAGGAGAAGATAAATTATAGATAATGACAAAGATCAATCATCGTGGTAGAATCAACTCGGGAGAGGTCGTTTTATTATACGATGGAATTTGTGTTTTTTGTGAGTCGTACATGCTTTTTCTAATGAAGCGAGAGCGTAAGGGGCGTGTACGTTTTGCTGCTCTTCAATCTGATTTTGGTCAAGATGTTTCTAAGCAGCTTGAATCAAAAGGATATGAAGAGCTTGATTCTGTGGTGTTGATCGACTCAGATGGGCAAGTACTTTTAAGGTCGGACGTAGGTCTCACCTTGAGTAAACTGATGACTGGATTGTGGCCACTAGCTCAGGTATTTCTTTTTCTTCCCAAAGGGTTCAGGGATCGAATTTATGATTGGATTGCCCGAAATCGATACGATTGGTTCGGAAAAAAGGAAATCTGTGAAATTCCTACTGCCGCAGACAAAAAACGCTTTCTCGAATAAGTATAATAATTTCAAAATATTGGTATTTTCGTGCTATTAATTTTAATAGCACATCATAAATATAGAACAATGGCAAAGCACACAGATATTGCTACTGTACTTGTTGAGCAAAAGACAGGCGAGCAAATAGAGGTAAAAGGTTGGGTACGCGCATTTCGTGCCAATCGATTCATAGCATTGAATGACGGAAGTGGTGCCAATAATTTGCAGGTAGTTGTCGATTATGAAAATTTTGATGATGCAATAATTAAGGATATCTCTTTCCATGCATGCATCGCTGTAAAAGGCCAGTTAATAGAGTCTCAAGGAAAGGGTCAGGCTGTTGAGCTTGTTGCTGAATCCATCGAAATCCTTGGAGCGAATGAATTGGATAAATATCCACTTCAGCCTAAGCGCCAGACAATGGAGTATCTTAGAGAGCAGGCGCATTTCAGAATGCGTACAAATACTTTTAGTTCTGTTTTTAGGTTGAGACATGCCTTGGCTTTCGCCGTACACAGCTTTTTCAATGAGAATGGATTCTACTATATGCATACGCCTATTATCACAGGTAGTGATGCAGAAGGAGCTGGAGAGATGTTTCAGGTAACAACACTAGATGTAAATAATCCTGCTCGAACAGAGGATAATAAAATAGACTACAGTCAAGATTTCTTTGCTAAGGCCACAAACCTAACGGTTTCGGGGCAACTTCAGGCAGAGATCGGAGCTATGGCTATGGGTAAGGTATATACTTTTGGTCCTACTTTTAGAGCAGAAAATTCAAACACCTCTAGACACCTTGCAGAGTTTTGGATGATTGAGCCGGAGGTTGCATTTGCAGACCTTAAAGACAATATGGATCTTGCTGAAGCATTCGTAAAGTATTTGATTAACTATGTATTGGACAAATACATGGATGATCTTAAAATATTGGATGCCAAAATTCAAGATGACGAGAAGAACATGAAAGCGGAATTGAGAAGGCCTATGGGTCTTATTGAAACGCTTCGCTTTGTAGTAGAGGATGACTTTGCTAGGATTACATATTCAGAGGCAATCAACCTTTTAAGAAGTTCTAAGCCTTATAAAAAAGGCAAGTTCGAATATGATGTAGAGTGGGGGGTAGACCTTCAGGCAGAGCACGAGAGATGGTTGGTAGAGAAAAAATTCAAAAAGCCGGTAATTGTTACAGACTATCCAAAGGATATAAAGGCTTTCTACATGCGTATGAATGAAGATGGCAAGACTGTAGCAGCTATGGATATACTCTTCCCTGGTATCGGAGAAGTAGTTGGTGGATCTCAACGTGAGGAGCGTTTAGATATCTTGAAAGCGCGAATGACTGAGATGGATGTTGAGCATGCTGAGCTGGATTGGTATCTAGATCTAAGAAGATTTGGTGGGAACAAGCATGCTGGTTTCGGACTGGGCTTCGAACGTATAGTGTTGT
>Ga0206130_10007753_pt1 | contig 11753 bp, 9 predicted proteins | sample Helgoland_Spring_9_FD_148637 | JGI IMG/M metagenome (GOLD analysis project Ga0206130, IMG submission 148637) | Pelagic subsurface seawater microbial communities from Kabeltonne, Helgoland, North Sea - Helgoland_Spring_Bloom_20160512_1 | ecosystem: Environmental > Aquatic > Marine > Epipelagic ...
TACAATAACTAGTTTTTTATTTGAACTGGAAAGCTTGAATCCATCAACTAAAATATCCCAATTATTATCAGGAATTAATCTTCCAACAATTAGATAATAGTCTAATTTTTTTAGCTTTAGTTTATCATGAATCTTAGAGGCTTTATCTGTATTTTCTTTTGGACCATATGCAATAACTTTAGAGTCTTTTCCAAAAAGTTCCAAGTATATTTTTCTCATCTCCTCTGCATCATTGACGATCTGATCATAAAAAATTGTTGCCATTCTTGCAGCAAACTTATAGTACGTTGCACCAATTCCTTTCCATTTAGGTCTCAACCACTCAAGACCATCAACATTAATCACAGTTTTTTTATTAAAAAGTTTAGTTATAATTCCAAATGGACCATTAGCCGCATTAACCACAAAAATTATATCATAGTCACTAAAGCAAGCATTTAAAATTGAAAAAAAAGAATGGGTTAACTGACTAAGTGATTTAGTATTTATACCCTTAATATATTTTAGATTGATTCCATTTACTACTTTAGGCTTTTTGTTAAATAAAGTGTTGTGACAATAAACCGTAACCGAAACATTTTTTCTTACTAATCTTTCACTTAACTCTTTTACAAAAGTTTCGTATCCACTATATACATAAGGATATCCTCTTGAGCCAATTATTGCGATTTTCATTTAAAGCTTTGATGGGTTTTTCCAGTAGGAATATAGTCCTTTGTCAAGTTCATAAGAAGGCCATATAAACTGATTTCTTTTTGGTTGATTTTGAGCCCACCTCCACATTTCAGATAGACCTTTCTTTAAATCAGTGTCATGATTAAAACCTAAAATATCAATAGATTTTTTAAATGTTGGAATTGCATGCTCAACCTCGTGACGACCTTCAAGAAAGATCGTTTTACCATCTCCAATAACATCTTTTAATGTCTTATTAGCTTCTAAAATCGAAACTGATTTAATTCCTCCTAAATTTATAATTTCTTTTGAAGCTAAAGGTTCAACTGCAGATTTCCATAAGGGCTCTAAAGAATCATCTATATACGAAAACGCACGCGTCTGTTTACCACTTCCAAAAATAGTCATGGGTTTATTATTCAAATGCTGATACATCCATATACCTAAAACATTTCTGTATTTGTCCCAAATATTTTGTTTAATTCCATACACGTTATGTGGTCTAATTATACACCAATCTAATCCGTGTTGTTCTCCTGCAATTTTAATATCCATTTCACATGCATATTTGGCAACACCGTACGGATCAATTGGACAAGGAGTTTGCGATTCATTAAAAATTTTCTTTTCTCCGTGCCCATAAACAGCCATAGTTGAAGTAAAAACTAATCTTTTTACATCATTAATTATACACTGGTTTACAATTCGGGCAGTTGACTTTAGATTGTTATCATAATTAAATCCTCTTATAAAAGGAGAAAGACCCTCTGCAGCATAGGCCGCAAAATGAAAAACATAGTCAAATTTATATTTTTTAAAAATTTCAAAAAGAGAATTTGAAACTAGATCTAACTTGTAAAAAATGACTTTAGAGTTAACATTGTCAATATATCCACCAGAAAGATTATCAATTCCAATAACGTTAACTTCAGGCTTATTTTCAATTATCCAATCAGCTAATCTACTTCCAAGGAGTCCAGCAACTCCAGTAATCAATATATTCATATAGTCTTCAAATCTAAAACATAAATATTACTCATTGAAAAATTTAAGTATTTTTTTGTTAAATTTTTCTTCCGAAAATTGTTTTTTAATGTAATTAGTTGAATATTGTTTTTTCATGTCAACAAGTTTTTTATTGAAAATATATTTAGCAATTTCTTCACTTGCCATGAAAGCATCATCAAATGGTATTAACAATCCACCATTACCATGATCTAAAATTTCAACAGGCCCTCCAATACAAGTTGAGATAACTGGAAGCTCATGTTGAATAGCTTCAAAAATAACAGTGGGTAAAGGGTCAGGATTTATAGCGCCGTGCAAAAGAAAGTCTGATTGATTCATATACTTGGAAATATTAGAATCAAATCCTTTAAATAAAATATTTTTTTCAATACCTAAATCTTTCGACATTTGCTTCAATACATTCTCATAGGACTCATAACCTTTAAAAGTATCTCCAAGAAAAATAAATTCTGAATCAATATTTTTCTTTTTGATATAATTCGCAATTTCAATAATATACTTATGGCCTTTGTAGGGTAAAAGTCTGGCTATGGTTAAGAACTTTATTTTTTTTGATGGTCTCTTTGAAACAACTTCAATATTAATTTTGGGAACACCATTATATATATGCGTTAGAGGTTTACTTATGTATTTTGACCAGTGACTTTTTACACTTTTAGAGACAACTATAATTTTTGAAGAAAACTTAGAAATCAAAAACCCCATAATCCTTAAATAAAAGTTGTTATTTGGAATTTCATGAATATGAACATAATTGGGAACTTTACATAAGATTGCAGAAATTCCAGAAGCTAAAATAATTGAGGTATTAGTGTAAATTACATCAATATTATTTTGTTTAACATATCTAACAATTTTAAATATTGAAAAGAAAATTTTAAAAAATCTGTCTAAAAGGCCTAAAAGACTAAAGTATTTTCTTCTAAAAACTCCAAAATTTAAATGAGTAGTTTTTATTTGTTTTTCATCAAAAAAATGATCTAGGGGACCTTTGTATGGTAAGAAAACATGAGTTTCATAACCATTTTTATTAAGCAGATCTATCACTTGAATTAATATTTTACTAGCACCATATAAGTCGTTGGAGCTATGAAAGATTAAAATTCTTTTACTCATTTACTTTAATGATTTAAATAGTTTTTCATATGAACTCATAAAGTTATCACTTGAGAAGATTTCTAGTCTTTTCAAACCTTTATTTTTTAATTCTAATCTTAATTTGTTTGAGTTTATCAACAACTCAATTCTGCTTGCTAAATCTTCATGATTATTTTTTTCAAAATATAGAACAGCGTCATTTCCAATTTCATTAAAAACCTTAATATCTGAGCAAATCACTGGTAATTTGTTAGAAAATGCTTCAATTATTGGTATACCAAATCCTTCATCGTTCGAGGGAAAAACATATAAAAATGCCTTTGAATAAAGCTTGTTTTTTTCCTTGTCATTTACGTGCCCAGTTATAATCACATCCTTTTCAATATTATTTTCTTTTATAAAATTTTTAACGGTTAAATATTCTGAATTTTTTCCAAAAAAATTAGTTGTACCAGCTAGGATCAATTTAAAATCTTTGTTCAATGGATTTGATTTAATTTTCAAAAAAGCTTTCACTAGAGTCATTAAGTTTTTTCGTTTCTCAAATGATCCTACATGAAGAATATTTTTTTCAACTTTCTTTTTAATTTTACTTTCAGAACAGCTTTGATAAATGACCTCAATATTATTTTTTTTTCTTAATACCTTGTTTAATGATTTTTTTGAATATTCACTTGTTGTAACTATGGTTGTACTTTCATTAATTCCATAATTAATACATTTTAAGTAATACCATCTCCAAATTTTCGAATAATCTTCTCTGTTTTTCCAAAACAATGAATCGTGTAAGACAACAACCTTTTTTAGATTAAGATTCCAAAATGGCAAAACATAATCTGGACATAATAAAATATCAGGATTGTACCTTAAACACTTTAATGGTAATATGATCTGTTTCCATATAAAATAGTATAGCTGAAACAACCACCTGATTAACCTATTACTTGAATTTAAAAAAAAATGGCTAGAGCCATAAATCAAATCAGTAGAGTATATATAATTTATTTTTTTGTTCTTTAAATTTTTAGAGCAATAAATTAACTGATTTATATAGGTTTTAATTCCAGCAGGAGCTGCTTTTAAATAAAATGTATCTATTAAAACTGTAATCATAATTTAATAAAACAAATTTTTTGATACGATCTTTGAATTGATCCAATTAAAAACCATGTTGTTAGTGAAACAAATAAATAAAGTTCGGCATTTGCTGTAAGTAAAGGAATTATAAGGCCAAATTTTGTTAGTAAAACAATAAAAGCAAGTTCCTTAATATGACCCTTTGAAAAACTATAAACTGAGAACGAATCTTTTATTGATTTAAATAACATTAGTGAATATAAAATCATAGAAATTACTCCCATCTGAACTCCATAAATTAAAAATTGATTTTCCCCTCCAATTTTTATGGCCTGATCAACTCCTGATGCATTACCGCTCATTGCTAAACCTATTCCTAAAGGATTCTCAATGATAGTTAGAATCGCTTGAATCCATTCTATAAGGTGACTAAATGATGAACTTTCGTTAAAAGTAAAAGTATCAATCACAAAATAAATTGAGTCCTCACTCGCTAAATAATAAAAAATCAATATAAAAAAAAGTAACAATACTAAAATGTAAGAAACTGTCTTATAATTTTTAGTAATTAATAACGCTGCAAAAATCACAATTAGTGCTGATAAAATTGAAGCTCTTGAATAGGCATAGTAGAATGAAACAAAAACAATAAGAATGATAAATAAGTTTTTGAATATGTTTTTTTTTGAATCAAGAATTGCAAAAAGTGGAATTGTTAGAAATAAAAGCAGATTAGAGCTATACTCCAAAGGATTTGGAAAGATAGATCCAAACCTTGCTTGGTCAGGAGATCTTTCAAAAGTCCAACTTAATCCAAAATTACCCTCTGGAAGAATATCGTTAATTAATAAATTAAATTTAGCATAATTAAAAAAACTATGTAAATGAAAATTGAAAAAATATTCAATTGAGGATACTAAAAAAGCAATACAAAGTATTGAAATAAATATTTTTTTTAAACTAAAAAACAGATTTTTGTCTATAAAAAAGTTTCTTCCTAAGTAATAGACTACACCGATTAAATATATATTTTTTAAATAAAGTAATTTAACGTAAAAGGATGCTTCACCAATTGGAATAATAGTATATGACGATGAAAGTATTATAAATAAAATAATTATTTTATCTAGAAAGGTTATTTCATATTCTTTTGAGAAAATGTTTTGTTTTGATCCAAAAAAAACGATTATAAAAGAAGAAAAAATTACAAAATCTTTAGAATATTTTATTAAATCCACAAGTAATTTGTTTTCAGAAAAATCAAAAACAATTAACTGAAAAAGAAAATATATTGGTAAAAAAGAAACTAAGTAAATTAATAAATAAGAAAGATTTCCTCTGTAAACTTTTTCTAATATAAAATATACAAAGATCGTGTAGCATATTAAAAGAAGTAGTGAAATAATCATATTTTTTTATAATTAAATCCGTCAATCAATCCTTTGCATACCATTTTTAGTTTAACAAACCTTAGTTTAATTGTAAAATAGGCTGAATAAGAAAATATTTTAATAAACTGATAAATCCAGACTCCAAATAAACTAAACTCTGATTTGTGTTTTTTAATAAAATAAATGTGATTTCTAATGTTTAAATAGTGAGTATATGGTGAAACTGATCCTTCCCAAGATTTTTTTTGAATCCAGGATTTACCCTCGTGATGATAAATTATACTGTCTTTTACAATACCTAAATTATAGCCTTTGTTTTTTATTTTAAAAGAATAATCAGCATCTTCATAGTAAACAAAATAGTCATCGTCTAAATAGCCAATTAAGTCTACTAATGAAGTTCTAAATACAAAGCAACATCCAGAAATCCATTCTGTTAAAGATTCATTTTTTAAACTATTTAATTCAATATTTTTATTTAATGTTAGAGGAATACCAAAAAATTTATTAAATCTTCCCCCAAAATTCCAAACTGTTTTTTTATTATGATAATTCAGAATCAAAGGTTGTACAGCCCCTATTTTCTTTTCTAAATTTAGTCTATTTAATAGAGGTTCAATAAAGTTTTTATCAACCTCTGTGTCGTTATTTAAAAGCATAATGTACTCATATCCTTCACTTTTTGCATATTTAATTCCTTTATTATTGGCTCCAGTAAAACCTAGATTTGAATTGTTTTGAATGAAATGAACCTTAGTAAAATCATTCTTTAAGTGTGAGACAGATTTATCTTTAGAACAATTATCTACAACTATAATTTTAAAGTTTTGATATGAGCAATTAAAAATACTATAAATACAGGACTTAGTAAGCTCATACTGGTTCCAATTTACTAAAATTATAGCCAGTTCTTTATTCATCTTTTTTCAAATAATGATTACACAAAAAATAGTTAATTATTTCTGATAAAATAAGAGTAATAGCCATGCCTAGTCCTCCATAAAAAAAACTAAGTAGAAATCCCAAAATAAATGTAAAGCATACTGTATACCAAGAAGTTTTATTCAAAATTATTTTTCTTTCTTGTACTATTATCATAACCATATTTTTGAAATTCAACATACTAAAAAACGGTAAAAATGCTAATAACGATAAAATAGTTTGACTATACTCAATAAACTCTCCAGATAAAAAATAAATAATCCACTTTGAAAAAAGAGTGACAAGGGTAGCTAAAGAGAAAGTAAATAATAAACTGTTTTTAAAAATTCTATTTAAAAAAATTTTAAAATTATTTTTATCGTTAATAAATTTCCTGGTGGCTTCCTGTAGAATAGACTGGGTTATAAAAACTGGAATCATTCTTAAAAGTAGACCAACTTTTTGAGCTAATGAAAATTTTCCAAGTTCTGAGTTATTTACAAAAACAGACATAATAATCAATGCACTATTTAATGACAAATATCCTGAGAGCGAAGAAAGTGTAAAATAAAAATTTTCATTAATTCTTTTAAGGAATTGTTTTGGTTTTGAAAAACTAAAACTAAAGTCTTGATTACTGTAAATGTAAATCCAGCAAAAAATGTGAACTACTAAACATGATAAACCAAAAAATAGATTAACCAAAAAAGCATCATTACTTGAGTCTATTAGAGTAATAATAAATATTAAATAAAAACTTTTAATGAAAAAATTTGAAAGAACAGCTCCAATTAGCTTATCATTTCCTTGAAAATAAAAAAATGGATTTATTGCTTCGCTAATAATTATTAACAATGAAAAAACAAAAACATTCCTATTAGAAATATCAGGAAAATAAAATATTAGTGTTAAAGAAATTATCAAAAATACTACCCCTAAATACAGCCGAGTTGAAATGATATCGCTAATAAGGTTTTGAGTGTCTATACTATTTTTAAAAGAAGCTATTCTCTTTGGGGCATTGATATTATATCCATAACTAACAATTACTGAAATAACCATAACTACAGTAAAATATAGATTTACCAAACCAAAACTTTCAACCTGAATTTTTTGAAATAGAATTGGGGTAATAATTAAAGTAAAAAGAATATTGATAAGTTGATTAATTGATAAATTAAAAAAATTCTTAAAAAAAATATTTTTAATTTTTTTTTTCATCAGTATTTAATAGTTTATAGTTTTTTGTATAAACTATGAATCATTTTTAAAATGATTGAAAGAATTAAACCTAGAAAAGAGCCGTAAAACAAGGTTTCTAAGAGTTTCCATTTAGAGTTTTCAAGTGGATAAGTGGGCCTATCAATGATTTGAATTAATGGTGTTGAATTTCTATGCGAAACTTTTGCAAGCTCAAGCTGTTTAACTAACTCTTGAAAAATTGCTGTATTTATCTGCACATCGACCATAGCTTTTTGATAAGGAATCTTTAAGGTTTTTAGAAGAGGGTTTAATTTAGGTATGCTTTCATCAAGTGCTGCCAAAATTTGAATTGAATTATTTAATACTTGCCTAACACTATCACTTTCTTTCTGCAAAACATTTAAATTTATTGAAGTCTTAAAGGATTTAGATTCAATGTAAAATTCATTAACGTTTGCTACTAATTTTTCATTAAATATTTTAGCAAATTCTTCACTATAATGGTTAAACTCAACATTTAATATTGTTGTTTTTCTACTTGGTTTAGTAACCACAAGATTTTTTTCTCTTATTTTTTTTGTTATAATTTTAATTACACTGTCTTGTTCTCTATTTAAATTATTTTCTTTATCAAAAACTATTTTATTGGCCTTCCATTTATTTGATTTATTTTGAATTTTTCCAAGCTTATTTATAATCAATCTTTTGCCGTCATTAAAATCTCCATAACTTAGCAAAGTTTTTTTTAACATCGCATCAGATCTATACAAGTCTTGAATATTGTCAATTTGAAATAAACTACTTGCATCTATAAAACTAGATGGATTTATCCCCGCCAAGGAAGCTACAGATGAAAGCTCTCCCATTCCTTTAGAATTATCGTTATCTAAAACAAAACTAGTTTGAGCATAATATTTAGGTTTAATTAAATAGTTATAGGAAATAGTAAAAAATAAAATACTAATTGAAGATAAAATAATATGATTTTTATTGACATTTAAAAAAGAAAAAAGGTCACTAAATCTGTTAATCAAAAATCTTACAGAAAATTCCACATTCAAATTGTCTTTAGTTTCTTTCATAAATTAATTAATTTGAGAAATTGCTAAAATTAATGTAGCTAGTCCAGTTGTGTAATTTAAAAGTTGAGAAACCCCTAATGGAATTTTTTCAGATTTTTTAGGAACTATAATTTCAGCACCAGGTTCTATTTTCGGGTAGATATTGAAAAATAAAAATTTCTTAGTTCTAGCTACGTCACCATTGGCATAAACAACATAAGAACCAGACTTTTTAGCATTTGAATCAAAACCCCCTGCTCCATCTAAGTAATACTTAAAAGCTTTATTTGGGCTAAACCTCACTGTATTTGGATACAACAACTCTCCTCTTAATTTAACAGTTTCCATTTTTTTAGGAACAACAATTATGTCTCCTTCAAAAAGCAATAAATCAGATTTCGATCCTGATGATTCAATTATATCCATTAAATCAATTCCAATCGATTCATACTTATTAGAAGAAAGATAAGATTCCGATGAATTTCTTTTGGCTATCTCTTTAATCCTTTTCGTTTTAGCTGAATTACTTAAATCCAAGTTATTTGTTTTTTCACCATCAGACTTATTAATTTCGTTGTCCAAACGAACTAATAACAACATTTCAGATTCTGTTAAGAATTCCTTATTTTTTGATATTGTTTCTCGTAGTTTTTTTAAACTACTAATTTTTTTTAATTCATCAGAATTTGGCTGAAATGACTCGGTTAATCTAAATAAGGTTGCCCCTTCAAGAAATGCCATGTTTTTGAAGCCTCCTGCTCTTTTTATGAGATCTGAAATCCTTTCGTTTTTTGATGAAAGTGCATAGTTTCCAGGATATGCAACTTCACCCTCGATCTTAATAAATTTTTGAGAATATGAGTTTGTATTTTTTCTTATAATAATTTGATCATAAGGTTGAATCTGAAATTGAAATGGTTTGTCAAGATCATATTCAAAATTTTCTGATAAATTGTTGCTGTTTAATTCATCGGATTTTACAACTCTAGATATTTCAATTCTTTTTGAATTTGCATCATTTGTAAGTCCTCCGGCTTGCAATATCAATTCATCAATTTCAAGATTATTTGAAAAAGGATAGGTTCCAGGAAGATTAACTTCTCCTAAAATTTCAACATACTTTTCCTCCTTTAGATCGTTGATTGAAAAAATTGTTAAAAGATCTTCTTTAACAACTTTAATATCATCAATTTTATCATTCAACAAATCAGACAAATTGAAAGAAATAATGTCAGTAGAATAATCTTTATTTGTTCGTTTTATAGTAGCCTTTTCTAAATAAACATCTGATTTTAATCCTCCAGATTTATTTATCAGTTCACTTACACTCATATTCTCAGAAATAGAATAATTTCCAGGTCTGTTAACTGCTCCTAACACTACAACCCTATTTGAGAATTTATTTAAAACTTCATCAACTTGAAAAACATCACCAGCTTTAATTTTAAAATCATCAAATTTATTTTTTTCAACATCAATTATCATAAGTTCATCTTCAACGACTCTTGTAAGTTTAATTGATTTTGTAAATGCTCTTTCCTTAAAACCTCCAAAATAATTAATTAAATCATTAAAGGATTCGGAGTCTTTAATCTCATATATTCCTGGTTTTTTAATAGATCCTTTAACCTCAACTCTGTTTTCGTATGCTCCTACTAAAATCAAGTCATTATTTTCAAGTCTCAAATTACTAGAGCCATCACCTGAAGTCAAGTATTTGTATAAATCAATGGTCTCCTCTAATTTATTATTTCTAAAGATTTTTATGTTTCTTAGTGTAGCGTTTTCGTTAATACCGCCTGAAACATAGATAGCATTAAAAACGGTATTCAATGCGCTGAATGAATATGTGCCAGGAAGATTAACTTCACCAATAATATTTACTCTTATTGACCTTGGAGTGCCTAACGAAAGGTTTAAATTTGTTTTATTGCTTGACAATCCAGTGTAAATTGGTTCTAATTTAGAAATCAACTTTTCTTTTGCTTTTTTAATAGTTAATCCACTCAATACTACTGGACCAATATTTTCAATTATCAAACTTCCATCTGGATTAATTTCACCATTAAAATAACTTTCTGATTCACCATAAAGATCAATAAATAAATTATCCCCAACACCCAGTAAATAATCTGATGGGGTTGGAATATTAAAATTATTTTGAAAGGTTAAAAATCCATTACCTTTAAAAATATCAAATCCAAAGATATTACTTGATTTATCTCTAATTAATTTAATTTCTTCAATATATTCTTTTCTTAATCTAGTGTTTTCAACTGGGCTTGATGCATTGGACGCAATACGTTTAAGCTCTTGAGAAGTATTAAATTTATTTTTTAGTTTCTGTAAGTCCTCTTCACTGTAACCTTGAGATTTAGCAATCTTTATTAGATCCGATTGATTGAAACCCTGAGCAGTTGCTTTTCTTAGTAACAAATCAAGTTCTGATGAGTTTAGCTCCAAAAAATTAATTGAAGAAAAATCACCTAAATCTTGTGAAAACGAGACAGTTACTGAACAAAAAAGTATAAGTGATAAAAAGATTTTGATTAGTTTTTTCATATTCTATCTAATTTTACTAATATATTTAAATTAACTTTAAGATTTGAAATTTTTTATATTAAAACTTAAAACAAGGCCAAAAGCTATGAAACACTTAGTCTCACTAATTTTTTTACTAATTATTACAAACTTAAACTCTCAAACTGAAATTAAATTCAACTTAGCTTCATCTCTTTTTTTAGTACCTAATATTGGAATTGAGGTTCCAATAAATGAAAAATTCAGCTATCAGTTGGACACAACAGCATCCTTTTGGGACTCAATTGATGGAAGCCCCTACCAATTTGTTCAAATTTTTAATGAATTTAGATTTTATACTAATCCAAATAAAAGAGATTTTTTTATTGGTCCTCATATTGGATACGGAATGTTTACTCTAAGGAATCCAAAGTTTTTAACTGATATTGTTGATACTGCTTTCAAAGAAGAGGGGAGTTACCAATCAGGAAGAAATACATACTATGGGCTTACCATTGGAAAAAAATTTAAACTAAAAAATCCAAGATATGGTTTAGAATTATTTATTGGCTTTGGCTCTTCACAAGCAAATTACAAATATTACAATGGTGATGAGGTTAGAGACTTTGAAAATGATAGGGCATTTAGTAAAAGTGGAGAGGAACTACCTTATAAAGGTGGAGTTATGCTTACTTACAAGCTTTAATTAAGCTCTTTTAAAAATCCCATTTAATAAAATTCCAGTCGTTTTAAAAATTATTTTAAAATCTAAAAGCAA
>Ga0206130_10007754_pt1 | contig 11752 bp, 8 predicted proteins | sample Helgoland_Spring_9_FD_148637 | JGI IMG/M metagenome (GOLD analysis project Ga0206130, IMG submission 148637) | Pelagic subsurface seawater microbial communities from Kabeltonne, Helgoland, North Sea - Helgoland_Spring_Bloom_20160512_1 | ecosystem: Environmental > Aquatic > Marine > Epipelagic ...
ATTCCACTTGTGACCCGATACTTCTCTACTAATAAGCCTACCAGAGTTAGTTCTAGTATTCATCATTTTATGCTCAGACGCTAGTTTAACAGAAGAATATCCGGGGCCTGCTGTTCCTCCAGCCTGCCCCGACTCTCCAATAGCATTGTTAGGATCTGGTAAAATATTTGTAAATTCAGTAAATGTAGCCATTAGTATGATTTATCCTGTACGCTTTCTAGGAAGAACTCTCCATGTTCGTTAGCGGCCTCTCGTATCATTCCGATTATGTTTCCTCGTTGATTCATTAGTAAGTCTTCTACACCCGCAGAGTCTACTGCATTGATTGAGAAGTTTACGTTTGTTTGTCCTTACTGCATTGATTGAGAAGTTTACGTTTGTTTGTCCTCCGGTACCTTGACCTGAAGGAATAATTTGTCCCGGTGTGTCTGGCATGAACAACTCTGGTCCCTGCTCTCCTACAACGTAACCACCACCGGCTCGGTGCTTATATCCTGCGAATGCACTAGTAGGTTTGAAGTCTGTCATTCCTGAACCTATACCTTGCTCTCCTCGTGCATACGCAAGTTCTCCGCCTGCGTTCTGACCTTTAGCCAGATCTACTGAAGCATTGCGTGAGCCTACTGCTATCTGAGAAGGAGCTGCAGGAGCGCTTGAAGCGCCTCCTTGGAAAGTCATTCCAGAAATCATAGAAAGTTGTTGAGCACCCATAGCTGCTACCATTCCTGCAAGTGCGAAGTTAAAGGGCGGAGGAGCGGCACCTAACATAGCTGTTACACCTTGAGCGGTAGAAATGACTGTTTGAGCCATTTTCATTTTCTTATCCATCTCAAAAGCTTTTCGTTTAGCTTGTTCTTTCTTCTTCTCAAGAGCGGCTAGTTTTGCTACACTTCCTGCAGACTTACCGTCTCTTGCTTTTTCTGCCGCAATCTCATTATCTATACCTGCTATTTTTTGATCGCTTGCTGCTTTGGACATCGCCCCTAGAGCAGATATAGTTGCACCTATTGCTCCGAGACCTGCCTGTACTTTTGTGGACATATCCGCAGAATCATCATTTATAACTGCAAATGCAGTTGAGAAGGCTGATTCCATATCTAAAGCGCCTTGAATGGCTGAAGACATAAGAGCGCCTTCAGGCCCCATAGCTGCCAAATCGCTCGCTACTCCTGATAAAGTGTCTTTTGCAACCTGTGCTCTTGCTCCGTCTGCCTCCTCTTTAGTGCTGGCATTTGTAATACTAGCTTGACCTGCAATGGCGGCACTTGCGGCTTTACCCATTCCAGAAGCACTTGCGGCTTTACCCATTCCAGAAGATTCTGCATCTCCAGATAAAAGATCATACTTTTTCTTTATAAGATCAACTTCTTGTATTAGAAGCTGATTACGCTTCTCCTGTAGTTCATTCATTTTTTGAGAACCAGGTATCGCCAAACGAATTTCGTCTTCTACAGTCTGTAACCTTCTATCTGTTAAATCAAGGGCTGTCTTGTTTAGTTCAAGCTGTGATATAGCTCCTGCGGCCATATCGTAGTCCAAAACTCTCTGCTCTTGACCGTATCTTTTATTGGCATCATTTATCTTTTTAAGTTGAGCCTCTAACGCTTTTAGCTTGCCTACTGCATCGCCTCCTTCATCTATTCCATATGCTTTTAATATTGCATTGGCTTTTTCTTTTGAAGCGGCACTACCTTTACCATCATTTAGTATTTTTTCAACATTAATAACGGCTTCAGCTACATTGTCAATTTCTTTTCCGTACAATCCCCACGTAGAAGTTATATCTCCTACTAAATCTTTTGCTTTGTTTACTATGTCATTGAAATTTTCAAAAGCCTGAACACTCGCAGTCGCACTAGTAGCTAGTGCTGTCATTTGAGTAGCGGCTTCTTGTGGTGTCATTTTTCCTGCGAGCATCTTCTGAAGAACGTCATTCACTCCTGCTTGGGACGCTTTAACCGCGTTCAAAGCATCTGCAACGGGCTTACCTTCTTTTCCTAACTGCTCTAGTCTAGTTGCCATAGCATCCGATGTCGATAAAAATTTAGACATACCTCTTATTAAGTCTTTAGTAACCATTTCTTCAACAGCAGCCGACATTTTTCCGCTTGTCTCTTGTACAAGTTTTTCTGCGTCTTTTACATCATCCTTCATCTCGTTGGTATCATGAGTTTTTCCACGATAATAGATACCTGCCATTCCATCTCCCGTGGCAGCGGCAAGGGTGGTTTGTGCCTGAGCAAGCTTTTTCGTGGCAGCAACGTGTTTTAGCAGTTGCTCTGTTTGAGCTGCGGCAATAGTCTCATGCATGGCTTGAGCAGTTTCAGTAAGAAGTCCTGCAATTGGTTTTAAAGTTTTTGCCCAAAGTTGAGTCTGGGTTGCAGACTTGTTTATAGTTTGGGTATATTGTTCTAGTACCTTATCAAACTCTTCGAATCTTTCCGTATTTTTCTTTATTTGTTTTTCTAAACGGGTGTCTTCCATTCCAAAAAGTTTTCCGACCAGAGGGCCTAGTATAGAAACGGCGGCTAGAACAATACCGACATAAGGCATGATAGCCAATAAAGATGCTCCCAAGAATCTTGCTGAAGAGCCCAAAGCAAGCATTACGCCCTTACCTGCTGTCATAATAGCATACAGTCCGCTTTGAGATGCCATAGTCGTTCGTGTCGCAAGACCAAGTTCTCTTAGCGCGGCCGTGTGAGCACGTATACCTGCCATAAGACCTTGCTCTTGAAGAATTCCTAAAGCATTGGTCATGTTTGTCTTGACTTGAGCAAGATTTTGTCTGTAAATTTCCGCTGTTAGCTGATTACGCATTTTTACAGCAGCCTTTAATTTAGCAGTACCAACATTGTGCGCTTTAATAGTATTATTAAGAGCAGTGTGCATGTTTTTAAGAGCTACTCCACCCCTCTTTCCAGAAGCCGCTAAATCATTAAATCTTTTATTCAGAAGAGCGTGAGGCTTAATAGCTTTTAAAGCAGCTTTAGACTGAGCTTCTGTTCGTACAGCAGCACTTGCAGAAGCAGCTGCCATAGAGGTAATACCTCCCATGATTGTACCTGCTACAGAACCCGCATAAAGAGCAACAAGTGCTCCCAGTGCAAAAGTGTTTTCTGCTAAGAAGTTAGCCATTGGGCCTAGGACTTTGTTAAGTGCTCCAATACCTGTTTTTGCTACGTCTTGCAAAGAGGCGGCTAACTTAGAAAAGGGACTGGCTTCGATTGACGCAGAAATACCGTCAAACTTTTGTCTGCCTTGTTCGATGATTGCATTTGTGAAAGCCATACGTCTTTCAAACTGAGTAAGCTCGTTTACATTTTTATTTAGAGTACGAGCATAGTTTTCTGTAGCCTCATCAAGGCGTACCATGATACCCAATTCATCAAGAATTTCTGGTTCAAGTTTTGCAGCACCTCGTATAAGTCGATCCATAGCATCAGCCATATCTCTACCTAGTGCGAGAGAAGCTCCTTTTGCTACTTCGGCAAGACCTGCCATTTGACTTTCACTAAATCCTGCCGACACACCTACAGCAGTAGCTCGCATAGCGGCTTCTGCTGAAATGGCGTTATCTGTGATTTCTTGAAGTTTGTCTGCTACAAAAGTAAGATTTCGTCCTGCGGCTCTACCGGTGAACTCGATACCTTCTTGTAGTTTTGCGATTGCATTGTTCCGAGAAAGAACCCCGAAAGCCGCTGTAAGAGCAAATACCCTAGCGGCGATTTCGGCATACGCAGGTACGAGACCTCCTTGTATGCCTGTAGTCATTTTTGAGAAAGCTTTAGTACCGTTAGAAGTGGCTCCTGCTACTCCTTTTTGCTTCTTTTTGAAATTATCGGCAGTATTACCAGCCTGGTTAAGAGCAGCGGATGCTTTATCGGCATCCTTACCAATAGCTTTTAAGCTACCGTCTTCCATGACTTTAAACTTGACTGTTATTGTGTCTGCCACTATTTCTTTCTCTTTAGCTTCTCCCTTTCCCGTTTAAGTTGATCTTGGGAAGTTTTGATAGCCCTTGACTCTAAATAAGTCAGTAGTTCTAAGAACAATTCATTGTCCTCTATGTCATACATTTCTAAATAGTAAGGCAGTGTTGTAAAGTCTTTTCCCATATATCCTATATCTGGGAAAACTCTATCTCCTAAACTACTAAAAGTACTCATTGCCTGTACTGCTATTTCTGGAAAATCCTCTATATCTGGAGGTATTTCCTCGAGATTGGGCTCTTGCCCCAGTTGCTCACACATCTTAAAATAACGCTCTCGCGTCATTTTTGACTCACTGTTCTTGAAGTACTTTTCCAGCCGGTTTAGCAACTGGGTCTTTTGATCCTGTACGAAAGTTATCAAGATCAAAGACTACCTCATTGAGCCAAGTATCAAATTCAGTCGAAGACGATACCAAAGTTTCTGCGTTTTCTTCAGAGTACTCTAGCTCTTTTTTAGGGTCTTGATCGGATATATCTACGAGTAGTAGTGTTTCAAGATGCTCAAGTGCAAGCCCTTTCCAATTCTTAATTACAGAACGTGTAAACTCTGTAACAAACTTTTCTTCATCTAGCTCTTCTACTGCTTGACGCGTTTTACGATCAAACTTAGTAGTAGTACACTTCTTACGAAGTCCGTTAAGTTCTTTTCTTGAGAGATTTGCTACCTCTACCTCAAAGCCTTTAAGACCGGGAAAGTCAACCCAAACTGCTTTGGTATCAACCATTAATTTTTTTAAGTCCATCATTGTTCCTTATATGTTGTTAAATGTTATAAATGATCTATTAGTGTCTGTATTATCACCTAGATCCGTGGGGTTGTCATTCATTTTCCAGTCATACGCTTGAGTAAAAACATCTGCAACTTTGTTTCTATTTGTAAAGGTACAATTTAATAGATTGAATTGAAAACCTTGCGTTGCACTTTTTCCTGCTTTAATTACGATTGGAACTCCAGTCTTCCACTGTTGAGTATGACTGTTAAAGTTGCTAAGTACATACTGTCCAATTGAACCTGAAAGAATTCGTTTCTTTAGTGTGAAACTAGAGGGGTACATTGAGGTGGCAGCATTTGTCACATTCAATGCATCGTTGACAGTTTCATAGGGAGTCCACTCTATCTCATTCTGTAACTCCGCGGAAACTTCGTAGATCCCTTCCGTGAGAGAAGTGGAGTCTACTGATACCGACAGATAATCAATACGCTGGTGCGTACGATTTGCTGAACGGGAGATCCTGCCTGTAGTAGGTAGGGATACTCCTTTCGATAATCTAGAGGCTTCGCCTGTTATTGTCAACTTGAGGTCCTGTAATTTCTCAATTAAGAATGCCCCATTTGTTGCAACGCAGTTATCTAGTCTATAGTTATCATTTGGTAATTTTATATGTAACGTAAATGTATTTAATGTATTTGTACCTGATTTATAATCTACTAATAAATCTTTAACTACTGATAAGTCATTTTCTGTAAGAGCCGGTACTGTAAATTCAAAATTAGCAGGATTAGCTTTTGTAATACTAGAAGCCTCATGCATCTTGCTCTGATCATGTAACGTCTTTTGAGGATATGTTTTATCCGTAAAAGTTTGACTAAAGTTTATGTCTGAAGTAACATCTAATCTTAAAGGGTAATTATTATTACCAATAGTTTGATTAGTATAAATTCTTAAATCGGAGCCTGCTTGTCCTGACCACGGTGTTCTGTGTGCACCTACACTACCCTGTCCTGCGACTGCTAAAAAGCCTTCTAACCATCCTCCTTCATTACCGCCTGTCCACTGATTATAAGAACCGTCGGTACAGACTTCGCTAATTACAAGTCGATTATCTATCCAGAGCTTAGCTGTTCCGTTTGGGGGATCGTACTCCCATGCAACTGTATGCATCTTATCATCGAACTCCGGAATATCTTCTATAGGAATTCGCTTATAAACTCTTTCATTATTACTAACTTCAGTATTTAGTGTTCCAGTTCCTACTCTAAGCATTAAAAATCTAGTACCAGAAATAAGAGTTTGACCTATCCAAGTACCATATCCTGTTCCACCGTGTTCAAAAATAACTTCATGATCATTTGAGAACGTAGAAGGTAAAACTACTTCTCCGGCAAATAATGTTTTTAGGTGCTCATTTGCCCCTGAAAAAGCGCCACTATTAGCTTTTGAAGTATTCGGAGCCAAAGTTTCAGATACAGTCATGCCACTTTCAACAGGGTAAGTTGTTGAAAGATAAACTTCTGCCTGTTTTAAAAAATTATAAGTAGCCATTTTTCTCCGGATAATAAAAGGGGCTCGAAAAAGAGCCCCTTCTAACTTTTTCTATTTCATAGTATAGTCGAAATGACCTCCTATGTCAAGAACTTTTTTTACGCACCTATGTACTTGATTCCAAGTTCATTGGTAGAACTGATGTCTGTACCCAAGGCATGGAAATTCACTTCCAAGGAGATTACGTCATCAATAGAGTGAGTTGGTACTTCTAAGTGACAAGCTGCCATGTTGAATTCAATACGGGGAGTAGCACTTGCGCCACCAACTTTAAAGTTAAGATCAAACTTATTAGTAATAGTGTCGGTATCTTCAATGATACGCTCAAACAGATCCATGCTAGAATCAGTAGCTGAATTTAAGTAGCAAGTAAAGCTTCCGCCAACAGTACGAGTTCCAGTTACATGGCCCAAAGGCTGGTTAACTACACCGAGAGTTTCGGGGGTTAAGAATGTCATGTTATTAGAAATAGTAATATTACCACCGGTCAGAGTCATATTATAAGTTTCTGCATCTGAATCGCCATCAGCACTTTCGCCACTTGATAACAAGTGATCATCAGCAGTAGTCATAACAAGTTGAGTAAGACGGTTACGAATAAAGTTAGTAGTAGAAGTGATTGCTTCATAACGAGTCGCAGTTGGAGCAGATGCTTCAGTAATAATAGTGCCCATTCCAGACCATGCAATAGTAGCGATGCCATCAATGTCAAAATCAATAGACGCTTCGTTCATACAGCAATTTGCAATCTTGTAGGTAGTTGCGGTTTCACCTGTTTTACCAAGTACAAAGTAAATGTTTGCAGTACCCAAAGTAGAAGTGTTAGAGTCATCAAAGTCAATCTCTAAATCTGTACCATCTTGTGTAAGGCCTTGAGCCCATACAGATACTTGACTGGCACTAGGTACGGTATATCCTGCACCTGCGTTACCAACCATCATAGCCCAGAGTGCTTCTTCTACAGCGTGATGCGCGACTTGGTTGTCTGCTCCACCTGCTGCGTAAGCTGCAGACTTAAAGGGTCGTGCATAAGTAGAAAAACTCCACTCTGCAGGAGCATAAGAGTCGTTAAACATCTTGCGACCACGACGGCTTCCGCCACCTGATGCTTCCATTTCGTTCAAAGTAATCTCTGAACTGTTTGTTGCTTGTGAAAAAGAGAAACCATCCAAAACTGGAATCTCCCAAATTGCACCGGCTACTTCTGCACCTGAGGCATTCAAGGGTGCGACGTAGACTTTGGTGTCTCTGCTAAAAAATAATGTATCAGCCATAGTTAATCTCCTATGTTATCTTGAAAAGGCTAGGACGTGAACGTTTGCTCGTGCCTGCATTTTCTAGTATCGAACCTCTATTAGCATTTCTCCAACGCCTAAGGGTTCAAGTACACCTTCATCAGTATCAATACTAACGATTGTGATTTGTTGTGTGTATTGAGTCGTACCTGTACGATCCAAATACGCTAATCGAGAGCTATCTTCCAATATAGTTTCTACGTCTTCCATAAGCTCATCTAATGCTTCTACTGAGTCTTCTGCTTGTACGTAACATCTTAATGTAATAGAAAGAAATCTGTCTTTATATCCAGCACCCTGATACTCTCTTGTCTCAGAACCGGCATTTAGGTGAACTGCAGGAAATTCCTCCACTTCATCCCAAAACTTTAATCGAGGAGAAACATTTTCATTTAAATCACTTAAAAAAGTTCCTGACCCGTCTATGTCTTTGAGCTTTTCAACAATAGCATTTACAATGCCTAAACGTCGTGTTGTATATGCTCTGCTCATTATACTCTCCTGGTATAGAATCTTCCGATTGCAAACTGTGCTGCTATCTCTCGAATAGATTTGTCAATTAGATCTCGTGGATCTCTATTTCCGTTTGCCCAGTTTCCTGAGCTACCTTCCTCAAATACTTGATAAGGATTTCTTTGATAAGTATAACCTATACTAGGAAAGCCTTTTGGTGTCTTTACAATATCAGTAACTTGTACGCTTTCTGCAAATCGTCCTGTTCTATTTACAAGTGCAGGACTTCTCATATTCTTTCTTACGGTATCCGGTAGTGCTTTATTGATAAGTCCTATCATTTGTAAGGGTTGAGAAGCTGCCCCTGCTTTTTTAGCTTTAGAAGCTCTTACTGTTCTCTTTTTTGAAGCATTCTTACCTATGATGGTTTTTTGTACAATACTCTTTGATACATTTGTTTTGCTATTGTTTGCTTTGGTATCTTTAGAAGTTACTGTTGCATTTTTTACTTTCTTAAAAGGTTCTAATACTTCTCTTCTTGCTTTTTTAATTTTTGCTGTTTTGAAAGAGTCAGATCCATCTAAGTCACTAAGTATTCCACCATTTTCTAAAGTTCTTAATGCATTTAGCAGAGCCTTCTTTAGCTTAGCCACTTTAGCTCCTGCTATACCACCTTCTTTTGCATTAGCTCTCTGGGAGCCCATAAATACTTCCATGACTCCGGTGTCTCCGTTTCGTATTACATCCAGCTCTATACCCATTCCTTTAAAAAAGTTATTTCCATGACTCCGGTGTCTCCGTTTCGTATTACATCCAGCTCTATACCCATTCCTTTAAAAAAGTTATGAACAGAAGCTCGAGAAATAGCCTCTTCTTGTAGTAAAGCATTATCTATAGCATCTTTTACTTGGCTCTCAATAATACCTTTTAAGTAGTTATGTTCTAAGTTCCACAAAGATTTTGCTTCTAAGTTTGCATCTGATACCTCTAAAACTTTTTGAACTACTCCGCTGATTCCTTTTGCGGCAATGCCCCAGTTTTTATCATAACTTCTTTTAATCTGATTAAATCTATCTTTCCCACTGGCTTCAAAAGCGGCTTCTATTTTAGAGGGAGTAAACTTAGTAATTGTAATACCATCATCTCTTTTGCTCATTCCTATAACGTTTCTTCCAGTTTCTCGAATTAAAGCCCTAACGTATCTATCAGACTGCTTTAAAATTTTCATTATAGTTGCTTTTGAAATATCGGGATAATTTTTCTCTAGCCTGTCTTTCATACCTCTGCGAATAGCTCTTCTTGTCACTACGAAAGTGTGCATTCTTTTATTTGCAGTCTTTCTTCTATAGTCTTCACTGTCTACGGATAGTTCTTTATGCAGTTTTGTTAAGAACTTTTTCTGTTGTGCTACACTCATTAAAAGTTCTTATACAGATCCAGAACACGCTTAATATGATCAGGAAACGCTACATTGTTTCTCTGACTTGAAGAAGCATTGTTTTGGATACTTGCACCTGCTATCGTTTGACGCGCTTTGTGCTCGTCTTTTGCATAGTAGGTAATCAAATCAATAACAGCAAGTTGTAAGTCTTTAGGACATTCTGTATACCCAGCTTTATAGGTAATTTTTACAGCACCTGGACCCGTAGGCCAGTTCTTTTTAGTGCCATCGGTATTCACTCGATAAACACTATCTGTAGAACCGTCTACATAGTATTCTGTGGAAGCAACAGTAGTATATGCTTTACTGAAGTCTTCTCTTTCTTGTACGGAAGTAATACTTACAAAAGGACTTTCTGTAAGCTGAACCAAGTTTGTAGACCAGTTTATACTAAACTCTTCTGCTTTGTCGCTAGAGTAGTGATCTACAATGGTTGTTCCGCAGTAAGTTTTCACTAATTGACTTACGGCAGTAATTAAAGAATTGATGCGAGCATCTTCCTTTGTGCTCTGAATGTTTTCAGAGATTTTATATTCATCTAATGTGATTAAATTTGCCATAAGTCCATTACTAAAAACTTAAGGGGAGCAAGCTCCCCTCTCGTTTTGCTTTTAAATTAAGCGATTAGGTCGATCTTAACTGCAGATCGGTTACCAGCTGAGTCTGCAACCAACTCTTCAAAGCCAAGGGCTTGTGAAGCGACGATTACGTTACGCTGATTACCAACTTCGTAGTCAGTCTCAACAGTTACGCCACGTAGACGTGGGATAACATAGTTGCGAGTGTTAACTGCGAATGCTACAGGTGCACCGGCTGTTTCAGCTGGGAAGCTGTCAGATACGATTACTGGAGTACCGAATACAGATCCGATTTGACCAGTGATCTTAGTAGCTAGATCAGAACCAACGTCAGTTACGTCCTGGAAGCCTGCATCTTCGATAAGCTCAAAGTAACGAGCCTGAGATACAACATAGGCGAGGTCACTAGGATTAATACCATACTTACCCATGTCCTTACGAGCGGCTAACAACAGAGCTGCGGTCAACTTAGTGCCATCAGAGATGTCAAGAGTAGTACCGTGAGCAGTTGCGAAACCGTCAAGACCAGTGATAGAACCAGAACCATTGATGATAGCGTTATCAACAGCGCGAGCGTGAGCACGTGCTACTGAGTCAACAAGCATAGGCATCAAGTTAATGAGAACTTGCTCATCTACGTTGTTGTCCATGAAAGTCTGGCTGATCAAACGGTAAGCGTTCAAGATTACCTGTGAAGGCTTGTAAGTGCTGTCAGAAGCACCACGGTTTTCCAAGTTACCTGCTGCAGCTGCACCAGTTTGGAAAGTAGCGGGCTCTACGTCAGGCTGGATTGGCATTACAGTAGCAGCACCATTCACCTGAATCTCACGGAACAGACCAGCTGTACGCAAGTTTAGAGTAACTTCTTTTTCGATTTGACGAGCAACTTCTTGATCGATGTCACCAGCGTTGGAAGCATAGTCAATACCAGCTTTTTCCATGATACCCTGAGCAAAGTCAGTGTTCATGCCTTTGCCAGTGATAGTACCAAGTAGGCTAGCTTGCATGAACTCGCTGCCCCACTTAGAAATGTCGCCCTTTTCAGAACGATCAGCAAAAGTGCGCTTGCTGTTACGCATAGCTTCGATCTCAGAAGACTTCTCTTCTAGTTCGGTTTTAAATGAAGCGAGTACTTCGTCCATCTTAGCGTCTTTTTCAGACAGCTTAGCTTCGAAGTCGCCCATAAGTTTCTCAACGCCAGACTCAATACCAGTCTTAACTTTGATTTCTTGTGCTTCAACAAATGAAGCCTGTTCAGCTGCTTTTTCTACTTCTGCTTGCTCAGCTGCTTTTTGCTCGGCTTGCTTCATAGCAATCTTAGCAGCTGTGTCTTCAGCTACCTTCTTTGCAAAAGCTTCCAAGTCGATGTTTTGATTATCCATCTTGATCTCCTGATCTACGGATTTCTCCGCGCTTTGAGGTGTGTCACTAGCTATTCCCGAAGTAATAACTTCATCCTTAGCCAGAGACTGACCTGCTAGATCTACACGATTTGTGAAAGTTTTTTTGAATTCTTCATACTCAGCATCTGAGTCGAAAGACTTCGCGAGCGAAAAAGTAGCTGACTGATTGCAGGGTACAGATACAACTGATACCTCGAATAATTCAGCGTCCTTAATCATTAGTCCGTCGGTTTCCTTAATATAATCAGCATCCTTGACTCGGAAACCTACGGAAAAGGCCCCAAGAACACCGTCTTTAACTAGTTGAGCAACATTAGCAGGCGC
>Ga0206130_10007764_pt1 | contig 11746 bp, 9 predicted proteins | sample Helgoland_Spring_9_FD_148637 | JGI IMG/M metagenome (GOLD analysis project Ga0206130, IMG submission 148637) | Pelagic subsurface seawater microbial communities from Kabeltonne, Helgoland, North Sea - Helgoland_Spring_Bloom_20160512_1 | ecosystem: Environmental > Aquatic > Marine > Epipelagic ...
ATGGAAGTTTGATACCGAGGTGGAAACCCGCACTGTTGATGTTCATATCCGAAGGGTACGCAAGAAAATCGACCATTCTGGCCTTGAAATTGAAACCATTCGTGGGGTTGGGTACCGGCTCATTGAAAAACCCAATAAGCCGTGATTGAATTCCCATTATGGGCAATAGGCTTGCTGGTTATTCTTTTCTTCGGAGGGATTGCTTCCGCTTGGAGGCTCGGACGTTCCCGCGGCAAAAGAAACTGGCCAACGGCTCGCCCCCAGCCCAGAGAGTTGAAAAATAAAGAAGATCTCGCCCGTAGAGACTTTGTCGCCAATGTCTCCCATGAGCTACGTACTCCGGTTTCAATAATCAAGGGTTTCTCGGATTCCATGATTGAGGACTACCCGGATTTGAAGGAGAAGCAAAAGAAACACTTTCTCGAAAAAATACAAAGGAATGCGCAAAGGCTACATGCCTTGGTCGAAGATTTGCTCGCTTTAGCAACCCTTGAAAGAGCAGAACCCTCTCTGAAATTAGAGAAGCTGGACTTCTATGCATTGCTCCGATCGACAGTAGAAAACGGTATTGGTTCCCAAAACTCGTCTACCACCCCCATCTCACTGGATATTCCTGAGGAGAAATTGATAATCCATGCGGACATCCAGAAAATGGTTAGCTTAATTGAGAACCTAGTTGAAAACGCATCTCTCCATGCCGAAGGTGTGACCCAGATTAAAGTGAGGGCACGCAAAGAAAGCAGTGCTCCTTATGTACTATGTTCCATTGAAGATAATGGTCAGGGAATCCCCGAAGAAGAGTTGAGCCGTCTATTCGAGCGTTTCTATCGGGTGGACAAGGGCCGTTCGAGAGAACGCGGGGGCACAGGACTAGGGCTAAGTATTGCTCGCGAAGTAGTGGAGGCTCATGGAGGTGAGATTTCAGCCAGCAGTCTACAGGGCAAAGGGACTTCTTTTTCCTTTCGCCTTCCAGAATCTTCTTAAGAAACTATTTCAGCAGACCTTTATGTCCGTTAATAGAACTAATAGGCTTTTTACACAATTGTAACAATTACGACCCATTAGTGTAATCATTGTATGTTATTTTGGTGTTATGAACTTTTCTAAAAACGGTTTCAAAAAAGCAAAAATAGGTATCTCTATTCTTATCTTTTCATGGTCTTCCGCCCTTTGGGCAGAAGATAAACCATCCACCTTTTATGATGATCTGTGGAGCAAAGCCGTACTTTTTGAAAATAAAGATAATCCATGGGTGAAGAAATTTGCTCTTACGGGACGTCTGCAAGGAGACGCACACAGTTTTGAAAATGATGTGAGTGGTTCCTCTGCCGATGATTCTCAATGGAGACGGTTTCGCTTCGGTTTCAAAGCTGGTTTATTCGGAGGCATCACCCTGCATTCCGAGGTCAACATGAATCTTAACCAACCAGATCCTTTATACCGAAATTTAACCGACACTTATTTGTCTTGGGCTACGGAATCGGGCACGAAGTTTAAAATTGGAAAACAATCCGCTCCATTCACTCTGCATGGCTCCACTTCATCCAAGAAACTTTACACCTTGGAGCGTGGCAAAGTAGCTAGAAATATTTGGTTCACCAACGAATATTTCACCGGAGCATCACTTTCTGGGAGTCGGGATAATTGGGACTATCTGGCTGGCATATATTCAAGTGATGAAGGTCCGGAATTTGACGAGGCATTCGATTACGGAACCTTTGGGCTCATTTCCATCGGGTACAACTTTGATGAGTCTGAATACTTTGACAATTCCTTGCTGCGTATCGATGTAATGCTCCAGGAAGAAGATTCCTTAAATCAAACACCCGAACACCAAAACGCTTTTTCATTGGTGACCAAACTGAAGAATGGAAAGTTTAATTTCTGGGGAGATCTAAGCTTCTCCAATGGATACGGTTCACAAAGCGATGTTTTGGGTGCCCAACTGATGCCCTTCTATGATTTTACCGATAAGTTACAGGGAGTATTTAGCTATTCCTATGTGGAGAGCAAAGACGCCCTGGGTGTAGACATCACTAGGTATGAGCGAGATCTTGCTGGTCGTGGGGATGAAATGCAGGAATACTTTTTCGGGATTAATTATTTCTTCCATGGTCATAAATTAAAATGGCAAAATGCTGTTCAATATACAGAAATGGATAACTTGGGAACCAAAGTTTATGAAGGATGGGGATATACATCTGGAATTCGTATAAGTTGGTAAGCACGCTTTCCTCTAAACTTCATCTTTAATAACTCTTAAAATCAAATCATCATCATGGGAAATGTAACCATTTGGGAATTTATTGTTCGCTTTCTTTATATCCTAGGAGGCCTCGGCATCTTTTTGTTTGGCATGCGGGTAATGAGTGAAGGCATCCAAAAAGTAGCCGGGGAAGGAATGCGTCGGATTATGGCGACCATGACACAGAATCGTTTTTTTGGCTTATTTACAGGGCTATTGGTGACCTGCTTGGTTCAATCCTCCTCCGCAACCACAGTAATGGTGGTAAGTTTTGTAAATGCTCAGTTGTTAACCCTGATGGAATCTATCGGAGTGATCATGGGGGCAAACCTGGGCACCACTCTTACCGGTTGGATTATTGCCTCAATTGGAAAATTTAGTTTATCCAAGATCGCCCTACCCATTATTGGGATTGGCTTGCCCTTCGTCTTCATGAGCAAGCCTAAATTTAAACATACGGGAGAATTTCTTGTAGGCTTTGGTCTGCTCTTTTTTGGCTTGAGCGAATTGAAAAACGCCGTGCCCGATGTCAAGAGTCTGCTCAAGAGTGCCGATCCTGGTGACCAGGCAATGGTTGCAGACATTCAAGGTGTGATCGAGTATTTGAATAGCTTTGGCTTTGGATCGGTCATCATTTTTCTCGTAATTGGAGTTCTTCTTACCATCCTCGTACAATCCTCCTCCGCTGCCATGGGAATTACCATCATTTTGGCGATTAATGGCTGGATCAATTTCGAGATCGCTGCTGCCATTGTGCTCGGAGAAAATATTGGTACCACCGTTACCGCCTGGCTTGCCTCCATTGGGGCCAACCTCAATGCAAAGCGAGCTGCCAGGGCACACTTTATTTTTAATATCGCAGGAGTCTGCTGGATGCTTCTGCTCTTCTACCCTTTTATTGGTATGCTAGATAATATTATGCCAGGAGCCATTTACACTGAAGATGTCAGCCGCGAAGAAGCGATTGTATACTTGGGAAACAATGGTTTTTCCGGGGAACCCAGCGCTCAAGATTTGGCTGGTGCAAAGAAGGCCATCGTGGATCGAAATATCCCGCTCCACCTTTCGCTTTTTCATACCCTCTTCAACCTCACTAATATTGCACTCTTAATTGGGTTCACACCTCACCTGGGAAGGTTAGTAGAAAGAATAGTTCAGCCAAAAACCAAAGATGGGAAAGCTCCCAAACCGGGGAGTTTGGCTTCATTACACTACGAAGGTTCAGGAGTTTTACCAAAGACCGGCGAACTCAACCTTGCCTTAGTCGAAGGTGAAGTTAATCGATTAGCAGCCATTACTCGTTACATGTTTGAAGGATTCGTGGAAGTATTTGAGCATCCAGAGGAAGACAAAAGCGACTTTATCCGTGAACTTAAGGAACTGGAAGATAAGTGTGACGAACTAGCCTTTGAAGTCACCCAAACATTGATCCATTGCACAACAGAAAGCCTGGCTGGCGAACGGGCCTTGAGGGTTGCTTCCATGCTTCGGGTAACTGCTGAACTTGAAGACATCGGAGATTGTTGTAACCGGCTCGTTCAATTAGCCCACAGAAAGTATAGAAAAAACCGTACTTTACCGATTGAGACTCAACGGGAGATCAAAATATTCTCGGAACAAATCCTCGACTTCATGGAGCTCTACCAATCTCATCTTAGTGAAGGATCAGGCATGCCTGATATTAAAAAAGCCGAGGCAATTGAAGACCGGATTGATGCCTCCCGCAAATCGTTACGCAAAAACGCAGTCCGCCGAATGAAGGAAACTGAGAATTTAAAAGCTGAAATGATTTATGTTGATATTCTCAACGAGATGGAACGGATCGGAAACGATTCCCTCAATGTCGTACATGCACTCAACCATGTGGTTTGAGTTGTGTTAATTACCTTCGAGAATATCAAGCGATTTCAAATTTTAATAATTCCCCAAGATAATATTTAGCCCCATTTCACGGGAACAATTTAAGGGGGTAACCCTCAGCCCCGTTGTGCAACTCTGTAAGATACAATGTAGATCATGGCCAAGGGAATACCATAGTCCCCCCACCTTTCGATCCACTCGAATATATTAATGATCCCCATACCTGAAACTGTATCAGCAGGAACATACAAAAACTCGGTAAAAAGTTTCCAAACCAATACAAGAACTAACAAAATTCGAACAGGAAAACAAAAAATTAAGAGTCCTAGAAAAAATTCTGCGTAGCCAAGCGTTTTGATAAAGGAAATATCGGCGTCAACCCCAATAGATTGCCAATGGTTGATAAGCATTTGCTTTTCTACTGCAAACCCAAAGCCAGCATGTCCAATAAGAAGCAAGGCCAGGCAGCATCTGCAAAGAAAGAAAACAGTATTGATGGTTGATTCCTTGAGCTCAGGCTCTTTGTAAGGATAAAATAATTCTTTTATAGATATTGCAAAAGCCCCGCTCATAACCAAAAGAAAGAAGGGAGGCCCCCAGTTGCCTGCCCGTTCCCAAAACTCCCAAGTTTGCATCTTAGCAACTCGCATGGAATCAGTGGCCAATTGTACGACCCATTGACCATCAATTTGAATCTTTTCCAAGTTCCCTGCCAATGGACGCAGAATTGCTGTCCACAAAGCCCAGAAAAACATCCATAGCAAAACAACCCGGTTTGGCTTCCTTAAAATAATAACTGCCATAAAAATATCAAAGGCACCAACCAAAGGCTGGAGTTTCCAAGCCAGATCAGGTTCAATTCCCTGCGATGCAAAAAAAGGCAACCACCCGGACTTCGTTATTAACCCCCAAGTTCCGTGCCCAATAAAACATAGAGCCGCTGTGATTCTAAAGGTCCAATGTAATTGTGTCTGCAAAGTCTTCTTATCACCAGTATGCGGAGCAAACAGACCCAAGCTAAAATATTGTTTAAAAGTCATTCCAGTCATGTTCATTGACCGAAACAACTTAGGCAATTAAGAAAATATTGATGAATTATTTTCATTTTAAAAACTCTCTCTTCTTCTTTTTTACTATATTCTTGGCCACGGGTATTAACCTCGCTCAGACCGATTCAACTTTTTGTGATAAACTTAAAAGCTTTGGTCATTTTTATGACTCGCCCGATTCAAAAGGTCTGCAAAGTGCCAAATTCTTTTTATCCTATCAGCATCAAGTAGGTCATATCGATGGGGAGGACAAAGAGGGTATTTCGTTTGATGATGACTTTGAAGAGTTTCGACGGGTTTGGATGGGCTTATCGGGTAAATTTGGTACCTACTGGAAGTTTAAGGTAGTTAGTCAACTATCCAACGATCGAAATGCTTACCCAGATGACTACAGGCAATGGGGACATGAAACCTTTCGAGCAGCAAACATTACCCTCGATGCAGACAAGTTATGGGAATTCGCAGGAGTCGACTCGATGGAGATTGGCTACGGTCGGAGAACTGGTCGCATGGCAGATGAGTGGCAAAGATCCTCCACAAAGATCAATTGCTTGGAGCGTTCGTCGTTCTCCAATAAACTTTGGCTCTACGATAAAGAAAAAGGCAACCCTTTGGCTGCCTGGATAAAATGGTCTGCTGACAACCACACCTTTGATACCGCCCTTTTTTCCGGCACCTACAATGATTACATCGGGGGTTGGAAGGATAGTCGTGTATACTATGTATCCTGGTTGGGCGATTATTCACAGGTGAGTTCCTATCAGCTACTTGAATATTGGCTATCTTACTATAAACAGGATGGTTCGAGTGGAGATGATCACCTCGCTGGGGGAAATGACTGGGCCCTATCTTTTGTAAATCGTACTGGTAATGGTCCGTGGGCATTACACAGTACATTTGCCACTGGAAGTAATGGGGAACTCAAAAAAGACGGCTCAGCAAAAAGCATCGAGCAACAGGGTGATTTCTTTGGGGTTGTCCTTATGCCCATGTATTGGCTGCAAAAAGATAAATTCAAATTGGTGGGTAGATACTTATACCAAAAGTCTGATCAACACGAAGGCATCAAACTAAACAGTCGATATGTTCCTTTAGCCGACACCCGGAATCCAGTCATTGATTTAAACCAAGGGCGTGGAGATGAACACCATGCTTTGTATTTTGGTTTAAATTACTACCAATGTGGAGAAAACCTCAAACTTGTCAGCGGGATTCAATATGATGAATTAAAATCCAACGCTGCACAGCTATATAAGGGGTGGACTATTGGGAGTGGGTTTAGGGTTTGGTTTTAGTAAAAGGAATGTGCCAAGCCAGACGATTCATAAAGTAATGATCATGCCTCTATGCAAAAGTCTGATTTATTTGACTGTTAAAAAGATTTAGTCAGAGAGAATATGAAATTTCGCCCCGGCTCATTTACTCCTGAACCGTGAATTCGATAGTCGACATCGCTTATATTTTCAATGGCGACTGACATATTCAATTTATCACGAAACTGGTGGGTTCCGCTTAGACCGAAAAGAAAATAAGCAGGAGTACCGCCGGAAGGAATTCTACTCTTATCTGTTACATCTTTAAGCGAAAGCTTATCTGCTTTACTCACAGCGAGTATCGATAATTCCCCCACCCATGGCGATGTGGGCGGTTGATACCGAGTCGTAATATGTGCCTGAATCGGCATCAGCCGAGTAGTCGCACGATCAACGGGTAAAAAGTTTCTCCCTTCAATGGCGACTGTGCCCGTAAGATTATCATCAAGAAGTTGCTGCACTTCTCCATCCATCCAAGAAAATGACAGTTTCGAACTCCAGGCTTCCGACCATTCATATCCCAGTTCTAATTCAAGCCCATGAATATACCCATCCCCATTGGATTTGACCGACTTGGTCTTACCACTCGCGGCATCTAAATAGGGTGAACGTACAATCATATCCCTTATCCAGGTATGATAATAAGATGCAGACAACGAAAGAGGCCCTGCATTATGCCTGGCCCCTACTTCAAACTGGATAAAATCCTCGGATTTTAAATTAAGGTTAGGTTCCTCAATAATACTTGTTTCGTCAGTCGATGTTAGGTCATATAGGCTGGGAGGCCTAAACCCTTGTGACAAGCCTCCAAAAACAGACAGTTGTTCATTGAGGTTCTTCCTAACCCTTACGCTACCAATGACCTCTTCGTAGGTTTTAGAATGAGGAGCCGACTGGGTACTAAAATCATTATTTTTGGTGTAAAACCCTTTTAGATCAGCATGTACTGAAGAGTAGCGAATACCAGGTTGTACTTTCCAACCAGACTCGTGCTCGTAGGCGTACTGAAGATAGGAGGCATAACGATTATACGATGCATCTGCGGCCAACGGGCCCTGAGTATAAGACCTGTTAACCATGGAGGTATTGTTAAAATCAGAACCAAAAGAAGAAAGACCTTCAAAATGTAACTCCAAGCCATAAGAAACCTTACCCCAATGCATTTCATCACTTTCGAAGCGGGCGTTGAAACCAAGGTCATCCAGTTCAAAGCCCTGGCGGTCATCAATTAAATCTCCATTAGAAGACTTCCTACGGTTTCGCTCCTGGCCATGTTGGTGTAAGCTAAGGGTAATCTGGCCTGCATCTGCCCAACCGCCTGTGTCATCCCATTCGAACCTACCGTAATAAAGTTCTCTGTCCTGGTCGAGTTGCCTCCAAAGTTCCTTCCCTACAGACAACCCTTCCCAGCTCAGGCCATCCATTGTTTTATGGGTTCTTGGCACATCATCCATGAAAGCTCTCTGGAATCCAAATACCCAGTGGGCATTATTCGAGATTTCGCGGGCCAAACGAGCCTGAGTCCCACTCATATCGTACCCTGTATTAGGCTGCCTACCGATATCGCTTCCTCCCTCAAGATCTCCAAATGAACGCTCCGTATGCGAAACTTCGACAAACCAATCACCTGAAGTAACCTCACCTAATATACCCACAGTCCATGAACGCTCAGCAGAGGATAGTCGGCCAAAAAATTCTCCAGTTGAATACTTCTCTCCATAGCCAAAGGATGGTTTACCGGATAAAACATTAACCACACCACCCACTGCATCGGCCCCATAGAGTGTGCCGTAAGAACCTCGCAAAGCTTCGATATGGTTTGTGCCATAAAGCTCGACCGTGCTCCAATATTGATTGGGGCCCGATCTCATCGCAGAATGATTAAGCCTTATGCCATCCACCAGCAAAACATTGTGATAACCAGTCAGTCCACGAATGTAAGGAGATGATTGCCCGAGGGCGGTTTTTTGAACCATTACAGAGGGCATCCCCGTCATCGCCTCTGGCATCGACCGGGACAATACTAGAAGGTCATCTGTCTTTAATTGAGTTAAAGACCAGACCGATTTACCCAGCGGCTCAGGAAACCCACCCTGTGCGGTAACCACAAGGGGAGAAAGAACATCTTTGGATAATTCAGTAGGCTCTTGTGCCCAAAGCAAAAGGGGGCACAAGAGCCAAGTAATCGATCGATTTACCATAGGTATTCATTTCTGAATAATCTGAAGGCATCGATCAAGTCTTAGAATGTAAAACTTTACCAAGCGTATTGCCAACCAACCGTCCAGGTAGAATCAAGCTCGAGCTGAACGCCATTTACTTTCTGATCCAATGGGGTTTCCCACTCCGCAGCAATCCGGTGCCCTTGAAGTGCACCAGACTGGAAGTAGTAATTTAAGCCCAAACCAAGCGAGGTAAGATCACGACCTTGATGATCTGGGTGATTGGATGGACTCATACCCTTCCTAAGCTTTAAGCCATTGTGTTCACCGTCCACTTCTTCTTCGCAGGTATGATCAATCTTTATTGAAGCACTCAATGAGTCGGTTAATTTACGGGCTCCCCACAAAGTTGCCTCAACACGGTTACCCAGGGTATACCCCTGATCATTATCCCCGATTCGTAGAATTCCTCCCAACTGAGCACCATAGGAATAATTTTCGGTCTGTCCTAGGTAGGTAATCGCAGGTTGAAAGTCCCAGGTTCCAGAGCCTAATTGCATTCCGTATCCCACAAAATTGCCACCTGACTTTTCATCAATGGAACCAGTGGGTGCACTGAGCCCCAAGCTTAAGTGAGCTCGTCTACCATCTTCCCAACGGGCAAGATCATAAAGACCGGCTAGCTTAAGATCACTAATTCCTGAAGTCTCCATCTTGGAAGTTACATCCATCCGATTAATCATGGTCATTTCATTATCCAAATAATTGAGCATGCACATCAAGGTCCATTGATCTGAAATCGCATGCATAGCACCAAACATATGCATGTCCATAGTCATCTCTGTTGGCACCATCATGTAATCACCTGGTGCCATCATGGTTCCTGTTTGTGAATTGGTAGTTACATCATCCGCCCCCTTTAACAAGCCCTTCATATCCATGGTCATGTAGCGGTAGGAGACCATCCACTCCCCCATCGCGTGCATATGATCACCCATAACGGATATTGGGGCATGTCCATCGGGTCTTGAAGCAGTCCATGGACCTTCGTGAGCAAATAGAAGTGAAGAAGACAGAAAGAGACTAAGAAAAAGTGATTTAAAGAATTTCATAATTAGTACTAAATTTGGAATAAAACAAAAGAATACACCGCCATTATAGAGACGGATAAATAAAAAGTAGTTTGGCTGTTAAAAAAGAAGCCAAACTTAAGAAGGCTGTTTAAACCAAATTTTTGGGAGGAGGTGAAGCCACCTCCTGCACCCAGGATTCCACGGGGAATTGTCCACTAACAACAAAAACATTTTCGGGAAGCCCATAAATGTTTGATCTTTTTACATCACAAGGAATTGCTTTGGTCTCCTCAACCAACAAGAGAGTGCATGCCATAACTTCACTTTTCTTGCCATTCAGGGCGCTCACCAATTCACACCCATCGCATCGATTTTCACCATCAAGAGTCCATTCCATAGATTCGACGATCGAACCGGTTTCGCCATAAAATTCACCAAACATATTAGCCCAAACCCCAACCTGCAAAACAGCCAAAGGCAGACTCGCCGATGAAAACACGGCTACTAAGCTAAGAACTGCGAGGGCTTTACAAATCATTTAAATAACATTCCTTTATCTAAAATCATTTCTCAAAGACGAGTGTAAAAAGAAATCAAACCACAATTTCTAAGTTGAGCCCGAACCCAAGTTCGCCACAAACCAATGCTTAAGCAACGGTAAGGAAAGTTCCCTAAGGTCCGTTACCAATCGTTCTGCCCCTACCCTCAGCAAATCCTCTTTTTGATTTGTTCCCAATACCCCGATCACTCGTAAGCCTGCGGCCTTTGCAGAGGTAATCCCGTTGGGTGAATCCTCAATCGCCCAGCATTCCATTGGCTGAACCTTCAGTTGCTTCACTACTTCCTCATAAGTCTGTGGGTCAGGCTTGGGTGCCTCTACATCACTGGAGGTAACAATCGAAGAAAACACATCATTTAATACCCCGCCAGAGAGTACAGGCAGAGCAGATTCGACATCATGGCGCCTAGAACCAGTGGCAAGCCCCACGGGCAATTCCTTGGCCACCGAAAGGACAAGTTCCACCGAACCGGGAATGGGGCGAGCCTGCTCACCCACCAGCCTGGCATAAGCTTTTCCTTTTCTCTCTCCCCACTTAGGCAAGTCATCGGGGGCAATATTCATCGCGGAGAGTTCGGCCATCCTGCTCATTGCATAGACCTCGTCCCTTCCCGTGCAATGCTCCAAAAATTGCTCAAAGGTAGCAGTCGCCTCTTCGCCCATGGCTTCACAAATTGCAGAGTAATGAGTAAACTCACTATCGATAACCACGCCGTCCATATCAAAGACGACGGCTTTAAGCTCATGACTCATCTTTTTTTGCTTTTTGAATCTTTTCGAAGCTTTCGAAGCATCAATCCTTCAAATGTAGGGTCAATTAATTCTTTATTCCATGACTTGCGCAATTTCTCGAGTTCTCTAACCCGCTCCGGCCTTTCCACCGCCAAATTATTGGTCTCAGAAATATCTGTGCTTAGATCAAACAGTAAAGGTTCTGCTCCCTTCCAAGGTATCACTACCTTTTCATTGCCATGGCGAACTGCAAAACGATTTTGATCAAATTTTCTGAGGTAGACTGTTTCATGGGGAGGTGTTTTCTTTTGGCCTTTCAAATAGGGTATAAGATTCACTCCATCCAGAGGTTTATTCTTTGGTACTTCGGCTCCTGAATGTGCAACAATCGTTGCCCCAAGATCCAGGGCAGATACTGGATGATCATAAACTATCCCCGCAGGCAACCGATCTTTCCATTGAATGGCAAAAGGAACCCGAAACCCACCTTCCCAGATATCGCTCTTGTTCCCACGAAGGGGGGCATTGCTTGATCCATTTTTGGAGCTAGGACCGCCATTGTCAGAAAGAAAAACAATCATGGTTTTTTCTTCCAAGTCATGCTGACGCACTTTTTTAAGCAATCTCCCCACCCCATCATCAACTGCACTCACCATAGCGGCATATGTTTTACGCTTACCTTCTGGCAAATGAGAAAATCGATTTAGGTATTTGGGAGTTGCCTCCAGAGGTCCATGCGGAGCGTTATAAGAA
>Ga0206130_10007766_pt1 | contig 11745 bp, 10 predicted proteins | sample Helgoland_Spring_9_FD_148637 | JGI IMG/M metagenome (GOLD analysis project Ga0206130, IMG submission 148637) | Pelagic subsurface seawater microbial communities from Kabeltonne, Helgoland, North Sea - Helgoland_Spring_Bloom_20160512_1 | ecosystem: Environmental > Aquatic > Marine > Epipelagic ...
GCTTTCCAGACAAAAATTTCAAGAGCGTTATAAATAATAATGAAACTACAACGTTTTCGTAGTTAATTCTTTTTAAGATTCATTCATTGCATATCATTTAATGAAGTCAAAATATTATATTTACATCATAGAATATTGTAAAAATGGCTGTTCATAAGTTATTGGTTGATGATTTTCACAACGACGATTATTTATTATTGGCTATTCATTGTGCAATAGATGATTATCGTTTGGCCTATCTTTTAAATCAATATTTAAGCATTAATTTAAAACGTTATGTCCATGATTTAGACTTTGAACAAGCCTCAGGTTTTTATTCGATATATCAGTGGGAGGATTTAATTAACCAGGCCTCATGGAATTTAATTTCTAATATATGCATCAAGGAAGAAGTTGATAAAGCCATAAAGAGATCTCTTTTTGCCTCGTCTTCAAAGATTATTAAAAAATACAATCTAATCCCTGAACATAAAACGGTTAATTATTTCTTGAAAATAGTGAACGATGACTTTAAGGTAAATATAAAACAAATCATAAGCGAGATTCAGAGAATACCTCAAGTTATAACAGTATATGATGTTGATATAAAGCACTTAAAGTCAAAAAATAATTTAATATTTAATTGATGGCAATAAACATAAAAAAGACGAAAATAGTAGCAACTTTAGGCCCAGCAACAAGTACGAAGAAGGTGTTAAAAGCGATGCTTGAAGCAGGAGTAAACGTTTTTAGGATTAATTTTTCTCATGCTGATTATACAGATGTGTCCGAAAGAATCACAATGATTCGTGAGTTAAATGATGAGTTTGGTTATAATGCAGCAATACTTGCAGATTTACAAGGACCAAAGTTAAGAGTCGGCACCATGAAAGAGGAAGTTGTTGTTAGTGAAGGAGATACTATTTTATTTGTTACAGGCGAACGATTTATGGGCACCAAAAAGCGTGTATATATGACCTATGACCGTTTTCCACAAGATGCAAAACCAGGTGAACGAATTCTTTTAGATGACGGGAAGTTAATTTTTGAGGTTGTATCAACAGACAAGAAATCTGAAGTAAAAGCAAAAGTTATTCAAGGAGGCCCGTTGAAGTCTCGAAAAGGAGTCAATCTTCCCAATACCGATATCTCTCAACCGGCGCTTACAGAAAAAGATATTAAGGATGCTATTTTTGCAATAAGTCAAAATGTTGATTGGCTTGCCTTATCATTTGTAAGACACGCTGAAGACTTGATTCAGCTTCAAGAAATCATTCAAGAACACAGTGATGTAAAAATACCAATCATTGCTAAAATTGAGAAACCAGAGGCTGTTGAAAACATTGATAAAATTGTTGCCTTTTGTGATGGTTTGATGGTTGCTCGAGGAGATTTAGGTGTTGAGATACCAGCTCAAGAGGTCCCATTGATTCAAAAGCAATTGGTATTAAGAGCAAAGCGTGCTCGAATTCCTGTAATCATTGCCACTCAAATGATGGAGTCGATGATTACAAGCTTAACTCCAACTCGTGCAGAGGTTAATGACGTTGCTAATTCAGTGATGGACGGTGCTGATGCTGTGATGCTGTCTGGAGAAACTTCAGTAGGTCAATACCCAGTACAAGTTATTGAAAAAATGAGTAGTATACTCATGAGCGTGGAGGACTCTGCGCTTATTAAAGTACCACAATCACCACCACACATTAGAACCAATCGTTATATAACAAAATCCATTTGTTATCATGCCGCAAATATGGCTAATGAAATTAATGCCAAAGCTATTTCAACTTTAACCAATAGTGGCTATACCGCCTTTCAGATTTCGGCTTGGCGACCGGCAGCACATATTCTAGTATTTACATCAAATAAGCGAATTTTAACGCAACTAAATCTTCTGTGGGGTGTGAAAGCGTTTTATTATGATAAATTTGTGAGTACGGATGAAACGATTGATGATGTTAACACCATTGCTTGTAAAAAAGGATATCTCGAAGCAGGAGACATGTTGATTAGTCTAGCTGCCATGCCAATACAAGAAAAAGGAATGGTGAATACATTGCGAGTAACAGAGATTACAACCTGTTCTTTTTAAAACTCAAAGCTTAATTGAGCACTGACACTTTTAGAGGGTGTCATTGTTTCAGATATATTATTTAAATTGGCTAAAGAAATCCCAAGTAACCTCACAGATTCATTCATAGAATCTTGAAGAAGTAACGTTTTGGCAACATCTAAAATGATAGCTTTGTCGCTTACGTAATACGGCAAACTCTTACTTCTTGTTCTTAGACTAAAGTCACTATATTTTATTTTGAGTGTAATCGTTTTACCAGCAAGATTGCTGTCGCTTAATCGTTTAGAAACCTCCTCAGCGATGGTGTCTAATTTTTCAAACATAAAAATTTCACTAGTGAGGTTTTTATGAAATGTACGCTCAGCAGCTAAGGACTTTCTAGTGCGATTTGGTTTGACAGCACTGTTATGAATGCCACGCACAATATCATAATAAGAACCACCAGATTTTCCAAAGTGATGTTCTAAATATTCCCTTGATTTCGTTTTTAAATCACGCCCATTAAAAATACCTTTATCATACATTTTTTCTGCGGTTACTCTACCAATGCCATAAAATTTTCTAATATCCAGAGCTTCTAGAAATTCAATCACTGATTCAGGGCCTACTGTTTTTTGTCCATTTGGTTTATTGTAGTCACTTGCGATTTTTGCAACAAATTTGTTGATGCTTATTCCAGCAGAGGCCGTAAGTCCAACATTTCTAAAAATTTGATCTCTAATTTCTTTTGCGATGAGCGATGCGCTAGGGTTTCCTTTTTTATTTTGCGTAACATCTAAATATGCTTCATCCATCGATAAGGGCTCTACGAGATCAGTATAATCAAAAAAAATCTTTTTGACTTGCTTGGATATTTCACTGTAACGTTCAAAACGAGGACGAATAAAAATAAGATGGGGACATAATTTAACTGCTAAATTTCCAGACATAGCGCTTTTCACACCATAGGCTCTAGCTTCATAACTAGCAGCACTAATAACTCCTCGGCTCCCACCTCCACCCACAGCCACTGGTTTGCCCTTAATACTTGGGTCATCCATTTGTTCAACAGAGGCGTAAAAAGCATCCATATCGATATGGATAATCTTTCTTCGACTAATACTACTGGTCATGCTGTTGTTGTAACACTATTAATTCATATTATATTCGTGTTCTACTTTACAAATTCGGGTGTGATACCATTGATACCACTGCTCTTTTCCTTGTTGTTGTGCTGTAAGATGATCAGTGTTGCGTTTCCAATTTTTAATAGATTCCAAATCGTCCCAATAACTCACGGAGATTCCTATTTGATTCCGAGCGTTATTGACACTGCGGAAACCTTGTTGCTGTTTTGCAAGATGCTTCATGTTTGCTGCCATATCCTCATAGCCATCAGTATTATCAGTCAATTTAGAAGTGAAAATGACTGCATAATAAGGATTATATTTTTGCATATAATTTATGGTTTTGTTCATGGTTTAGTGATAATTCAAAGATGAGTATTTTTTCTGTTTTTTCACCTTCAATATCAGTCATTAAGATACGCAAATACATTTTACTTACAACAATATTTATAGGGCTGTCATCAAGGGATTTGACGTTCTTGATTGAGTCACTCCACGATGGGCCGCAAGCGTCTTTAACTACTGCTTTAAGAGAGTCTAAATTAACATCAACGAACTTTGTGGCTTCTTTTTTAGAAATTTTGAAGGTTTTAAATTGCAGATGGTTTTTTATGGATGTTAAGGGTTTCCAGCTAGAATAATAATGTTGCCAATCAATCATATCACTGTGAGATTTGTCATCAGAAATAGCAATGCTATTTGCATGTTTTTGAAACACTTCAATACTTCTGTAGTCTTGATGGTGTTTTATTCGGATAATTTTATTTTCAATTGTTTCTGAGTTTTCTAATTGAAAAAATAAAATATCATCAAAATTCGGATTAATTTTATCTATTCTTGCTCTTTGTTGTGATAAGTCTTCAACGGTTACCGTAAATTCATCATAGGTGACCTTAAAACGTTTGTTTAATACTTGTTCAGTTAGGTAGCCGTTAAAAACATAACCCTCTTCAAACAAGTCATACGCATCAATGCTTCTTACCTTAACCCACTCTCCGGATAATTTCTGCCCACCATCAATAATATCTAATTGTAAGTTGGTATGTTCTAGTATTTCAATCGGGGTCCCATAGTCAAGAAGTCCTAATTTTATTGCGCCCTGACTTGGCGCTTCTCTAATAATTAGTCCGTTATCTGCAGACACAAATTGAATATCCTGTGCCCAGGTAAGGTTTAAAGTTAAACTAGTAAGTACTAATAATCTAAATAACATAAGCCTAGTGTTTTGATTAATAATATTGTTTAAAGCCAAATGATTTCACTCTTATTTTATGTACTGTTTACAATTAATTAATAGATCTTTGTGTGCTGTTAAAGTGTTCTTAAAACTTTGAAAATAAGCTTATGATACTCAAAAATTGAGGTATCAACATGTAATTAATTAGTATCTTCGCGTCAAATTTATAATTCAAAAAACAGACAATATATGGAAGCAGTTGCTACCGGTTTCGGAATAAAAGAAGCATTAAGTCAATTAGGGCTTAAAGATCTAAACCATGGGACCTCTTCAGGATCGAATAATTTTTCTAATGGAGAGATTATAAACTCATATTCTCCAGTAGATGGTCAATTAATAGGAAAAGTAACCACAACAACAAGAGCAGACTATGATAAGGTTATGGGCGCTGCAACAAAAGCCTTTTTATCTTGGAGAGATATGCCTGCACCTCAACGTGGAGAAATTGTGCGCCAATTTGGGAATAAGCTTAGAGATTTAAAGGAACCTTTAGGGAAATTGGTATCTTATGAGATGGGAAAATCATTACAAGAAGGTTATGGTGAGGTACAAGAAATGATTGATATTTGTGATTTTGCCGTTGGGCTCTCTAGACAATTGAATGGACAAACCATTCCTTCAGAAAGGCCAGGACATGTTATGCGAGAGCAGTGGCACCCAATAGGGGTTGTTGGAATCATTTCTGCTTTTAATTTTCCAGTAGCAGTTTGGGCTTGGAATACAGCATTAGCATGGATCTGCGGTGATGTTTGTGTTTGGAAAGCTTCAGAAAAGGCACCACTTTGTGCAGTGGCATGTCAAAACATTATTGCAGACATATTAAAGGACAACAATTTACCAGAAGGGATTTCTTGTATTATTAATGGAGATTACAAAGTTGGAGAAATGCTTACCACAGACACTAGAATTCCATTAGTGTCAGCAACGGGCTCTACTCGTATGGGACGCATTGTTGGTGCAACAGTTGCTCAACGATTTGGTAAATCACTACTGGAATTAGGAGGTAATAATGCCATTATTATCACCCCAACAGCTGATTTGAAAGTGGTTGTCCCAGGTGCTGTTTTTGGCGCTGTAGGAACTTGTGGACAGCGTTGCACATCTACAAGACGTTTAATTATTCATGAATCGGTATATGCCAAAGTAAGAGATGCTATTGTTGGAGCTTACGGCCAATTAACTATTGGCAACCCATTAGATGAAACAAATCATATTGGGCCGTTAATTGATCACGATTCTGTAAAGACATATCTATCAGCTATTGAAAAAGCAAAAGCAGAAGGGGGTAATGTCCTTGTTGAAGGGGGTGTTTTAAAGGGTGAAGGTTATGAAAGTGGCTGTTACGTAAAACCTGCTATTATTGAGGCAAAAAACCATTTTGATATTGTACAACATGAAACTTTTGCACCGATTTTATATTTAATGACTTATTCTGGAGATGTTGAAAACGCCATTGCTAAACAAAATGGCGTGGCTCAGGGATTATCTTCGGCAATCATGACTAATGAGATGAAAGAGGCAGAAAAATTCTTATCCTATGCCGGTTCAGACTGTGGGATTGCCAATGTAAATATTGGTACTTCAGGTGCTGAGATTGGAGGTGCATTTGGAGGTGAAAAAGAAACAGGAGGAGGCCGAGAATCTGGTTCTGATGCCTGGAAAGTTTACATGAGACGCCAAACAAATACGATTAATTACTCCGATGAGTTACCTCTGGCGCAAGGGATTAAGTTTGATTTGTAAGAAATGCAATTATTTAAAAAAAGTCACATCAAAGATGTGGCTTTTTTTGTAAATATAACTTTTAAAAGAAGACATCTCAATTTATAATTTTGATGACATCCTCATTAAGTTTTATAAGTCGTGCACGTTTATCCATGGGGTCTGAGTGATAAATAAAAACATCCGTATGGTAGTTATTTAAGAGACCTTTAAATTTTTCAGAGAGAGTGCCCATGAGTTGTTTTCTTTTTTTTCGCAGGGTTTCATAGCTATCGGTATGTGGTTTAAAAAGGTCTAATAATTCAGTGTAAGAGATATATTCACCTTTGGTGTTGGCAATTTTGATTAATAAATCTAATTCAAGACCATCAAATTTAGTAATGTAGTTGCCTTTATATTTTAATGTTTTTGTTTTAGTGTTGAGAGTAACGAGATTGAAGTTTATGTACCATTTTTTAATAAGGTAGCTCAACAATAAAATTAATATAATAATAGCGAAACCACCCCCTATGTAGTAATAGAGCACCTTATTATTTTCAATAAAAATAGGATATTTTTTACCTTTTTGAATGTATAGGTCGTTATTATAATATTTATACGAGAAATCATCTACTTTTTTACTCTTATGTTGTTGTACTGTTAACATGCTGTTTTTATCAATATGTATAACATTGGCGTCAAACCCAAAATTAACATTGTCTTTGCTTTGTATAATAGAATAGCTATTGTTTGCGAAATCGTATACATGTAAATTTGGAGTGATAGTTTTATTAATTAAATTATCGGTAAATAAATTTCTGTGGGTGTAACTAAAATTATGATTTTCAATATTAGGGCGTCCTAATTTAAAAAAATTCATAGAAGTTAAATCTAATCGATATACAAACCAATTGTTGTTTTCATTCAACTTTATTGTATACGCATATCTTCCTTCAGAAGCTATTAAATAAAGATCATTATTAATTTTTTTGTGTATAATATGGCCTCTTATAATGGTCGGGATATCACCAAAAATAGGTGTAAGAAACCATTCTTTGTCATCAAAATCGTAACGTATTAAAATATTTTTATGAGTAAATAGGCCACTCCCTCCGAGAAGGTAGATTTCGTCATTAAATACAAATGGAATACTGCCATATTGGTTGTGGTGTGTGAAGGACTTGTCAATTCGGGTAAAAGTACGATCAATATACTTAACCACAACACCACCGCTTGGCTCAACTAAATAAGTGGTGTCCTTTACAGTTAAAGGGATTAAATTATGTAATTGGGAGTCATCTAAATCTAGTGGTTCAAAAGTTAATTTGGTTTTCTCAAGACCTATGTATATTGTGGAATCATTTGAAATAATTACGGGTTCTTTATATTGTTTATCCCAAAAACCATATCTATGTTGAGAGAGTGATATAAAACAAGATAAACTGGATAATAAAATTACTATTTTTCTCATTTTTTTGAATGCTGTAAAACAATATTAAACAATTCAAAATTAATAGTAGATGTAATTACTAAATACCATAGTTTCCCCTATTTTTATAACAGATTTCTAATAGCTTACCACTAATTTAAGTAGTTTGTTGCGAGTGACTTATTGATGTGGGAAACTATGGTATGACTTTTTAAATTATTTTGAGTTGAGTTTTTTACTTTGTGTAAAGGTGATGCTGTAATCATGTGTAAGATGATGGGAATTCGTTTAATATTTTCTATTTCTGCGTACCGCGAAATTCTTTGAAAACAAATATTTAATGTCAAAGAGTCTTAAAAACCTTGTTATTTTATCTTGATTAACTATCATTTAAATAATTGTTTTAGTGAACCGTTCTCGTTTTCTAATAAAGTAACACGTCTTTTTGATTTATAAAATATGGGAGACCACAACAACCCATAATTCTTTATTGTGCTTAATTATTAAAAAATAATTTTACGATAGTAATATAGAAAATCATTACTAGCTCTGCTAAAACAATTATTTTTTTACCTCACCTGATTTTTTATAAATCTGAATTTAAAAATTCAAAATATGCTACAATTAAATTGCCTTAAAGTGTTTTTAGGTACGATCATATGTTCATCATGCTCACTAACCTTAGTTGCACAATCCATATCAAAACAAGTAATTGGTTCATCGGGAACAACCTTTGAGAACGGTACCAACAAACTAAGTTACACTGCTGGTGAAGTGGCGGTAGGTGCTATGACAGCTGAAGACAGAAGTCTTTACTTAGGAAATGGGTATTACCCTTCTTTAACTTTAGAAACCTTAACAGCAGAAACCCCAGCGCTACAATTAGAAATTAAGGTATTTCCAAATCCTGTGACTGAAGCTGTTTTTATTACACATCCAACAAAACAGTTCTTTGAAGTGAGGATTACTGACATCAGTGGAAAACAAATTCTAAAGACTACGCAGCAATCACGGCAACCATTGAGTTTACAAACATTAACAACGGGCACTTACTTTATAAACGTAATTACAAGAGATTCAAAACAAACTAACACGTATAAAATCATTAAAAAATGAAAAAGTTTTATTCCATTATATTTTTAGTTGTAGCATTACTAACACAACTACAAGCCCAAGCGCCACAGGGGTTTAATTATCAAGCAACTGTCAGAAACAATGCAGGAGACTTAATAGTCAATACCAGCGTGTATTTTAAGTTTAATATTCAACAAGGCTCACAAACAGCTGTTCCGAGCTATACAGAAGTACACTATGTGGCAACGGATGATTTAGGCCAAGTAAATCTTGTAATCGGACAGGGAACACCATCTACAGGCACCTTCTCAGAATTGGACTGGTCATTGGGTAGTTGTTTTTTAAGTATTGAGCTTGATACAGGTAATGGTTATGTGGCTATGGGTACTACACAACTACTGAGCGTTCCTTACGCACTATACGCAGAAAATAGTGGCAACAGCACACTAACAGTGCCTAATTTAGAATCGGTACTTGCACAAAACAACTCAGCCAACAATCAACAAATAAAAGACTTACAAGACCCAACAGATGCTCAAGATGCAGTGACAAAGGCTTATATAGATGCCCTAATAACAAATCTCCAAAGCCAGATAGATGACTTGGAATCTGACAACAGTTCAGGCTCGGTTACCGACCAGGACGGTAATACATACGACTACCTTAACTATGGCGACCAAACCTGGACTATTCAAAGTGCTGATATGGTGACTTATAGGGATGGCACTGTGATACCTCAAGTCACAGATGCATCAGATTGGATCAATCTTACCACAGGTGCCTGGTGTTATTCTAATAATGATCCCCAAAATGGAAAAGTATACAATTGGTATGCTGTAGCAGGTATTCATGACGACGACCCCAATACACCTGATAAAGTTTTAGCTCCAGAGGGTTGGCACGTCCCTAGTGATGATGAGTGGTATACCTTAGAGAATTATCTCATTGCAAACGGCTACAATTATGATGGCAGTGTTATAGGCAATAAAATAGCCAAGGCTATATCGTCTACGAGCGGTTGGATTAATCAAACTGCAGAGGGTTCTCCAGGTAATAACCAAAGTGTAAATAATAGCAGTGGTTTTGATGCTTATCCTTGGAAGAATCGTAACCCAATCAATGGCTCTTGGGGAACAGGAAATACTGCTTCTTTCTGGACTTCCTCTGAAGATGATAATAATGAGGATAGGGCTTGGCATCGCTTTCAGAATTCTGATAAAAACTTTCTCGGTAGAGATCCTATTGGAAGGGAAAAAAAAAGAGGTATTCAAGTGCGTTTTGTTAGGGATTAAAAAAGATTGTTTTAAAACTATATTTTTTACACTAAATACATCTGTTGTATTAATCTATAAGCGCTAATAATATTGGAATAAAAATTATGGGGAAAAATGGTTTCCCTTAATTTTACTATTAGTTTTATTTCATAATTAGTATATTTCATAAATCAAGTTCACTTAAAATGAAAAAACTGCTCTTACTCTCTGCTTTATTAATTTTTTCTTGTAGTAGTGATAGCGAGGGTAATCCTTGTATTTATGAGCCAACATTAGAGACTAATGAAGTAACTGATATAACAGAAACTTCTGCTACTCTAAATGGGGTTATAAGTATTGTATCAGAGAACTGTGACGTTCCTAACAACACAGAGCAAGGGTTTGTTTATTCTACTGAAATACAGCCTACATTAGAAGACAATCAAGTCAATATTAATGGGACTAATATATCTACAACTATTGAGGGTTTAACCCCTAATACTATTTACTATGTAAGGGTATTTTTAACTAATAATTTTGGTGACTTTTATGGTAATGAAGTGAGTTTTACTACATCCGAATTAGATGAGGTACCACCTATAATTACATTAAATGGCGAATCGACTATTAGTTTGTTTGTAGGTGACTCTTATATAGAACAGGGGGCAACCGCAACAGACGATGTGGATGGAGACCTTACTGGCTCAATCGTTATTGGTGGCGATGAAGTTAACACATCAGTTGCAGGTACGTATTTAGTCACATATAACGTAAGTGATGTTGCGGGAAATGCTGCTATTGAGGTGGTTAGAACTGTAAATATAATTTCTGATACTACGGCGCCAGTCATTACCTTAAACGGTTCAGCAACAATTGAATTGAATCTTGGAGACACTTATATTGAGTTGGGTGCTACAGCAACAGACGATGTAGATGGAGATATAACAGAAGACATTGTTGTAGATAATTCTGAACTAAATACGTCCATCATTGGTTCTTATAATGTATTTTATACTGTTTCTGATTCGGCTGGTAATGAAGCAAACACATCACGTACAGTTTTTGTTTATGGACAGCTAGCTGAATTAGTTGACTGTAATGGCGATGTGATACCAACACTAATATACGGTACACAAGAATGGACTGTAAAGAATACTTGTAATGCAACCTACAGAGACGGCACACCTATTCCAGAAGTTACTGATAATGCAGAATGGGAAAACCTTACCACAGGTGCTTGGTGTTATTACAATAACGACCCGACTATGCCAAGACTTTATAATTGGTTTGCAGTAATGGGTATCCACGATACAGACCCTAACACACCAAATAAAGAATTTGCACCAGCGGGTTGGCACGTGCCTACAGATGACGATTGGACAACCCTTGAAAACTACCTGATTGCCAATGGCTATAACTATGATGGCACCACCACAGGAAACAAAATAGCCAAAGCTATGGCATCTAATACAGGCTGGAACAATTCAACAGGTACTGGGGCAGTGGGCAACGACCAAAGTTTAAACAACAGCAGTGGCTTTAACGCCTTCCCTGAGGGTAACCGTGACACCAATGGTTCGTTCAATAGTGAGGGTTTCAGTGCAGTCTTTTGGAGTTCCACTGAGGACAGTTCGCCTAACGCATGGGACCGCGTCCTGTTCAGATATGGCAGTAACCTGGTCAGGGGCAACCCTAGCAAGCGGAGCGCCTTTTCAGTGCGTTTTGTTAGGGATTAAAAAAGATTGTTTTAAAATTGCATTTTTTTCACTAAATACATTTGTTGTATTACTCTTTAGGTGCTAATGACATTGGAATAAAAATTATGGGAAAATATGGTTTCCCTTAATTTTATTATTAGTTTTATTTTCATTTCAAATTTTATTGTCAGAAGA
>Ga0206130_10007768_pt1 | contig 11744 bp, 12 predicted proteins | sample Helgoland_Spring_9_FD_148637 | JGI IMG/M metagenome (GOLD analysis project Ga0206130, IMG submission 148637) | Pelagic subsurface seawater microbial communities from Kabeltonne, Helgoland, North Sea - Helgoland_Spring_Bloom_20160512_1 | ecosystem: Environmental > Aquatic > Marine > Epipelagic ...
GGTTGGTAATGAAAAACAGCGTTTACACCGAGTTCATTCATTTTTTTAAGCACGCTGTCACGATTGTATCTTTTATTTAAAAGAAGGTAGTAGATATGGCCATTATGTTCGCATTCCTTTGGAATGATCGGTCGCCTAATTTTTTCCGAATTTTCTAAACCCAAGAAAATCTCATGATATTCATTCCAGATTGCTAATCTTTTTCGAGTGATCTCTACAGCATGTTCTAATTGTGCAGCTAAGAAAGCAGCTGTCAGTTCGCCGGGTAGGTAACTTGAACCAATATCTATCCAACGATATTTATCTACCTGTCCTCTGAAGAATTGGGAACGATTAGTGCCTTTTTCACGGATGATTTCAGCCCTTTCTACATATCTCTCATCATTTATGAGAAGAGCACCCCCTTCTCCACAATGTATGTTTTTGGTTTCGTGAAAACTCAAACACCCAAACATTCCCATGCTACCGAGAGGTATGCCCTTGTAGGATGCCAGGATCCCTTGGGCAGAATCTTCAATTACGGGAATACTGTGTTTCTTGGCAATGTCCAGAATGGTGTTCATTTCACAAGCAACTCCAGCATAATGTACAACAACTATGGCTTTTGTCTTTTGAGAAATAGCCTGCTCAATTAAATTCTCATCGATATTTAAAGTATCTTCTCGAATATCTACAAAAACAGGAACCGCACCCCTCAGCACAAATGCATTTGCAGTGGAGACAAATGTGTAGGATGGCATGATAATCTCATCATCTGGACCTAAATCCATTAAATAAGAACACATTTCTAGAGCAGCAGTACAAGAATTTGTCAAAAGGGCTTTTTGCGAACTTGTATAATTTTCCAGCCAAGCTTGGCATTCTTTGGAAAATGGGCCATCACCGGCCAACATTCCGTTTGAATTAGCTTTCTCAATATTGGAAAGTTCATGTTTAGAAATATGAGGGCTGTTGAAAGGTATATTCATAAACCTAAATTATAAGTATGCCAAGGTCAGTATTTATTATGAACTAGTGTGATAATATTGTAATCAGAGGATGTTCCTATGAATTAAGAATAGCTAAACCGAATCCCGATCTTCCGTAATCATTACCATTGTAAAGCATGTAGGTTTTTTCGTTGTGATGGAATACGAATGGATACTCGATCATTTCAGAATCCCATCCATTTTTTGAAACATCGATTCCCGAATTCTCCAAATCAAGAGTCCAAGACGAACCATTCTCAGAAGTTGCATATCCAATACGATATTTTTCTCCAGAACCGCTTCTGTAAGAAAACCACATCTCATGACCTCTCCTACTTTTTGATATACTTGGTCTAGAAAAGGCTTGGGCAACTCCAAGCTCATGTGGGACTGCTAGGCCTGTAGGTTTCCAATCATTGCCATCAGAAGAACATGCATGATTTATCACATGAAGCATTTCACCATTCCCTGCATCCCAAGTTTGAGTAGAACCATACCACATATCAAATCCACCATTTGAAGATTCTAAAACAAATGGGTAGGAAAAACTCACAGGATCAATTTGGTTTGTTTGTATTATTGGTTGGATCGAATCCAAGCTCAATGTAAGATCTGAATGAACCACTAATCGACCAAGGTCTCCCCGCCAATGCGAATCAATCGGATTCTGCCAACCCATGAAAAGCATGTAAGACTTCCCCTCGACTTTGTAACAGTTTCCAATGCTTATACCATCAGCATAGAAAGTGTTTTCGGGACCATTTTCAAGAAAAGGATCTTGGTAATCTTGGACGATTTTTCTTTTCGTAATGTCGATATCTACGGCACCCACAGATGAACGATTGTGAGAATCTCTACCACTATAAAATATTCGGTAAACATCTCCATTTATATGAACTGGGAGAGGATTGGCAGCATGAGAAATTAATTTCGCGTGCCGATTAGAGTTTTTAACTTTGTAGATTAAGCCTAATTTTTCCCAAACTGGCATTATATTCCTCTTAGGCGAGTACTTGGTACCCTAGATCGTTCAGTTGATTTCCCAATGTAAACGCCCTCATCTTCAACATCGTTAAGAATAAGAGACCCTGCGCCCAATACGCACTTTGATCCAATTTTAATGTGATCTCTTAAGGTGGCATTGACGCCGATGAAGCACTGTTCTCCAATCTCAACACCACCGGAAACAACAACATGGGACGCGATAAATGTATGGTCATGGATCACTGAATGGTGCCCAATATGGTTGCCGCTCCAAAGCGTAACATTATTTCCAATTCTAGCAAATGGCTGTATGGTATTATCTTCCAAAATAAAACAGTTTTCCCCAATCGCTCCTTCGTTTAATAAAGTAGCGTTTTTGCTTATATAAGATGGCAATTGATAACCTAGTGATTTAGCTGCTAAGAATTTTTCTTTTCGAAGGGCATTGATCTTGGCATAGCTTAAGGCAATAAAGAGAGAATTTACATTTGGGGGAAATAAGGAGCTTATTTCTTCAAAAGCAATAACGGGTAGATTTAGAAAGCTTTGTTCTTTTATATACTCTCCATCAAGGCAGAATGCTTGTATATTATAATCGGAATCATTCGAAAAATAATAATGTGACAATTCAGCTAATTCATTAGACCCAAATATAATTAAGTTTCTTTTCATTTTATTTTCTAACTATTATGGTAAATTCGAAGTGACCATAATCATGAAGTAAAGATACTTCGTTAGAGTATTTTCGTTTACATAAGTCAAAAAAATCGCAGGGGTCTCCGTAATATAAATCATTCCTCATTTTTTCTTTATCTGAATATGAAGTTAAACAATTGAATGAGAAACCTGAGCTACTACTTTCGTTAAGAGTATCGAGGGTATTTAATATATAATCTTTCCATTCTTTATTAGACTTACTTAATTTAACATTGAAAATGCCACTTGCGATACTGAAGTCAGCAATACGGTCAGGTTTAGAAGAGTTGATAAAGCGAATATCATTATTTTTAGGTGCTCTTTTAACAGCAGCCTCTATCATTGCTGATGAAATATCGATTCCTAAATAATCTAAGAAATTGTAATGTTTATTTAAGTAATCTAAGAGAGCTCCATATCCGCACCCTAAATCATTAATAGAAAAACAAATCTCAGATTCATTAATTACTTTTACAAGCTGCTTAAACCTTAATTTCTGACTTTCTTCCCCATTCCAATCTACTCCAAGTGGCGAATTGCCGTGTTGATTAAGTTTTTCAGAGTAATATTTAGAGACTTCGGATAAAAGATTTTCTGTACATGAATTCACAAGCGAGTGTTAGTAGAGTAGTATTTTTAAAGTAATTTTTAATTTCAATTAAGTGTTTTTTTTAAGATTGAAAAGAATTTAGCATAGATTGACTTTTGTGAGTTTTTTTGTACTGGAACAAAAATATAATGGTTTTTAAGGATCGTAGCCATTGGCATTTCAATTCCTACTTCGCTCGCAAGATTCATGAGGTTTGTGGTGCCTGTCTCAATGCCTATTCGGAAAAGTGCATCTCTTGTTCTGTATGTATCTTTTACATAAACAACAAATTGCCAAAAAGTGTGATGATATATTTTTGAACATTCTGAATAGTTAGGAATTAATTCATGCCCTAAAACATGCTTACCAACTTTTGCCACGGTTAAGGAATTTTGGATTCGCGAGTTGATAAGGTTATCCAGTTTGTCGAGTTGTTCTGAAATTGTCTCACACTGAATGCTTGAGATGTCCTCAAAATAATAACGAGGAAGCTTATCTACTGATTTAAATTTTATTCGTGCTCCCAGAATCTGTTCAAATTTTTCACGGTTGAATCTCTTAATCAACCAGAGCAGGGGATAAACAAAAAATGAAAAAGGGATTCTTCTGAGACAAAAATTCCATAACAATGTCGTTCGGATTATTTTTGCAATACGAATGGGATCGGGATCACGGTATTTCGAGACTTCCAAATCTAATCGTTTGGCAAATGATTTATCTTTTGTTGCTACAAATGCACCATTGTATCCATCTACATATTTAAGCATCGAAGCACTGTAGATAGCAAAATCCCCGAAAGAACCAAGTGGGCGACCGCAGTACAAGGATCCAATATTATGGGAAATATCTTCTATCAACGTTACTTTTGCATCTTTGCAAAGCTTTGTAATGCTTTTAATTTCCGGGACATAACCGAATAGATAGGTCATAAGGAAGCAAGATGGTTTTGTTTCGAGTTTCTTTTTGAGGTCATCTAAGTTTACGCAAAAAGTTTTTAGCTCGATATCTACAAACAAGGGCTTATGACCTAAAGCAATTATTACTTCTAGCATGGGTCCGATAGTAATCGGAGTTAGAAGAATAGTGCTATTCTTAGGAAGATTAATTTCTTTTAAAATTGCATGAAAAGCACTGCGAGCGTAAGGGAATAAAACAATGTTTTCATAGTCGAACTTATTGCATATTTTACTGCTTAATTTAGTTTTTTGAGCATCACTTGCTCTCAAAAAGATACTAGGTTTGAATATTGAACGCCCAAAATTCAACAAATCTTCAGTAAGGGTGTGCCGAATGTAGCCTCTACTTATTGGCATTAACCTAAGTATTTCTTAAAAAGTTATCTTTTAACTGCCTAGCCACTCTATGAGCATGAGCGGAAATCAGAAGTGCTATAGTGCTACCTGGAATTTCTGGAAATGCAGCACTATCAATTACATAAACCCCTCGTAGTCCTTTAATCTCTCCACTTGAGTAACATTGGCTAATTCGTGGACTTTTGCTCATTGGAAGAGTGCCGCCGAAATGCCATCCACCCAATTTATTTTCTCGAAGGAAATCTGCAATCAATCCACCAAATGGAATTGGAATCATTGTAAGGCGTTTCCAGTTCTTTATTACTGCCCTATGGATAAATGAGTATTTTTTTATAGTTTCAATTGTAACATCGAGTTCCTTGACACATACAGAATGTTGAAGTTTCCCTGTATTGGATTTGACAGTGCAGATTTTCAAAGAAGTAGATTTACCAAACTTAGAATGTAAAATTGTTGAAGCAAAATATACATAATTTTTGAAAAATTTCGAAATTATGTTTTTGAAAAAAGGAAACTTTGCAGAAATGAACAAGATTATTTGTTCATTAATCGCTGTTATTTGTGTATGAGACCATGTCTGAGATGTGATCTTGGATTTAATTTCAAGAAAAAACTCAGGGAAATTAGCAATTCGGCGAATTCTATGGTCTTCCTCAATAGAAGATTTAAGTCTGAAAAATGCACTAAATAATCCAACAGGAGATTGTAGAAAATATTCTCTAGTTCCCTCTCTAAATAAACTTCGATCAACTATGCCAGTTGTATTAATGCAGCCAGCACCAAGTAGCACTGCATCAAACTCATCAGACCAATTTTGATCGTCTTTGTCATTTTCGTACAGGATTCGAAGTTTATTTTTAATTCTTTCAATTTTAATTACAAATACTGGTGCCCAGTATTTAACTTTTCTTTGATGTAGCAGATTATTGAAGTAAGATTTAGTAGAAAAGATATTATTTTTTTTGTTTACACTACTAGAATTCAACTCACACGCGATCCTAGAGAAGCCTAGTATGGCTAAATCTTCAGGACCATGTTTTTTGGCCAAATTATCTTTGTCTGGAATCACAGGAAATTCTTTTTGTAATTCGTCATCTGCAGACAAGATATTAAATTGTGAAATTACATTTTGATAATCCTCTGCAATTGGTCTGCTCTCTAGCGGCCATTCCTCTAAGTCGGTTTCTTTGGGATAAAGCATTGCTCCGCTGTAAACGGTGCTATGCCCTCCAAGGGCATGACTTGAACAAATCCGTTTTGAATCTAAGTCGACAGACCAACGAGGGTCATTTATGCCGTAAGTAAAAAAAGAACCTTGGTGCATTTTCGCATTGGGAACTGGGTAGTCGGGCTGTGCAGGTAATTTTGATGTCAGTCCGATATCAAATATTTCAATTTCGATATCGGGATCGTCTGAAAGTGCGGTAGTTGATCCAAAACCCGCGAAACCAGTTCCAATAATAGCAACTTTCAATGATTTACTAAAGTTGTGGGTGGTATTGGAAGTTCCTTAATTTTTTTACAAGGATTTCCTGCATACAGGGAGTAGGGGTGAGTGTCTTTGGTTACAACAGAACCTGCTCCAATCATACTATTTTTGCCTATTGTTACTCCAGGTAAAATAGTGCAATTCGAACCAATCCAAGCACCATTATCAACCTTTACACTTTTAACCTGAAAATAAAATTCCCCTAGATAACTTTTTGCGGGTGATGCCGTATGTGCATAAATCAATGTGTTGTGTGAAATAGTCACATCATTTCCGATTTCGATAAGTTCAGGATAATTGCTGTCGATAATTATATTAAAACCAATATAGCAACCAGTACCTATCTTGACTCCACAAATTCGAAGTAAACAGACTCTCAAATATGCAAATGGAACCCAAAACATACCGGTAGCCATTATATATCTTCTTAATGCAGCAAGAAACAACCTCATTAAAGATGAATTAAAAACTTATATGTGTTAATTGAATTCGTAGCAAAAAGTATTAACCTATGCTTTTCTTGGTAAGAAATTTTTCAATAGAATTAGGAACTTCGAAATCAAAGCCTAGTAACTCTTTCTCTTTTCTACTTAGCCTCCTACCATCAAGCAGACTGGGGAGTGAAATCTGCTGTTTAAAGTAGGGAATTGTGTAAACATGATTGACCGCTCTTCGTTCATGATCCGTATGGTTGTGACCACCGCTATGAAATGTCATGCAATCCAAGATTATAAACTGTCCAGGTTTCGCAGTGATTTGAAGGGCGTGATCTTCGATATAAGTCTGTGAAGGGAAATTCCTTACCTTGTGAGAAGTAGGTAAAACAAAAGTTGATCCGTTTTCCACAGAAAACTCATCAAGACAAAAAAGTGCGTTTATGCCTAATGGGGTGTCAGATACAAAATGCTGATAGGGGAAATCTCTATGCCATGAACCTTGGTTGTAAGACTTGCAAGGTGGGTTAATAATACCATTTTGCTGATTTAAAATAAATTTACCATCAATCAACTTCGCCAAGAGTTTGAGAAGGTTCTTATTAGTGGCCAGTGAGATAAAGATTTCATCTTCGAAATATAAAGGTGCTCTTATTGTATTAATTTCATTAGCCTTAATGAGACGATTTTTTCCAAACTTTTCTAGATAAGCAGAAAAAGTGGAATTAAAGGTTTTGGAAATAATTTCTAGTTGTTTTGGTGAAATATTTGAATCCATGACTGCAAAACCAAGTCGCTTTACTTGCTCTGCAATTTCGTCTAGTCCATTTGAGAATTTGTCTTGTTTGAGTATGCCGTAATTATGATAGGGTATATGCGATTTAGTCTGCATTTTATACTTAATAGGAAATATTAGTTGTAAGTTTTTCTCACAATAGTGTTTGGTCGCCTTTTCACTTCACTAAATATTTTTGATAAATAAATACCCTGAACTCCAATGAAAAAAATAATGAGTCCAGAAAAAAGCCAAATTGATGATATTAATGATGTGTACCCAGAAGGTGCTTGCGATAATAAAATATACCTTAGGCAGAGGTACAAAATGTAAAAAACAGAAGTGGAAGAAATGAATAAGCCCGAGTAAAAAATAAACACTAATGGCAGACTACTAAAGGAGGTTATGGCATTAACAAGATGCCCCAACTTGCTGCCAAAAGAGTAAGTAGTAGGGCTAGATGAATGTTTGGATACGATCCGATAAGTTTGTTTAAATCCAGTAGATATCCAAAGCCCTCCAATATTGATCTCTCTTTCCTCATGACTGATGAGAGCTTTCACATAACGTCGTGTCATAAGTCTAGCGGTAACAATGTTGTCTGGCTGATTTATTTGGGTTAATAGCCTAAATAACTTATAGAACAAACTGCCAGTAATTCTTTCTAAAATTTCTCCTCTTCTGTTACCTTGGACCCCATAAATCAAATCACACTGGTCCTTTTTCATCTGATTGTTGAAATCGATCAACCATTCGGGATATTCTTCTAGGTCAGAATCGATTAGGAAAACTAGCTCTCCAACTGCATGATTAAGACCAGTCATCATAGCCTTGTGGTGACCAAAGTTTCTAGACAGGTCGATGACTGTGACATTTTGATGACTCGTAGTTAATTTTACAGCAACTTCAAGACTGCGATCCGGTGATCCATCGTTAACAAAAATTATTTCAAAATCATCATCCACAAGTTTTTGTGCAACCGCTGAAGCTCTTTGGTGAAAACCCTTAATGTATTTTTCAGAATTGAATAATGTAGTAACGATAGAAAGTTTCATTTTACATATTTCATGTACATAGGAGTCTCTTTACCACAATTAAACAACAAGTCTAAGATAGATACTTCGTGCCGAAAACCTCCCCATAACTGTGGATATTCATTGTAATCACTGTAATGGAACCAATTAACATTTATATTTTGGTCTGTAAATTTTTTTGATTCTAAGTAATCTTTTGCAGCAGGACCAGATATATACTCCGAGGCACCTGCTTGACTGCAGATATTAGCGAGTCTCTCAGACTTTTCACCAATCAGATTGAAATTAGATGAGCATGAAATCTTAGTTTTAATCTGTAGAAAGCAGCAGATTGCTTCTATAAATACTCTGTTGACCTCGGATATATAAGAATAAATTCTCTCTAAATAAAGAGGTTTAAGCCAAGAAGAAATTTCGTTAAAAAAATAGGATCTAGAGTAATTTTTCTCAAGAGATGACCAATGAGTTTCAGCCCAATTCATACCATCGATCTTAGTCTCAGAAATCTTTTGTTTGAAGTTACCCTTCGTTAGGACTGGAATTGTCAACCACTGTAAATCATTTGGTGTCTTAATTTTATTTCGATTTCGCCAATCCCGCTTAGTGAATTGCATTTCATCGTAAATGACAAACTCATCTACAGCAGCAATTAAATCAAAATATCCTTTCCATGGGATATAATTTGACTGCAATATTCCTATTTTTTTCAAAATTTTAATGTAAATAATTGAAAGATTTAATTTTTAGTATGTACTAAAATAGTAATTCCTAAAAAAGTTATAAGTAATCCAATAATAGAGTTAAACTTTAAACTTTCATCGAAGAAAATTATACCGGAAAAGGAAGATAAAATAAAAACTAATGAAATTTGTACTGGGTAAGCAATGGATAATTTTGAATTACTTAAAATAAACAACCATAGACCATTCCCTAAAACAAATATAATTAACCCAAGCCAAAAGATGGGGAATTTAATTGTATTGAGCAAAACATTTAAAAAGTTACTTGTATTTATTTTTAAATTAATTTTACTACAAATAATGTATTTAAAAATACTGTTAGATAAAATTGCACTAAGGGCACAAATAAAACTTATTATTATGTACTTATAATTCATCTTGTTGGTTTTTTTCCTTTAACTTCAAACAGTCTCCAATGGGAAAGTTCTTTTTTGGAGGGTACCTCATTCATGTTTCCTAGATATGGTTTAAGTGCAATTGAACCATAACCAACTAAGCATGTTGCAAGATACTTTGATCCTTTTGGGAAATGAGCATCTGAAAAATTAATTCCCGTTGGCCTTTGCATACCAACCCAAATTGGAATTTCAATTGATGTTAATGATTTATTTTGTGAAAAAAAATGGGATAAGGGATACCAACCAAAATAAACATCTGTATTTCCTTGTATTAGATAATTGTAAGCTTGTTGTTGAGGGGAATTATCAGGGTCTGGTGCAATAAGAGAAGTTCTTAATACAGGTAATGATAATAAAATCACTAAAGGGTAGAGAAATATTGAATATTTAAATTGAGATAATAATTCTTTTAATAAAAAAAACAAAAAAAATAACAATGCAGTCATGCCGAATGCGTTAGTTATAAATAAAGAATTTGCAACTCCTCCCCAGTGAGCAAGAGCAGATAAGCAGCTAGGGAGAGTAAGGAAATAAATTAAAGGAAAAATGAACAATATAACTTTGGATTTAGATTGTATGTAAAAGGAATACAAAATTGAAAAAATATTTGGTATTAGTATAAACCAATACTCTTGCAAGTAAAGGATCATGAATCTTGTCATTAATGGAAATGCATCAAAATAACCCATTTTTATTAACCCCGCATTCTCTCCGTTAAATAAATTATAGCGGTCACTCCATGCTCCTGTATTATGGTGATTGAATAGATAGAAAGATAAATCATCGAAACCATATAGAAAAGATGGAATAAATAATGTAAGTGCAAGTGTTATTAAAAGTGCAAATATATATATTATTAATTGTGAGTATTGTTTAGATATTAGGAGGCAGATAAATGGAAATAAAATGGCGGGCAAAGTCGGAAGTTTAGACCAGAATGATAGGCATAAAAAAAATGAAATAAATAATAGTTTAATAAATGTAATTCTTTGATGATTATAAATAAATATAATTGCAGCTATGGATAGAAATATAAAGGCAGGCATGTCTGCGTGTATTTTTGTTACACAGAAAGTGACCTTATCGTAAGTTAAAATATATATAAAAATAAATGGAATTGTGTGTATGAATGGACTTTTAATGATTTTTTTATTATTTCTACTAAAATTTGTATATATTAGTATCAAAATAATAACTATGATAGTTGAAATTATATTTAAATTATATGCAATATTTATCGCAGTTTTGGGATTGTCTGCAAAACCACTAATGGAATAGAAAAGGGCGGTTCCCCAACCATAAGAAGTTATATGTGGTCCTGTTTCAGGTTCATAAAGATCTTCGCCACTAAACATTGCTAATCCGGGGTATAACCCTCTCCCTACCCATTCATCATAATGTGTATAATGTGAATACTTGTATAGAATGAGAACCTGTAAGCTAATAAAGCCAATTAAACTTAGTTTATACCCAACACATTTAAGCATTTGAAGCATTAGATTTTAAAATAAAGTATAAATAAATGGGGCGTATGAACTACCACCCAAAATGATAAGTAGCCCAAATAAGATTAGAACAAGCACGATAGGGGTGAGCCACCATTTCTTGTTGTGCATAAGCATGGATGCAAATTCACTCAGAAAGCCCGATTGTTTGGAGGTATTTGTGAAATCTGAGAAATCTACAGGATCGTTTCCTTTTTTCATGTATTTAATTTAGAATTGTTGGATATAACGACGATTGGATTTGGGTTGTTCGACATTTTTCCAATAACTAGTTTCACATTGTGTTCTCTTTTTCAAATTTGATTTCCCAAAGAGGCCAATAAGAATGGAATATGGGCAAAAAATTACATAGTAGAAAAGGGGCAGGGTAGTCCAAATGATTATCTGATCAATCAGGTTGATTAGTGAGTGCCAAGTAAAATAAGTAACCCGACCAAAGGCAGGCAGTAAAAGCGAAATTGAGCCAATTGAAAGACCAACGAAAGCAAAGCTTGCAAACACATACCAATTCATTTCCTGGCTTTCACCTAAGAATCGAATAATAGCCGTCCAGATCAGCCCGACTATTGGTAAGCCAACGAGAAGGCGTAGGCTAGTGGATTTGATTTCCTTGGGGGGGGGCAGATTGGTCATAGCAAACTCATGCGAATACTGTCTCTAATCAAGATCGAAACTAGCGAGGTATTTCTCTTTTGCGACTAAGGTTTCTTCCGGTTGGTCTTCTTTAAATAAAACAAAGTTTTCCAGAACCAAGAGGTCCATATCGGTGGCGACAAAGCATCGATAGGCGTCTTGAGGGGTACAAACAATAGGTTCCCC
>Ga0206130_10007769_pt1 | contig 11744 bp, 9 predicted proteins | sample Helgoland_Spring_9_FD_148637 | JGI IMG/M metagenome (GOLD analysis project Ga0206130, IMG submission 148637) | Pelagic subsurface seawater microbial communities from Kabeltonne, Helgoland, North Sea - Helgoland_Spring_Bloom_20160512_1 | ecosystem: Environmental > Aquatic > Marine > Epipelagic ...
TTTCTCGAAATAGGCTGAAGGGAAAGACGTAGCACGGATTTTGTTGAACTCTATCTCGCAATGCTGCTCCAGAGTCTCACCCACCATTTTGGTGGAGAGTCGTGCTTTGAAGTCGCGAGCTCGTTCGATCTCTGCATTAAGGTCAGTAATCTTGGTTTCGTACTTATCTTCAAGTGATTTAACGTTAAGCTCACTCTCGAGTCTCACATGCTTCACTTCATTGGCAAGCGTATCGCGTTGCTTTTCAGCCGCGGAAACAGCGTTGGTTACCTCGAGCTGATTTTTAAGCGCAGCCGCTTCTATTTGTGACTCAAGCTCCTGGATTTTTCGATCTCGTCCGGCGAGGTCAGACGCACTAGTTTGCTTAATTGCATCTAGGGCTTCTTGCACCGCGAGATTCTTCGCTACCTCTGCAGACTCTAACTTTGCCTGCAGCTGCGTAATTTGGTTTTCTTTCTCAGCTACACCCGCCGCTCCATCAGTTTTGGCCTTAGAAACCGCCAACTCTATTTCGGCCTGCTTTTCGCGCTCCGCAGCTTGGAGCCGCTCGTCTAATGCCTTTTCGAATTCTGCGCCGTGAACCTGGCGAACGATATCGGTATATCCTGCCTCATCTATGGTGAAGGCCGTGTGGCAGTTGGGGCACTCAATCTTATTAGTCATAACTAAGTCCTCGCATTCCTAACAATTAAGACTTGAATAGCGGCGTCCATGCCCTACTTAAGTACACGACATAAATGCCGTAACTTTTTGGGTGTGGAGCTTCATTTCTGCAGCAAAAATGCAACCTTATAAAGTATGTAGAAAAATTGCGACTTAATCGGATTTTTGAAATTCGAGCATTAGCTTGAGAAAGAAGTCATCATCGTGTCTAGCATCTGGATTCTCCTCAAATTTCTCGGAAATTAATTGAAGGCCTCCGTTTGCATATGACTCGATTATATCTCTAACCTCTCGCACTACTGTCTGAACTTGGCTGTCCTCTTCGGCAAATTGAAGCTGAAAAAGATCAATCCCCGCCTCACCAATAGCGCAGGCAATCAACTGGTCTTTGAGCGCAGCTGGCTTCCAATGTTTAATTTCCATGAACTTACTCTTTTTTTCTTCTGCGATCATTTCGTAAGTCCGATCACTAGCTAAGCCCAAAAAGAAAGCATAAATGTAAAGCTCATATGCACTGGAAAAAGATTTACCTGATGTGTACCGAGCACTTTCCGCGCCGCCGCCAAATTGAGACAAGCTTTTGACTAGAGATTCGAACCTGTCGACGAAATTCGGCGAAATATTCCCAAGTTTAGATTCAAAATCTAAAGTCATAAAGTTACTCGCTCTCTAGTTACCTTCAGATCATGGCGACTTTCTCTTTCCTCAGAACCATGACTGGATTTAATGAGGTACACCTCGCCGATATGAAGATCTTTTAGGCGTTGCCTGCCCTCATCATCTAGGAAGTCATACGTAACAACGATACTTTGCTCAAAATTGGCACTCAAAGCAGCATAAAAACCATCCGAATAATTTTCCGCCATCTTCGAAGTCGGTGCGTCAGCGATCAATGCATAATTTTCGCTCCACTTCTGTTTGGCGGTAAGCACAGCCATTATTAAAGCCAACTTAATGAGAATTATATTTGAGTCGTTAGACCCCGCGAGGGTATTGCCAGCAGAGTCCACGATCTTCGGAATACAAGTGTTAGCGGCGGTCACTTCAAGCCTTAAACGTCCAGTTATCGAATTGGTTCGCGCTGTCATATCGCTAAAAATTTCATTTGCTCGAAGTTCAAGATCATCCACGATGCCCTGAAATACCCGGCGACGAGCATCTTCCGCAACATCTAAAAGCTTTTCCCATACTTCAGCAGCTACGATCTTTTCGAGAGGAATACCGGCACCTGCTATGCCCGCAAGCTCTTCCCCCTCCTTAGCTATCAAGGCGCGCAAGTTTTTTATAGCCTCTTCACATTCACGAATCTCTCTTTCTGCATCCTGGGCTCTTCTGTCATGCATATTAAATTGATTAAGAATGCTCTCTCCACTAGACAAATCCTGCTGATCGACACCACCGGGCAACTGGTTAAGCAATGATTTCTTATCTTGGTTTTTACGATCGATCTTCGCTCTTAAATCAGAGATCGCTTCGTATTCAGACGAAATATCGCTTCGTATTTCTTTCCGTTTGATCGCATGTTCCAAAGTCGTTCGATACAAACCACTCAAATATGGTTGCGTATCATTTAGGAACGGCTCTTCTTTTGCTTTATCAATCCGATTCAATAACTCAGCGATATGATGGTGTTCACTAGTTCCTTGTTTCGCATCCCGACCACAAACCATACAAACCTCAGCGGAGAGCATTTGCCTTATATCCACCGGCCTTGGGATGTCGACAGGTAACGGACTGACATCATTATCAAAGCTTTTTTTGTAGTCGTGGCAGCGGCGGTCAAATTCTGAATACCTGTCCTCAAACTTTTTTAAAGACGATTCGCAGTGCATCAACACCCATTGTCTAGTTATTAGATTTTTGCTGATCGCTTCGATTTTGAGGTCAAAATCACGAGAAAGAGATGAAATTTCTCCCTCAACCTGCTTAAGCTCGCCAGCTAAGCCACGTCGCTCTCTCGCAGTGTCAACTTGGATTAGCAAATCATCTCTCAATCCTTCCGCGGTCTGGCGCTCTTGCTTGGATTTATCTTGCTGAGTCACCCTCCTCGCGAGTAAATCATTGTTGACGATTAGACTTCGGTCGAGGTCCGAGGCTTTGGAGCTGTCTTGGGATGAGCTTCGTCGAGCTGACTGTAGCGCTCTAGTGGCGTCCCTAGAGCCATTCTTCGTAATCTCGATTAGCGAGTTGTAAGTTTTGATATCAGACAGAAGCTCAATAACGTTTGATAGAGCAGATTTATCTCTTAAATCCATCAACTGATTAATGTGCTCACCCTGAAACCACATGTACTTTCTAAGATGACTTGGGATAATAGTATCGATTATTGATTCGTGGCGATCTGGGGTTAGCGTTTCCCATCTAGTCGACTTTTTTTCTTCAATTATGAGATTAGACCGATCCGAACCAACGAAGGACCCATCCTCCATCTTCGTTGCTTTATAAACTCGCGTAACTTTGTATACCTTGTTAGTGCTTGTTCTAGCTGTGAGGATGACCTTCGCGTCAACAGACTCTCCTCTGTCACACTCATACTTGGCTTTATCTGCAATAAGCTGCTCTTTATAAACAGAAGTTCTTACGAATTCCCTTTGATCAGACTGGAAAATCTCGTCATACAACACCCAGTAAAACGCATCCCAAATTTTTGATTTCCCCGACCCGTTTTCGCCGATAATCAGGTTTAAGCCCCGGGTAAATCTAAATGTATTTTCTTCAATCTCACCCGCATAACACTGAAAATTCTTTAGCTGCAGCCCCTCAACAATCATCGGACATCCCTTTCACCGAATCCTCGATTTTTTGATTCACACGCTTCCTAGCGGCTCTCTCACCATCTCCCTCACTCATTGCAATTGCAAGCCCCTTCAAAGCTTGAAAAAACGGGCCGTCCTTTGAGCTAAATTGGATAGCATCTGAAGATAAGTTATTTGACGAAAGTTCTCTGCGTGAGATCTCAGCATCTAAAAGCACAGCCAATACCTCCTTTCTATCGATTTTTTTACTAATCATCTCCAAAATCCCTCACTTCATCAGTTGAAGACAATGCATGGATATTAATATCAAAGCGCGCGCAAGTATCTTCCAACACCTCCGTTGCAGGATAATAGGTATCGGACAACTTTGCGAAATCTAATACTCGAACTAACTCACTCAACATCAATTTTTGATCCACGCTCGATATCTCTGTGGAGGTCTCAAAATAGGGTGCGACCACCAAATCAAAAACTCGAGCCTTTTCCTTTTCTGAGTGCGTTCTCAACACTCTCCCACGACGCTGAATAAACTGCCTTGGATTTCCTGTACTTGAACAAAAAATAGCATTTTCAGCCCTTGGAATATCTACACCCTCATCGAGACACTTCATAGAAAATAAAACATCTACATCCCCCTGCTCAAAGGACCGAAGCACTAGATCGCGGTTTTTTGTCTCGTAGGTATAATGCCCGATCGTAATATTTGGAAAGGCTCTGGAGAATCTTTCCATAAACATATCAAGTAGATTTTCATCCTCTTGATCAACACCTTCAGGCACATACACGAAGGTATATTGAAGAGAACCGGACTCCGCAATTAATGCTCTGCAGCACTCCATAAACGCCTGTAATTTCCCCTCTGCCTTGTGGATGATTCTCGCTCTTTCAAGGAGCAGGAACCTTGCTCTGTCTGGGTTTCTGAAGACTCCCCGCTCATGATCATATAATTTCATTAGCTCCGTGGATTTTTGACGATACGCTTCCATCTCATCGCGATTGAGGTGCACCACTTTTGGCGTGTAGTCATATCTGCACAATACCCCTTTTTCTAACGCCTCTCGCATGGAGTATTCGAAGGTATATGGCGGCACATCACTGAAGTAGTCCTCGATGAATTTATTTCCCTCACCATCGAAGCGCCTGGTTAAGGTCGCAGATAAAGCGATACGTCTTTCGAACGGCAGTTGGGAGAGACTCAAGCGCGTTTTGGCAGCTCCTGCATTATGAGCCTCATCTGCAATCAAGATGGTCTCGCTCCCAAGCTTGCGTAGCTGGTCCATCGCATCTTTTGTCTGAAGCGAGTCGTAGGTTGAAATTACAATAAACGACGTAGTGGGCTTGAGCATCAATTGAGTAGTTAACCGACCAAGCTCCGATCGCCATCGCTTATTTTGAGAAGATATCAATAAGATATTTTCAAAATTGAAATCCCGAGCCTCTCCCATCCATTGCTCTACTAACACTTTGTATGGGACTAAAATAACGGCTTGGTAATATCCAGCTTCCCTATAGCTCTGCAAGACACAATTTAGCGAAGTGATTGTTTTTCCCGTGCCAGTAGCCATGGCAAAAATGCCCTTTTGCCCGTTGCGTAGCCAATTTTCCCTGGCATCTAACTGATAATCATATGGTCCAGACTCATAAGGAAAGGCTGGCTCGCGGCCTATTTCCTCAATCCTGTTTTCCAACTTTTTTTTATGGCGCCTTAGAACGTCTTGCGCCCTGCCCACGTGGCTAGTCCCGAGATCACTTATCAAACGCTTTTCGTCGCGCAATAGGTCAAATACTGATTTATCGACCGTATTTTTGAGGATTTGATTTTCGATCTCGGACTTAACCAAGTAATGATATTTATCAGTAGACCTATCGATAATCGCCTCAATATCTGCGATTCGATTTTTGGCCACAGTTCGCTCAAATTCAGAGCCCCAAGAGGTCCGCGCCGTTAAACTTTCAGCGTTCAATAGCAGCCCTGATCCCGTAAAATTTCCGCTGCCGGTTGTATGAATCAGGTTACCGGTACCGTCCTCAAAGACTCCCCTTTTGAAATGAGCCATCGATTTCGGTTTGAGCATCACTGGAACGATTTCCAGCCTTTTAGAAGTTAACAAGCATCGGAGGCAGGAAAAAAAATGTTCGTCTGTAGAATGGAGTTGACCAGAAACCCACTTCAAATCCGAGAACAAAGCTCCCGCAGAAACGTTGCCGCCATTGTCGAAAACCAAGTCGCGGTCGTTTTCATAGAGAAAATGGTTAGTTACCAGCTTCAATGTTCCACCGTTTGCCACGAACTGAGCAAAACCAAATGCGATTGAACGGAAAGCGGTCGAGCTGAAATACCCCAGTTTCAACCAAACTCTTTTAGATCTAGGAAATACATCCAAAAAAAATTCAATCGGAAGCCGATCGGTATCAGAACTATATTCATAGTCTTCGGGGAAGTTTATGTGCCTAAAATCTCTTTCCACAACTCTTACCAGGTGACTTCAAGGGCTCACAGATGGCAGATTGCGCAGCTTTCATCATCGTCGTCAGCTGCTAGCAAGTTTTGCCAGGTTGTATGGGCCGTGGACGCTATGACACCTTCTTCTTTCTCGCGAACTATTGCTCGCTCTACTAGGTAATCTAGTTCACCACGTGATGACCAAGTGTAGCCGATACCGCCGCCATCGCCTTTGCCCAACTCCCAGTCGTAACGTTCGCGAGGGCGGTTTTCGTACTCTTTTGCTTTCTCAAAAAGCTCTGGATGCCGGCGCTTAAGGCCCAACCATTCACCTTGCCGTTGAAAGAAGCAGAAATAACACCCTGAGCGCGATCGCCACTCGTAATAAGCCGGAATTCCAACAGACTCCTCTAAAATGCGGAAGACATCCTCTCGAACGATGCCGTCTTCCACAAATGGAAAAGCGGCCTCGATCGTTTCTTTCTGGCTTATGTATCCTTCACGATCCTCATCAGCTCTGATGCCGATGTAACTAATCACTGCATCACTACCCACAAAGCGTTCAAACGGCTTTAATTTCATTTCTCTTGTGCACCATCTCTGCTTAGCTGATGGGAGAAATCCGTTGTAGACATTCAGCCAATGATCGAAATCTTTGCCACTCGATAGGCGCTCGATTTTCTTACCAAGAAAAGCCTCAAGACGATCAAGGAATTCATAAACCTCAGCCAATTCTGCACCCGTATCGGTGAAGAAATACTCCACCTTTTCGTGAATCTCGGGGTACTTATCCCTGATATAGATGGCCAAAGCAGCGCTGTCTTTACCTCCAGATAAGCCCAACACATGCCTAGACTCAGTCTTTGCAATTGCCTCTGCCAGTGTGACTTTTCTAGACATTATTTCGAATCCTCAGATAAACCTTCTTCAGCTTCCGTTCTGTCGTTTACTGCCAACTCAGCATGGAGAAGCTCAGCAAGAAGCGCTAACCGTGTATCCCTGTTAAATCCACTTACAAGACTCTGATACTTCCCCTTCAGATGATCAAGTTTTTCACGAGAACTAGCTCCAATTGTGACATCCTCGGACTGTTCACGTTCGCCGCTCTTTATGGTTTGCAATAAGAAATGTTCGCCCTCATTGCTCGCTAACGTCTGTCCATCCCGAAGAAGTAACTTCCTTAAATCCTTAATACTCAGTCTATGACGCCACATTAGGCGCTTGGCATCAAAAACGTCTAAATCGGTCCATTTTTCAGTCGGTCGTTTAACAAGATGCATCATGACCTCTTTGAACCACTGTTTGTCGGGCGAGGAAGCTGCAGACGCAATTTTCTTAAGAAAGATAAATACATCCGAAGTACTAGCTGCGTGATGTGATAATTGCTTTGCCAGCGGACCAGCTTTTACTCGTAAAGCGGCAAGATCATCAACATTCTTTATGCGATCAATTGCCACACATTGCGCCAACTCTGCGACGAGATCACTCACCAAGTTTTCATGGCAGGCCGATAGCTCATCAATTACTTCCATCAACTTTCGACACACTATGGTGGGGCCGTCTGAGTCATCTACATCCACTCCCAATGCATTGGGAATCTCATCAAACAATAATTTGTGCGGTGACTTACTGAGCTTAAATGCGTCACGAATGTTTCGAGCTTCTGTCGATAGCCGGTCTGCATCTCGAGTCTGTTGAGTGAATTCATCAAGACGCCCTAATCTTATTGCGATAGGTCTGACAAGCTGTAGCACCGTCGCAACACTTTCACTAGGTAGCAAAGTCTCCGCATAGGCGGAGAATAAAGAGGCATTGAACCCCTCCATTTTGAACTGCTGGAAAGTGAAGAGATCAGGTCGCTTCACAAATCGATCTATAAGATCCTCGGTCATCCAGGGGACAAATCTTCTGTCTTCGTAGACCACCAACTCATCGCGCATGACGCAATAGGCAGCCATATAAAGAATCGGAAGCATCCCAGCCTTTACACCGTATGGAGGCGCCATCAAGACATCATTCAGCTCTATAAGCGCTCTTGCCTTACTCGACGTGGTGGCGAAAAAACCCAAAATCTGGCCCCAAACGTGCTCAAAAGGCGAGCCTTCTTCGGGGGCGACGAAAGACCACGAGTTCAATGCTGTCTCTTTGTGGAGCCCTGTCTTGTGCAAAACAGATAGATAGACCCCCTTCTCAGGCGGAAATTTCTTGAAACCAAGGTCCGCTTTATCTCCATGATGAACCATAGCCTGAATCAACTTAATTCTGGCACTGTTAGCGTTGGAGGACGGTTTATCTCTATTCACAAGCTCGCTGTGAACGGTTGGTGCTTTGCAAAAGACTTGGCGCAAAACATCTGATAGAGCGACTTGGAAATCTCGTTTATTTTTTACTGATAAGCCAGAACCTTCGTGATACCAGCGTGTGCGCTCAGGCACATCAAAAAATGAATCAAGTACACCTTGCTGTGCGCGCTTCGCCGAGTCTAGTCGGTCTGTGTATTCCCTCATCGCGACCGGGTCCGTGGCTAGCTCAGGTGCAGTGCGGCCAATCAGCTCCAGAGCCAAAACCTCGCGAGTTGTTTCCCGTAAATCCGCTCCTGACCCGCTGATTGCAACAATATCAAGTTTAGTCGCCACCGAGTTGAGGGAAGCCAACATCGATGGGCTTTCCTCCTCTGTTGCAGACAGAGCAATAAGAATACGGGGTTCAGAACTTTCGGTGAGACCGCTTTTCAGCTCATCGCGCCCCAAAAACACGGGAATAAAATAACGGAGAGTGCCGTTATCAATGGTGTAGCGACGCGCGACGATTGGCTGTAAGTATTGCCCCCTGTTCAAAGTTTCAGGCAGGTTGATTTCACCGATCTTGTCTCTCGCCTCCAACATAGCCTCGTTGAGATCAAAATCGCTGCCCTGCCACACTCGATACTCTCTGGCAAACTTCCTAAAGGTGATCGATGAGCACGCAACGAGAGCATCAAGGGCCTTTCTGACCTCGTCGGCTGCTCCGAGCTGCTCAAGCAGCTCTTGCGAGGCCCTAAAGCCGCCTCTTCCACCGATGATATTGAGAAGACCTATCGTTTTAAGTACTCGCACTGCGAGATCTGGCACATCATCCAAGCGTTCGAGCGCCGTGGTCACCTCAGCCCAGCGCCGATTTAAACCTTGATCACCTTGGGCGGCGGTTTGATTTGCTACGAAATAATCGTACAAATCGTGAGGCTGAATCCATTGCTCACAAGAAGCGAAGGAACTCAGCATGTTTCGTAGCCCAAACTCTTCTTGGCTGCCAAGGTAGCTGAACAGAGTGCGCTCGTTCTGAGCAATTTTCTGACACAAGACGGGCAATATGAGCGCCGCGATTGGACTTAATGGATAACACGACGCAAATAGGCTCGCTGCCTCTTGCGGCTCTAATGCTGCTGGTAGAGCCTGTAATTCTGCAAGCGCTTGACTCTGCTGTTGCGAAAAATCTTCTACGAGAGCTTGCTCGGCTTTAGTCCATTGCTGGTCAAGCGCATTAGCAACCACTCGCAAGACCTGCTCTTGCGATTCGAGAAACGGTATTTCCTCGAAACGCCCATGAACTTTTGACCATTCTGCTCGTAAGTGCTCGCTCAAACCTTTGGCGTATTGTTCAAATGACTGGTGGAGATTAACAACCAAAAATAAATTGCAGTCAGCACCTGCAAACGCGTGCTCTGCCAGAGCCTGAAGCAGATAAATATCGTTTGCACCATGGTGCCGAGCTTCGTACTCAAGAAACTTTCCTAACTCATCGATCGCGATAAATATTCCAGAGAAATCAGCTCTAGCAAGGGTTGTCTGAAGTTCGGATAACACCTCTTTAAAATCTGCGACATTCAAGCGCTGCTCAGACAGCATTAACTGCATTTTCTTTAGTACGGCAGGTGAACGCCCTTTCCTTCGACCGAAGATTTCCTGAGCCTCTTGAAGAATTGCTTCCAAAAGTCGTGGTGCCAGCGCTGATGGCGAACCTGTCAAGAGAACTCGCATCATTCCATTACCATCACCCAAACCCCTCGCTATCTGACGATCAAGCTCAGAGTCCAGTTGACGTATTTTCTCCCGCGCGACCATTTGGAACTCACCCCGTTCACTGCAAAGCAGTTCCGAGGCAAACAACGAAAATGCCGATTTACCCGAGCCATAGGGGCCAACTAGTGTCCATGCGCGGGGGCAGCCCTGGCTGTTAATTGAATCGCCCATCCGACGAAGTGTTCTCATCGCCCGTGAGGTTGGAACGTAGGACTTCAGGACATCTAAAGAGTCTTGATCCCGTTCCAAATTAATTGAGCGGGTATATAGTGTCTTTACTGAAACCTTACCCTCTAAACTCATGCAACCTCTCCGATATAAGGCTGATAGTAGGCCCTAAGCATCTCCAAACCGCTGATAGGTTGGGTACGAAATAATTGGTGCAAGCCAGCTGTATCGTCCAGCCTGAAATAACCCGGGAAGACATCGACAAGCTGCTCCAGCTTGCCGATCAACGCTTGCTCGGTGAGTCTAAATATACTTCCTGGTGCAGGCAGGTCAGCGCGACTGTAGAGCAGGTCTTCAACTAACAACGACTCTACAGAAAGTGCATCCAACAATTCTAAAACGGCGAACCCAATAATTTCCGTGGGAAGCGCGTCTCTGTAGCTCGGCACCGAGGAGTAGAAACGCTCTCGTCCTGACTGCGAAATCAACCCAAGCAACGCAAAAGGCGAATCCAACGCATCTTCAATCGGCTTTGATTTTGAGACTGACGATCTCGAATACATTCGAGGCAGCAATATAGCATCGCTCTTCAATGTGGAAGCCGATGCCTGTCGTTCCTCTTTAACTTGGTCTTTTACATAATCAATGAGGGCAGTTTGAATTTCTTCTGTACTAAATTCCACTTTGTGGAATTTGTTAAAAAACCAATACCAACTTGTTGCTTGAGTTGGGTTCGAGCAAATAAGCCAATGCAGCAACCAAATTGTTGCCTCGTCCTCTAGGTAGGGATCTACTCCGTCATGAGCGAAAATCAACTGACCTAACTCGGTTGGCACTACCTCAGTCGATGGCTCTACTAAGCGACAAGCTCGGAGCCAATATCCCATTGACTCGACCATATTCTTTCCCACGCCAAGGTCGGCAATCGCAATATCGCTTCGTAATACTGTGGGGTCTCGCTCTACAGCTCTGAATGCTTTGGATAACCAACCGTATCGCAAGGAAAAAGTTTGATGTCGGCCGAAACCAACATCACCGCGATCAAACCTAATCATTGGTTGCCCTCTGAAGGATCCTCTGCTGCAAACGTAAGGCTGATCTGCCCCCTCTCCGATAGAAAAGATGTTGCCTGCTCGACAAACCAATTTTTCAAGTTGGTACCGTCGTGCCTGAGAGCGACATGAAGCTCGCGCTTTAAATCTGGCTCAATCTCAATTACCACTCGACCGCTGTCACCAATACTCATTTGCCGACCCATGTAATGTTATCTATGTTACATAACATAAACGTTTGTAGCTGCTGCGTCCACGAGTCACATCTTGAGTAGATGATTTAACGGCACCAAATCTTATATGGGTATGCATCAAATAATGTCCAAAGTACGAGTCGTTCACGCGACGCTGATACGAACAGCAAAAAGAGGTCATCCACGGTCGGGGCATAAACTGGATCCGGATCATTGGCGGCGGGCATGGCGAGATCCTACTTTTCAGGATCGTTGTGAAAGATATAGAGAACGTCCTCAACGTGCTTGGGACGGCGAAGTAAAGGCTCGCCGTGGTTCTCAAGATAATTGGCAAATACGTCCCAGGTGCTTGGCAGAATGAGGCCCGCGCCAATGCCTTTCAAAAACGCTCTTCGTGTAGTCATGTGATG
>Ga0206130_10007772_pt1 | contig 11742 bp, 8 predicted proteins | sample Helgoland_Spring_9_FD_148637 | JGI IMG/M metagenome (GOLD analysis project Ga0206130, IMG submission 148637) | Pelagic subsurface seawater microbial communities from Kabeltonne, Helgoland, North Sea - Helgoland_Spring_Bloom_20160512_1 | ecosystem: Environmental > Aquatic > Marine > Epipelagic ...
GAAGAACATGCAAACCGCCTGTTCCCCACTCTTCACACACGTGCAAAACTGGAAAATTCCATTTTCTTATTTATTTGGGCATCAAAAAATATTTTTAGATCAATTTTAACCTACGCACCAAAACGCTGCGTAACATACTAACACGCTATTTTTTAGCCTTTGTTAAGGGCATTTATTATTACATACTTAATATGTAGTTGTAAGGATACCATTTACTATATAATGATTTCCTTTTGTTATATTCCTAATAGAATATGTTTTTTGTTTTCCTTGGATAACTTCAATAGTGTTTAATTTTTCATATTTCACAACTTTATTTTCTTCATCCCAAGTTAAAACCAAAACATGTTCTTTTGTTATATTTGAAATATCAACATTTAATTTTGAGGATAAACTTAACAATGAAATAAAGCCATAGCCCTTAATATTGATAGGATGTTCTTTTGTTAGTGTTAATGATTTCGTTGTTGTAGTCATCTTTATTAAATTAACATGCTCTACAGAAACGATAGAGTTAACTTGAGATTTATATACGATATTGCTATCTATATCAACACATAGTATTTCATCATTTGTTTTAATTTCAGAAATACCTACATTATTTTCGACGATATTAACATAAGTATCAGCACCAAAACAACAACCCTGATGATTTATTTGTGATATGGCTACATCATCCCATTTAAGACCTTTGTATACTTCAATTATTTCAAAACGCAATGTAACAAGGTTATTCCCGTATCCATCTGTATCAAATACTTTTGATGACAAGTCAAAATGTTGATCACCCATTTCATCAGTTAATTCTAAAAAGCAAATAGGTTTCCCATTTGCATAAATTTTAAATTTTTTTACTCTTGAATTATTTTTCCAATTTGTTGGAGAAGATTGATAACCGTTATAAATTATATTTGCTTTACCTTTAATTTCAAACCATTCTCCTATTCCATAACCTGTTACGCCTTCAACCCATGCTGTCATTGGATTATCATCAATTAAGTTTTTAATTGAGTAATTTTTACTTCCTTGACCTTTAAGTGTAGATGACGCTTTAGTTGGTATTCCCCCCATAGAACAATCGCCATTAATAAAACCAGGCCCATCATCTCCAAATTCATTCTGATATTCTTGATATTCTATGTTCCAATTAACATTTTGTCCGTCGCCGCCTATTGCTTTAATTGTTGGTAATTGAGCAAATTCTAATGAACTAGTCTGCAGCTCTTTCTTTTTAAGTTCATTATTTAAAATGTTATTTCGATTACGTTCAGCTTTCAATTCTGCTTCTAAATTTTCAATCTCAATCTTTAAGTTATTAATTTTTAATTCATCTCTTTTTTCATTCTTAAGTTTAACTTGTGTCTCATTCGACAGAGCTAATCTAAAACTATCAACCCTATTATTTAACTTATTACTGTTCTGTTTACTCAGCTTTATCTCACTTGACAGAGCTAATCTAAAACTATCAACCCTGTTGTTAAGAGTAATTCTATTTTTATTACTTAGCTTTATTTCATTTGAAAGAGCTAATCTAAAACTATCAACCCTGCTGTTAAGAGTAATTCTATTTTTATTACTTAGCTTTATTTCATTTGAAAGAGCTAATCTAAAACTATCAACCCTGTTATTAAGAATAATAATTTGTTTCTTTTTTGACTGAGCATAAACCACTGTATTAGCCATTGCAAATAACAAGAATAACAATTTTTTCATAGCACAAATATATATAATATCCTCAAATGTTTGGGGTCTGTAAATTAGGTGTAGGGGTGGGGTTCGGTCTATAAGATTGATGTTTGAAGGCTCTACAACCCAGCAAACGTGTTGCGTTGACCCCCATGGGGGGTACTAAACTGGGTTTAAAACGCTCTGCAAATCGCCTGTTCCCTTTCTCACACACACGTGCAAAACTGGAAATATTCATTTGATGTGGGATAATTTTATTGGACCTAAGGTGTATCCACCTGCCCCTTAAACTCTTTACAAGAGTCGTCCGGGATTTGTCCTCTCAATAGAAAGGAGCAAGGAATAATCTAAGATTATTATGCAAAGCAATACTCAAAAATGACTTGTCGATATAACTTCTTACCTTCGTAAAACCTCATTGAATCGAGGAGTCCTTTAATAAAATTCAAACTATACACTAAATGAAAAAGATTTCTCTGACTTTAAGAACAATATATTTTACTGCAATAAGCTGCTTGCTATTCTCATGTGCAGATCAGGTGGATTTTTCAAATCCCAATTCAGTCGTTGAATATTATTATTCACTCAGAGACGATAATGAATTTGAGTTGCAATATGAGCTTTTGGCTGACACGTGCAAAGAATTTGTGACTCTACAAGACTATTTAAACTTTTACTTAGATGAAAATTTTGGGGAGTATACTTATAAAACTCAAAATATTGTAATGCTGCCATTCGACTCAAAAAACCCAAAATATCGACACTTCGAAATACAGCGAATGTATATTGGGAAAGATAATCAGGATACTATTAAAAATTCTTTTTCTTATCGAACTGTTTTGAATGAGAATGGACAATGGAGAGTCATTTGGACAGGTATTATTTCCGAAGCTGGAGAAGAATTTTCCAATGATGGAAAGTTTTTCGACGCTATTGAAGCATACGATGAAGTTTTAAGATATGACCCTCTTAATGGATCGGCCCATAGAAGGTTAGGTTGGTGTCGATATAAAGAAAATAGAATTGGTGATGCTTTAAACAATGCAAAAAAGGCAGTGGCACTAAACCCCAAGGATCCTTTTAATTATAATTTACTTGCGGCTATATATTCACAACAAGACAAAGAAGAGCTTGCAATAATGAGTGCTAAAAAAGCTATTGATATGACAAATAGCGATTTAGAAAAGTCAGTCCTGTTGAGTAATTTATCAACTTCCTATGGAGAAATGGAAAATTTCGATGAAGAAGAGAAAGCCATAAACCTTGCTCTAAAGTATGATTCAACAAATACTCATGCATTTTGGCGCAAAGCTTTATACACTTATAGCAGTGGTAAAATAGATTCTGCTATTACCTATTTTCAAAAGGCAGTTGCCCTGGAGCCAATGGATATCTCTCTGCAATTTCAACTTTACGAGGATTTTGCGAGACTGGAGTATGGGTATGCAATACGACAATTAGAATCTGGCGATAAGGAGAAACGAGATAAACTCCTTATTGACGCAAAGAAAAACTACCTAAAGGCGTTTGAGTTAAAACCTGATAATGACTACTTAAAGGAAAAGATTGACATAATAAATGATAAAATAGGTACAGATTAAATTATTAAATGAAAAAATACTTAAAAAGAGAATTGATTTTTTCTGCAATCTCAAGATTTACTTTAGGTTCTATTTTTTGTGAGTGATCAACATTATTGCATCCCAAAAATGAAAAGCCAATAATTACAATTACTAATTTGCTCTCATTGAACAAAGTTACTAATTTTATATCATGAAATTTAAATTTTACTCTTTAATGGCCTTACTCTTGATGTTCATCCTGAGTTCTTTCTCATTAGTTCAATATGAACCTGTTAAAATAATTAATGGGATACATGTTAAGGATGAACCATCTGAAGATTTTGATGACGGATATGCCGATGGATATTGTGAAGCCTACAGGGATTACATAGGGAATCAATATGCAGATTGTGCGGTTCCTCCTTATATTGATAATTCCAATTATCTTGCAGGCTGTGAAAACTATTATAAATGCGGATTTAAGGCAGGATTAAAACATGGGAAAAAAGATTTTCCTGTCAGAGACTAAAATTGATGAGGAATATTAGTTATATGTCCGCTATCATCTTTAAAGGTGATACAGCAGTATTTCATACTGTTTTCTTTATCAGATATTGACGAGTAAACTTTTAATCGAATCAAAAAAGCCAAATAACTACTATTTTCTTTTAATTATATTTGTTATATGAATAGAATAGTATTTGCATTCTTAGTGGCTATTGGACTGATAGCTTGCAGCAAGAATAAAACTTACGAATACATTGAGGTTGTAAATAAAAAATCCATATTTGATGAAGTTACCACAGAGGAACTTGAGCCTGAAAAAATTAAGGCTCTCAATGATACTTTAGCTTATTTAAAAGCCTTCAGGACCTTTACTTTTTCAGAGAAGATTCATAAAGATGTAGCAAAGATTGCAGGCGAATCATTTACTGAGCCGATTCGATTCAGGCTTTTAAGTTCAGACGGAATTGCTATTAACCCTGACGCTTTAGGTGATTTAACATTGGAGTTAACCAGTATTAGAACTGATGTTTATTCAGATGATCAAGTCCCAGTATCAAATATTGATAGCGCTGTTATAAAAAGATTAATATCTAAATTTAGAATAAAAAAGGATGAGTTTGATCCAAGAGGTTTAACATGGATATATCATAAAGCATCACCTATATACTTAAATCGAAATGGGGTTTTCTGCTATTTTGCGGTTAAAGAAAATCAACCATTAACCCTCAGGCTTAGAATACAATATCACGCAGACGATTGGTTGTTTTTCAAGAAAGTTCAATTTTCTGTTGATCAAGTTCCTTTTGAGTTCTATCCAAGTAGTATAGAAACAGATCACGGGTCAGGCAATATATGGGAATGGTCAGACGATGAATTGCAAGGTGATGATTTGAAAATGATTAAGGACATTGCCTATGCGAAAAACGTTAAGATGAAACTAATTGGTCGCCAGTATTACAAGATTAAAACCCTAAGCAATAAGCAAATTTCTGCGATTAAAGATGCCCTAGAACTGTTTGAAGCTATGGGTGGAAGCACATAGAGCTAGGAAAAACAATAGCCCTATTCAGATAAGTACAAGAGAATGTAAAACCTGTGGTCGAGATATAAATTCACAAAAGAAAGGTTCTAAATATTTTAGTGAGAAAAAGTTTGGCAAGGATGCAAAGAGATGCATTGGAAAAATAAATGAAAATGATTATTGCAAATTTAAATATTCTCTTCTTTTTTCGTTTCCCACCATTGTCTTAATTCAATCATTTTTGGTTCGCCAATATTTATAAGTCCTTTCCCTGATTCAAGTTTTTTGATTTCAGTTTCCAATTTGTATTTACTGCTTGGTGTACCAACAAAATTACTAATAGCTTTATAGTCCTTATTTTGAACATTCAAACAAATAGGAAGTTTTACTTGTGAAGCAAAATCAAAGTCCTTCGTTTTGTAGTCTTCAACTCCTTGGGAAAGCATAACAATTATTACTCCTTTTGACCTTAATAGTCTCAAAAGTGCTTCAAGTGCCTTTCTAGCATTTTTATTTTTTAAGTATATATGAGCTTCATCAATTACAATTACATAACGTAATGGGAAAATATGGTCTTTAGGTTCACAATCATTTGTAGAACTAAAATAAGAATCGAAATATTTCAAAAGTAAAAACACAACTAACTGTCTCAAAGTGTCGGACAAAGCTGGTGGAAGATTGAGATATAAACTTTTATCTAAAATATCCGTATTGTTAGGATTGCAATTAAAAATATTAGTTGTCAAATCTTGGATACCTGCATATAATGTATCGGGTTTTCTGTTATTTTCTTCGTAATACTCTTTTAAATTTTTAAATAGTTCATTTATTGTTGGATAAGAACCATTTTTACTATCGAATAAATCAGTTATTACAGTCGTTAGGGTATGTTGTTGTGCAATCCCAACACTAGGAACAAAAGTTGCTATTGTGTCAACAAATGCTCTAATATGGAAAGGTCTTTGTCTTTCGTCTAAACTAATTGATAAAAATGGATTGAAATCAATACCACCATCATTTACAATATCAACAAATTCACATTTTGTAGCATTTAGAAAAGGCTTTAATTGTTCTGGGTTTCCTTCTCCTTTGTAATCAAAGAAGATAAACTTCAGTTCATTATTTGTGTTTTTAGAAATTTGATATAAAATATCTTTCATTAATTGCGTTTTTCCAGAACCTGCCATTCCAGCAATTGCGATATTCCTATTATCAAACTCTCTTAAATCATTAATTCTAATTTCAATTTTTTCACCTTCTTCTGTTTTTCCTAATTCGAATGTTAAAAGATCTTTAAATTCTTTTACATTAAACTTCTTTGAATTAGAACTAGTTTTTACAGTTTTTGATCTCAATGTTAATCCCTTTTTAATGGATTTTAATAAAAGTGAAATATGTTCTCCTTTGGTAATGTCGCTATTATTTAATTTGTTATTCCAAATTTCAAGGCCATCTTTTAAATGAAGTTTGTAAAGTTGAATAAATTCACTTTCTGTTAACTCCTTATTATAATGTTGATCGACAATGGTTTTATAAAGAGTAAAATTGTCAATGTCATTTACTAATCTACCAAATATGTTACTTGTTGGTGTATATTCTCTACCGTTTTGAGGTAGTTTGTTTTCGTTTTCGTGAAAAAGACGACCTTTTTCAATACTTATTGACAAAGCAATTCTACCTGTGATTGTGTCTCTTTCAAAATTATAAATTCTTCCAATTCTATCTAATAATTCTGTACTTTCTGAATCTATTTTAAATCTAATCATTGCTCGTAGTATTAAAGTAACCGTTTTTTAAACTTGTGTTTGATCCATCATTAAATAATAAATAAGATTTCGCGATGTTTTCAGAAATATCTTTATAGCGTTTAGGTGTGATCTCACTATTTGTTGAAAATAATACAACTTGCTCTGACAAATCAGGATAGTATTTTTGGGTAATATTATCTCTATGTTCTTCATCAAGTCTTCCAAGTGGTGTATCGATAAATATTGGTAAACTTTGTATAGATTCGTTCAAAATCGCTTTTATTAAGCATGAAATATAAATTTGTTTTTCGCCGGAAGATAAACTTTCCTTCCTTATTTCATTATTATCTCGGTCTAAAAGAGTAATCTTCATTCCTTGGCCAGATGCTAGAATGGTGACTTTTACATCTTCAATAAACCTACTGCTATTTTCTTCACTTCCAAGTTTGTGCATTAATTTTTGTAGCTCACTTAAAATAGTTTTTTCAAGACTGTCTTTGTGCTTGTTTTTCTGTTCTTCAAGAAATGTATTTAAGACGTCAATATAATTCTGACTTTCTCTTATTTTAATCCTGTTTTGGACAGTGATATCTACCTTTTTTACTAAACTTAGAAGTTGTTGATTTGAACGAACAGTATCATTTCGTAACTTCTCTATTTTCTGATTATTTTCACCAATTCTTATATTATTTTCTGTAATGTTATAATCAGCTGTTTCCTTTTTTGATGAATATTCTAAAATCAATTCATCCTCTAAATCTGCATCAACTTTGCTTAATGTATTGTTAAATTCGGATAGTTTAATTTGTGCTTCATTAAATTCTTCAATAGTAGTTTCAAATAGATCTTTTGATTGAGAATTAATAAGATTCAATGCATCTGAAATTAAATTTTTTTCTGAATTACTTAAATCATGTTCAAACTTTAAATCCTTATAATTGCCATTAGAAGCAAACAATTCGGAACCTAAATTCTTAGCCTTATCGTAATAAAATAATTTATCCTTAAATGACATAGCAGAATTTTCAGGTTCAGGTGGTTTATTAAAAAGGAGTTCAATAAAATTCTCGATTTTTTCAAAATTTTCTTTTGATGAATTTTGGGATAATGAATTTTCATCTTGAATTTTAAGATGTTCGCTAACTTCTTCAAGTTTCCCAGTTAAAATTGCTAATGGTATTATCTCGCTTAATTCATTAAATCTATCAGATAGTTCAAGTTCCTTTGTTTTTAGCTTTTCGATTTCAATTCGAATTGATTCTCTGTCAAATATTGAATTCCCTTGTTTGCTATGTTGTGATATAAGATTATCGTATTCTCTTATGGTTTTCTTTAAATCATCCCTAGCTTTGAGTTTTTCAGCATTTTCCTCTTCAAGCTTTTCGATTTCTATTTTAGAGAGTTCAATTGTTTTTTCTCTATCAACTATTAGCTCTTGTAAGTTTTTAGTTGCACCTTCCTTTTTCAAGGAATTGATGTAAAATTCAATGTCCTCAATTAATGTGTCATATTTATCTAGCCCTAATATCTTACCTAATGCATCATTTATAAAACTACCTTCCTCTTTAATCGATAAATTGGCTATTTCAGATATTTTTTCTGCATCAAAGAAGACGAACTTTGCAGCATCTATTGGAATTATATAATCATTGATAAAATTAATTGTATCAGCTTCATCATCAAATAATTCCTTTTTTGACTTTGGGTCTGAAATTGAAAGTATTTCATTCATACTAGTAACATTAAATGTTCTAGTAATAATAACACTTCCAGAATTTGAATTTAATTTCTTTAATTCTGGCAATTCAATTTCTGATACAACTAGACTTACCGAAAAGATATCTTTATTTTCTTTCTTCGCGCTCCAGTTGATGGATTGTTGCATAAAAGATGAATAGTTTTTTTCTTTTTGAATTTCCTTTTTGAAGTTGTCATCAATTTGAGAAATTTTTTCTCCATAAAGACACCAAACAATTGATAGCAAAAGATTTGTTTTACCATAACCATTTCTACCGCCAATTAATACAATGTTTTGGTGGGATCTAGTTGATAAGTCAATATTTACAGCATTGTAATATTGCCTAAAATTACTAATTTCTAAGTTTGTTAATTTCATTTGATAGCTTTTTCAATAACATCATTAATTTTTTTCTGGTGATAGTTATTTCTTTTCAGCAGTTTTTTCGTTTGAACAGATTCCAACAGAGTTTCAATTGATTCAAAATTGACATCTTTGTCATTGCAAATCTTTCTGAGTATTTGGCTTTGTAATAACTTAGTTTCTTTTATTTTCATACTTTATATTCTGAAGAATTTTTGCAACTTCGATAAATTTAATTTCTTCATTGCTGTCAAGTTCATTTTCATCAAAAAGTTTACGCTGTTTGTAAAGGAACCGATATAAGTATTCCTCACCTTTTTTAATTGATGAAGGTGGTCTATGATTATTTAAAACAAATTTAGTTAATTCTTCCCAAGTTTCCTTATCGCCTTTCTTTACTTTTAATGTTTTCTTAAAATCAGAATCATATTTCTTTGTTGTTAATCCTATATGTGAATCTCTAAAAAATATGTATAAACCAGACTTGTCTCCTTTTAAATTATCCCATATACTCCTTTTATATGTTTTTGGTCGATATTTTTTGACATATTCAGTAATATCTGATATATGTTTTGGTTTAGGAAATTGCATTAAATATTCTTCAACAATATCTCGTATTGTTCCACCTCTATAATCATCTAATTCCTTTTCCCATTTTTTTAACCCAAAAACGCTTTTTCTACCAATAGGCACAAATCCATTAGCTCTATTCATAGAAGCTCTAATCCTTTCTTCTGCAGTGTCATAATTTGGATGCAGTTCTATTACCTTTTCAAAAATTTCTTTGACTTTTGAAGATTTTCCTAAACTTTCAAGTGCTTCATAAGCATATTCGTGTACTTGTCTTTTTGTCTTTCTTATAAATATTAAATTTTCATCTAAATCTAGATGTAATTCAAATTCTTCATTAATTATTTTCTCACATATTGGGAACAACAAGTCTAAAACATCAATATTGTTCTTTGATAGAAATTTTGATAAATAACTTTTGAAATTAAAGTAATACGATTCCTCAATTCTATCGCTTACTCTGTTTGATATATCATTAGTAAAAGAAATGAAATCAAATTCTAGGGATAATTCTTTTTCTATTAAATAGAAGTTTTTCCAATTATGTCTGTTCCGTGCATGAAAATATTTTGGTTGTAATACATCTTCATAATTCCCAACTAAGGAAAAACTATCATTCAAGTATGCTGAAAGTATGAAAGTGATAAATTCTCTAGAAAAATTTGTGTTATTTGATTGGTTGATTTTGTTTAAAATATTAGTGTTTATTTCAATATACATTGATTCAACATTTATGCAATATTTATGAAATAAATGGTCATTGAAATTAGTAATAAAAAGTAGCTTATCAAATAATTCTTCAAGACAAATTTTTCTTATTTGTCTAATTCTTTCATAGGTCAAGTTTAAGTCATCAGCTATGACATCCAGAGTTAATTCTTTCTGATTTTGGTATATTTTAAACGCTTTTTTTATTAACGCAGTTTTAGTTTTATTGAAAAGAGCATTTTGTTTCAATAAAAATTTTATAAATAAAAATATAGATTCAGTTTCTAGTATATTATTTGGAATATGTGAGATTGAAAAAGTTCTTCGGATTAAGAGGTTCTTCTTCAATGCAATAAGTTGATTTTCATTAGTTCTAATAACCTCAAAAATAAAATTTTTAATAACCAATAGGTAAGTTCCAACTTCAGGGATTGATTTTGCTCCAATGTTTTTCCAAGTATTAATTATTTTGGGATTTAAAAGTATTTTTTCTGCAAAATTTTTAATCTTGAAATTATCTTCTAGTTGATACGACAAAACTTTCGTTACTCTGTTTGATAAGCTTTTAGTATTTAAAAGGATGAAACTATTTATTACTTCTCTTTGTATGTTCGTTAATTCAAAAATTATTATTTCAAGTATTTTTTCTTCGTCTTTTTCTTCAATTGTTTTGGCGTATTCTTCTTCTGTGATTACACCATCTTTTACAGCTTTTAAGAAATTGTCTGTTGTGATTTGTAAAGCATTTAAATCAACAGCGTTAGTATTTCCATGAGTTAACAACTGATCACTATCAAGCAATTGATATTTATAGCATATTGCAATTAACTCTTTATTTGATTTGTTACCACAGTTTCGTAACTTTTTGAATGTGCCATTTTTTTTAAAGAAGATTTTTAAATCTTCAAGAGAATTTAATCCAGCGTTAATACAGATATTGAAGGACCTAACTTCTATTTCTCCTTTTCTATAGACTTCGTTAATCGTCACTTTTTTCTCTTGCAGATTTTTTTATTATTGTAATTTATAAGTTACGTTTTAATCTTAAATTCAGTCGTGTTATTCTTAATTTTTTGTGTTGGCTATTTTTGCTCTTTTGGTTTTCTGTTTAGGCTTTGTGGGTAGGTAAAAACCAAACGCAAAAATGTGTGGTTGGTCTCACGCTCGCACTTGACTAAAATCTATAAACAAATATAGTATATAAATAATACTCCGGGTTGAATCGTGAGTGGTTTTCCAAAAGTCATTTTTTTACAGCTTTGCGACTCCAAGTAGGGGTGGGGTTTGGTCTATAAGATTGATGTTTAAAGGTGCAACAAGTCGCAAAACCCTATAATTGACCCCCGTGGGATTTACTAAACTGGGTTTAAAACGTTGTGCAAACCGCCTGTTCCCTTTCTCACACACACGGTCAGTTGAAAAAATAATTCCTTTCATGTGGGATGATTATATTGGACCTAAGGTGTATTCACCTACCCCTTAAACTCTTTACAAGAGTCGTCCGGGATTTGTCCGCTCAATAGAAAGGAGCGAAGAAAAACATCAGTATTTAAGAATACCTTATTAAAACCCTATTCAATCAAAAATGGATGCGAGTAATTTTCAGTACCAATAAGCATGTTATAGCTTCCTTTTGGCAGCTTACTTACATCAATGGTAGAGTTCAAATTAGATAGTTCACCTTTTCTTACTTCTTGCCCTAAGGTATTAACAATTCTGAATTGAGAGCCTAAAAGGTTTGATTCAATTTTAATATTTAACTCATCTGAGGCCGGGTTGGGGTAAATATGGAAAATCTGATTATTTCTAAGATTATCAACGCTTACTCCATATAATGAA
>Ga0206130_10007775_pt1 | contig 11736 bp, 6 predicted proteins | sample Helgoland_Spring_9_FD_148637 | JGI IMG/M metagenome (GOLD analysis project Ga0206130, IMG submission 148637) | Pelagic subsurface seawater microbial communities from Kabeltonne, Helgoland, North Sea - Helgoland_Spring_Bloom_20160512_1 | ecosystem: Environmental > Aquatic > Marine > Epipelagic ...
GGCGCGATTTGATGAGTATCGACTTGAGTTGCTCGAGTGTCTCATCATCTGTTGTTGGCTGTTTAATCGCCGACATCATAAGTTCTAAGCTCGCCTCAAACTGCTCATCCAGACCCGACAGGCTGAACCCCGAGGCATTTTCACCTGCGCCAAAATTAAAACTGCTGCCGAGGCGATACCACTCTTTTTGCAGCTCTTCGTTACTCAGTGATGCTGTGCCAGCCACGTCCATCAACGCGGCGGCGAGGCTGAGTTTGTCGTTCTCTTCGGTGCCAACATCGACGCCGATGGAAAGCGTGAACAGATCGTTGAGCGGGTTTGGCGCATAGAAAAGCTCGACGCCGTCGGCAAACGTGATGCGTCGATAGTCTTTATCGGCCTCGACAAAGCTTGGCTCGATTGGCTCGAAATCCATGGCGAGAACGTCGGCGGCGAACGTCGACTGCCGCGAAGGATCGATGGTGACCGGGTCGATCTGCGGCTTCTCAACCGGCGGCAGTGTGTGCTGCGCGTCTATTTGCTGTACCGCAACGTAGTCGCCGCCGAAATATTTATTGGCAACCGCAACCACGTCGGCCTTGGTTAGCGTCTCCATGCGCTCAAGTTCCGCACTGTAGTTCGCCCACTCAGCGCCTTCGATAAACGATTGGCGCATTACCGAGACGCGAGAGGTGTTGAACTCAAGACTCGCCTTTTGGTTCTTCTTAAAGTCATTAATGATCGCAGGAATGATCCATTCTTCGAATTCGCCTGCTTTAATCAGATCGAGCTGGCTGAGAAGGAGAGACTCTACTTCGTCGAGCGTTTGTCCGTCTTTGGGTACGCCGTAAAGCATCTGCATCCCGTAGTCGTTCATAAACTGGGGTGAGGAGCCGGCGTTAGCCACACGTTGTTGCTGGTTGAGGTTAAGATTAATAAGGCCTGCGGTGGCGTTGTCTAAAATCATGTCGACTAGAATTAGCGCCTCTTTGTCTGCGTGACCATTGGGGACAGTGCGGAAGGCGAGCTGAATCTGCTCCTCGCCCGGGTATTGCACAGTTGTGCGCTCCGCGCCGACTAAGGGCATTTCTTGCCACGGACCCACCTCGGGCACCGGTTTGGACTGCCAACCGCCAAACTTGTCTGCAATGAGCTCTATTGTCTCTTGCGTGTCGATATCGCCGCTGATGAAAATGCCCATATTGTTGGGCACATAGTAAGTGTCGAAATAGTTTTGTATATAAACGAGCGAAGGGTTCTTGAGGTGTTCAACCGTCCCGATGGTCGGTTGCTGTCCATAAGGATGCTGTTTGAACATCAACTCATTAAGCGCGGTATAGAGAATGAAGCCGCGATTGTCGAGCGAGCGATTCTTCTCTTCATAGACTGTTTCTAGCTCGGTGTGAAAGATGCGAAATACAGGATTCACGAAACGGTCGGAATCGACCTCGGCCCACTGTTTAAGGCGGTTAGCGGGCAGGCCGATCTTATAAACCGTCTCTTCGTTAGAGGTGTGGGCGTTGAGACCCGAACCGCCCATGGCGTTGTAGAGTTTGTCTATTTCATTAGGCACGGCGAATTGAGCCGCAGCCTGCGCCTCGGTGTTAATTTCGGCGTAAATCTCTGCGCGGCGCGCTTCGTCGGTAGTATTGAAATGCTCTTCGTAGAGCGCAGTGATGCGATCGAGATGCGGTTTTTCTGCCTCGTAGTCGAGAGTGCCTAGGTGCTGATTGCCCTTAAAGAGCAGGTGTTCGAGATAATGGGCCAAGCCGGTCGCATCCGCCGGATCGTGTTTACTGCCCGCGCGTACGGCGATTTCCGCATAAAAACGTGGCTCTTCATGGTTTTCGGTCAAATAGACTCGCAAACCGTTGTCGAGCTCATAGATGGAGGCGTTGAGCGGATCATTGGGGTCGCGTTCATCTATGCGGGTATAGCCCGGCGCGGAATCCACGCGGGCTATTATTTCTTGGCTAGGCTCGGTGCAGGAGACAAGTAAAAACGCAGAGCCTAGCCCAAACAGTACTTTTGAATAGATTTCGCTATCCATAGCCGCCGTGGCTACAAAGCGCATGGATCGAGTAAGGGGTTTGAAATTTAATGCATCGACTAAAAGCATGACAATCGGCCTCGGTAGGTCGTAAAAAAGTAGGAGCCAGGCGAGGCGGCAAAAGAACGCTCTCCGCCTTACAGCTTCTTGGGCGCAGGCAATGCCTAAATGTAGGGCATTCGCAGTTAAAATGTAAGCCATTAGGGGTTCTTGAGAGAGCTTCTAGCAGCATTTTTCTGCCTAACTCTTCTCAGTAAGCTTGGTTTCGAGGTGGATTCAACGAGCTACTCAGAATACCGCGCAGAACGCTATTAATGACCCGCTCAGCAGCCCCCTCCCGTCAGCGCCCGCTCAAGATTTTAAGTATAGCCAGCGCTAGATACTCAAAAGTAACGAAGAGTAACAGCAATATTCCAACTAGACGGAAATCGGGTGGTCAGGCGTATACTGGTCAGTACAACTAAAAGCCACCTCCAGTGGATTTGCTCGCTTTCAGGTCACCGATCCCATGTGTCGATTGTTCAACATTTTGCATTCAATGGCGGCATTACGCATTCTCGCCATTCTGTTTGCACCATTGCTACTTATTGCTTGCACTAATAACGCTTACGAAGGGCGGGCGGATTCCCAGAGTTATGCCGCGATTGTATCTAAGGCGCCTCTCGTGCCGGGCATGACAGAGCAGATTTTCATCGATGACGAAGACGTAGCAGTGCTTGATGGCTTCGCAAGTAACCAAGAGAGCTATGAGTTTCTGGCAGTTGAGGCCACAAGCGAAGTCGGAGCTAAGATTATCGGGCTTGGCGCGGCGCTGGATTTAGCCTTTCAGCACAATGATGACTATCAAGCGCAGAAAGAAAGACTCTACTTAGAGGCGCTTGCGCTTACCCTTGATCGTTATCAATTCACGCCCATTTTCGATGGACGTGGTGGCGCCGCCTATCAATGGGATAACCGCGATCAGTTTGTGAATGATATGCAGGCGTTAACAGGAATGAGTGAGACGGCGTTAGTCTCGCAGAGCGAGGCGATTAACGCGCAGACGAGTTTAGGAGCGCGCTATCTCCTTCGTAGTGGCGGCGAGATAGCGTTGAATCTCACGAATAACTTTACGCGGTTCTTGACCGGCGGTGTCAGCGAAGCTAACAGTAGCGCGCTGATCGGTTCTTTTACGCAGCCTCTTCTACGTGGGGCAGGGTCGGCGGTTGCCGCAGAGACACTATTGCAAGCCGAGCGAGACCTTCTCTACCAGCTGAGGAGTTTCACAAGGTATCGTAAGCAATTCGCCGTCAATATCGCTTCTCAATATTATTCGGTGCTGCTCAATCGAGAGGCGGTAATTAATAATTTTGCCGGTCTTAATGCGAATAACCTGCAACTCGAACGCGAGCGTGCTTTTCAGGCAGAGGGGCTACGGACGTTGCTGCAAGTCGGCCGCCTAGAGCAATCGTCGCTGCAACTCGATCTACGCTGGACGTCATCAATAACGCGATATAAGCGTTCGCTTGATAACTTTAAGTTGTTACTAGGACTTACAGCCAATGACAATATTGTGCTCGATTCTATGGAGATGACGCTGATTGCAGAGACTGGAATGGCGAGTCCTGAACTAAGCCGTGATGAAGCTGTTGAGCTTGCCTTACAGACACGATTGGATCTCTACACGCAGCTCGATCTCGTGCAAGACGCTGCGCGTAAAATTCGTGTTGCAGCCAATGCCCTAAGGCCTGGGGTAGACCTTACCCTCGCTGTGTCTGTCCCCGACGGTGGCAATAACACGCTGGGCGAATTAGATTTTGAAGATGCGGTTTATGGTGCTGGGCTTGATTTTGATCTGGGGCTCGACAGGCGTATCGAGCGCAATAATTACAGGCGCACCCTAATCAGCTACGAATCGGCTCGCAGGGCGTATCTTCTTGCCTCGGATAATGTGAAGCTCGACGTGATAGACGCGTGGCGGCGGATGACCGAAGCACGGAAGAGTTTCGAGATTAATCAGACGAGTGTACAGATAAACGAACGACGTGTTGAAGAAGCGGAACTTCGTGCCGAACTTGGATTGGGCGACGTGCAAGACACGGTAGATTCGCAAAACGACCTTACCGCTGCCAGAACCGAATTGACGCGCTCCATCGTGAATCACAATATCGCCAAACTCGAATTTTGGCGCGACGTTGGACTTCTTTATGTGCGCGATGATGGTAGCTTAGAGGAAGGGGTGACAGATAATTCCGCAGGCCAAGCACTATGAGCCAAGAGCCAGAATCAGGCAATAACAATGAGGCCAGAACAGCAATGGATCGAATAAAATCGCAGCTCCTAGCGCTCGAAAGCAAACTCCCTGAGCCAGCTCGACTGCAGCTCGCGAATCTAAGCGGCCGATGGCGAGCAGCGTCTCGCAGAACGCAATCAGTTATCGCTGGGAGCACCGGAGTGCTGCTTTTAGTGTTATTTTTCTCAGGGAGTAATGACGAAGCTAGTAATGCGATTACTTTTCCTGCGCTGCGCGGCGATCTTGAAATAACCGTGCTCGAAGGTGGCTCTCTCGAGGCTACACAGTCGCAGGAACTACGCTCGCAGATTAAGGGCCGCGAGGGTGTAAAAATTCTCTCGATAGTGGAGGAAGGGTATCGGGTTAGCCCGCAAGACGTTGATTCTGGGCTCATTCTAGTCGAGCTTGATACCGCGGCATTAATCGACGAGCAGTTGAATCAAGAAATTTCGGTAGAGACAGCCGAGGCGAGCTATATCGAAAGACGGGCGCAGTATGAGATCCAGCTTAATCAAAACGCGAGCGACCTTAACGATGCGCGGCAGACAATGCGCTTTGCTCGATTGGATTTTGAGAAATTTTTAGGCGGGAAAATCGTTGGGCAGATACTCGGTCAGCTCGAAATAGATGAGCGACTAGCACGTGCTGAAGAAGTCGATCGCGTGGCCGCCGAGTCGCCGACGATTATCGAGCGGCCAAGGCGAGCGGCTAAGCCGAGTCAAGGTGAGCAGAGCCTCGACATAGATTCAATGCCGCCGCAGGTACAAGAGCGCCTGCGTGCTGTTATGGCCGAAAATGGAGGCGAGATTCCTCCTGAGATGCGAGAGCGCATGCAGCGTTTTCAAGCGGGCAGCTCACGCGCGCAAGAAAATGGCGAACCCGGCGCAGGACAGGAGCGGCGAAGCGGTTCGCCGCAAACAGCAGGGCGTCCAGCCCCTGCCGACGGCCCGAGCAGTGCAGATAAAAACGAGTCGAACGACCTACTGATGCTCGCCGCCAATGCGCCTACAACCGAATTGAGCGCCACCACCAATCTTCTGATGGACGAAGGTTATATGGTTATCCGCTACCAGCTCGATTTTAGCGATTATGCTGATCTCGAATTGTTGGAAGATGGGGAGGCCAAGCAGCAGTTGAGATCGCTGCAAGATGAGCTTCAGGTTGCGCAGGAAGAATTGTTGCTTACCCAAGACAGAATCGCAGGTCAGCGAAGGCTGGAAGAGCGTGGTTTTATAACACCCACCGAGCTTGAGGCAGAGGAATTGAACCTCAATAAAGCGAATAACAAAATGGAGCAGAAAGAGACGGAGCTCAAGCTCTATATCCAATATTCTTTTCCAAAAGAGGCAGAGCAAAAACTCTCCGACTTCGAAAATGCGGTGATGAGCTATCAACGGCAGGTGAAAGAAAATGTTGCCGAACAGGCACAAGAAGAGGCGCGCTTCAGTTCTGCAGAGCGCAAGTTCAACCTCGAGAAGGTGAAGCTTGCCGATGTGAATCAACAGATCGAGTTCGCCACAATTCGTGCGCAGCGACCAGGGCTTGTAATTTATGGTGCGGCGGATCAAAACTCGAGCCGCTGGCGACGCAGTAATCAAGAGGCGATCCAAGAAGGCGCCACTGTAAGCGAACGCCAGGCCATTCTTACAATTCCTGATCTTCGCGAGATGGCCGCGAAGGTCAATATCCATGAGTCGGCGGTGCAGCGAGTGGCTGTGGGTCAGCGCGCGCGCGTCGCAGTCGATGCCTTTCCTGATGACCCGCTTATGGGCACGGTGACCCGCGTTGCCGTAGTTGCCGATTCTGCTAACTCTTTTATGAATCCTGACCTTAAAGTGTATCCGACTACGATTAACATTGACGGGACTCATGAATGGCTTAGGCCGGGAATGAGCGCCGAGGTCGAGATATTGGTCGACCGATTGGAAGACGTTATTTATGTGCCGGTGCAGGCGGTGACTTATTTCGACGATCAACGGGTGGTTTATGTCGCCGGTCGTGGGGCGCCAGAGCGCCGCACAATAGAGGTGGGTTCGTTCTCCGAATCGTTTATCGAGATTGTCTCGGGGCTTGAAGAGGGCGATGAAGTGCTCCTGCTTCCACCTCAGCAAGGACAAGGAAACAGCCAGACCGATGCTTGAGACTCTGCCGGCAGCTCGCGACCGTGTGGCGAGCCTGACCGATATTCGTAAGACGTATTCGATGGGCGCGCTCTCGGTTGAGGTGTTGCATGGTATTAGCCTCGAATTTTTGCGCGGCGATTATGTGAGCGTCATGGGCCCGTCGGGCTGCGGCAAGTCGACGCTAATGAATATTCTTGGCTGCCTTGATCAACCAACCTCTGGCAGCTATTTTCTTGGCGCCGACGACACCTCGACAATGCCCGACGACGAGCTCTCGGGCGTGCGCGGTGCGCGTCTCGGGTTTATCTTCCAGTCTTATAATCTGATTCAACAGTTAAACGTGCTCGAGAATATCGAGATGCCACTTTTTTATCAGGGTTATGCCGAAGACGAAAGCCATGACATTGCGATGTCCTTGGCTAAGCGCGTCGGGCTAGATACACGAGTTCATCACAAGCCATTCGAATTATCAGGTGGGCAACAGCAACGCGTAGCGATTGCCCGCGCGTTGGCCGTCGATCCGCTGATTATTCTTGCGGACGAGCCGACAGGAAACCTCGACTCGCGCTCCGGCGCAGAAATTCTCGACCTTTTTGACGAACTTCACGAGCAGGGTAAAACTCTTATTATGGTAACCCACTCCGACGAGCTAGCTGAACGCTCGGCACGGTGGGTTCGCCTCCGCGATGGCTTGGTAGAGAGCGATGAACGACGTGCCTAATTGGATCTCCGATGACGATGCTCTTGTCAACTCATCTGCTGGCAAGCGAATCGCGGTGCGTGCTGCAAGCGGATTTACGGCAACGCGTTTTAAAAAAATTACGCAGGTTGGTATCAAAAGCATTTATTCGCACGGGCTTAGGTCTTTGCTTACGGTGCTCGGGATTGTGATAGGCGTCGCTGCGGTTATCGCTATGCTGGCGGTCAGTGAGGGGGCTAGTTTTGAGGCTCAGCGTCAGTTTCGCGATTTAGGTGCGAGCAATATTTTGCTTAAGAGTGTGAAGCCCGCCGAGGTAGAGCAGTCAAGCAGCCAAGGCTTTGGTCCACCACAGGCAATCATCTATGGCCTCACGCTTGCTGATATTACAACGATCCGTGAATCGATTCCGGGCATAAACAATGTGATCCCTTCGCGCATCGTGAAGAAGAATCTGTGGCACGGGGGTAATCAGATGAACTCGGATGTTGTTGGCACCGCAGTCGATTATCCCGTGTCCCGGAATTACAATTTACGTGCCGGTCGATTCTTCAGTGAATCGGAGGTGCGTGACAATGCCAACGTAATCGTGCTCAGCGACGAGGTTGCTCGCGGACTGTTTCCTATCGATAATCCTCTCGGACAGTCTGTGCGAATCGACAGCGACTATTACAATATTGTTGGCATTATGGAGGCAGAAGGATATTCCAATCTTGGGCAGAACCAGGCGGGGAGTTCTAACGCTGCGCCAAGTCGAGTTTTTATTCCTTTTACCTCTTCGAAGTCGCGCTTCGGTGAGACTACGACGCGGCAGACAGCGGGAGGCACTGAGTCTGAGACAGTTGAATTACACGAGGCGATTATACAAGTCGATTCGCAAGAGTTGGTGATTCAGGTGGGCGAGGTAATTGATAGCATCCTCGCGCGGCGACATAAAGACGTCGACTATGCGATCGAGATTCCACTAGCACTGCTGCGTCAAGCGGAGGAAAGCGCCCTGCGTGATCAGATCGTTGCGGGAGCAATAGCAGGAATTTCGCTACTCGTTGGCGGCATTGGTATTATGAATATTATGCTTGCGAGCGTGACCGAACGAACGCGTGAGATTGGTATTCGTCGCGCACTCGGGGCGAAGAAGCGGGACATCATTCTGCAGTTTCTGATCGAGGCGGTTATCTTGTCGGGTGTGGGCGGACTAATCGGCGTCGTGCTAGGTATTATTATTCCCTTTATTATTTCGGCGGTATGGGGCATGACAACGATTGTTACCCCGCTGGCACCGATTCTTGCCTTCTCGATCTCGGGCTTGATCGGCGTTGTTTTCGGCATTTATCCATCAATGCGCGCTGCAGACATGGATCCAGTGGAGGCATTAAGACATGAGTAATAGAAGCAGTGTTTGCAGTAGGGTTGACGGATTAGCTCTCAATAATAGGCGCATGAACCGCCTGTTACTTAGTGTTTCTTTAGTTGTGTTTTTCGTATTTACGCGGATGCCTGCGCATGGCCAGTCGATGGACTACGACGAGACGGCAGACCTCGACATACTCGCCGGCCTGCCCAATACCAGAATGCATTACCAGAGGTTGAGCTCTCCTTTGCGACCTAAAGCGGCGATATGGGAAGGGCTAGAAAACGAGATCGACGCGCTGCTCAGCGGTACTAATGACTATGCACGTCTCGAAGCGCTCGTGCATGAAAAAAGCGCGAGCGAGCTGCAAGCATTAGTGGCCGAGGGTGCGCTCAGTTACGAGCAGATAACGCGCTACTTCATCGCGCGCATTTATGCTGTCGAGACCGACGATGCACGCTATCTCAACGCGGTTATCTCCCTCAATCCTCGTGCTATAGAGGCTGCCAAATTGGCCGACAGAGAGCGCAATGAAGGTAAAACCGTCGCACAAGACTCGCTATTTGGCCTGCCCATTTTACTTAAAGACAATATCGGCTTCGAAAACCTGCCGACCACAGCAGGCGCTGCGGCGCTCGCTGAAAACTTTGCCGCCGATGCCTTCGTTACACAGCGCTTAAAAGCCAATGGGGTTGTTATTCTCGGTAAAGCTAATCTAAGCGAATGGGCGTATTTTTTCTGCACCGGCTGCCCCTCTGGCTATAGCGCATTGGGGGGACAAACACTTAACCCCTATGGACGCCTTAAGTTTACTACGGGTGGTTCGAGCGCCGGCAGCGGCGCGGCGATTGCCGGCGGCTTTGCCATTGCGGCTGTGGGCTCCGAAACCTCGGGTTCGATATTGTCGCCTTCGAGTGCCAACTCTCTGGTTGGTCTCAAGCCTACTACCGGAAGCCTGAGTCGAAGTGGGGTGGTGCCGATTTCAAGCACTTTGGATACCACCGGCCCGATGGCACGCACCGTGCGCGATACGGTTGCGCTATTCAATGCGATGACAGGCTACGATCAAGCAGATACAGCGATGCCTCGCCTTACCGAAGATCTAACATTGCTCGTACGCGATGCTGACCTGTCTGGTCTGCGTCTTGGCTTTCCAGCTGCGCTCGCCTTGGAGCCTCTTATCGTCGCGGCAGTCGCGAAGCTCGAAGCGGCGGGGGCGATAATAGTGCCAGTAGAGTTTACGCCGCCTGATCTGGAAGAGGAGGTGCAATTTATGGGCGCGGAAATGGTGCGTGACCTCGCGAGCTATCTACAACACTACGCGAGCCCTGACGTGGTAATCGAAAGCCTGAGTGATTTGCAGACCTTCAACCTCGCAGCCCCCGATGAGCGCGCCCCCTATGGGCAGGCATTAGTCGACCAGATGGTTAGCTTCGAAACCTTCTTTAAGTCAGACGCGCAAGCGGGGGAGGGAGAGATAGCGCGACTCAAACATCATGTTGTGAGCGAAGTCGGAGGTTATTTCGACACTCTTTTCTCGCTACATAACCTCGACGCACTAGTGCGAATTAACAACAGCGGGGCGAGTGCAGGCGCGTTCGCCAATTACCCAGCATTGACTATCCCGGCCGGCTATCGAGAAACGGGCCAGCCAGTAGGGGTGACGTTTTATGCTCCGTCGTTTCAGGAGCAGCGCTTAATAGATATTGGCGTGAAGCTTGAGGAGACAGGTGCGCTGCTCCAGGCACCCGGAGGTTATTGATACAGTCGTACGAACCTTAAGATTTCGTTAAGAAAGCGCTGGAGTTTTATCTAGGGCAAGACACAATTGGCTTTGGGCCAGTAATAATCGGAGCATCGAATGTCGGTGTTCGTAAAAGTCTTAGTTGGGAGATTGGTGTGATAGCAGGCTTAAGCGATAAAAGCCCAAACTCGACTTACAGGCTTTTAATTGAATATGAGTTTTGATCTGGCTGGAATCAGACGCTCGTACTCCGAGCGGCCAAAATTCACGAGCCTCAGACCTACCAATACTTCTCGACTGTAATCTGGCCAGGCGTGCGTCGCCTGTTTTTGCTTAAGCCACGTGCTTTGAGTGCCGTCGTCGTATCGGCGACCATCTCTGGGTTTCCGCAGAGCATGAGCTGTGAATCCTCGGCAGTAATTGCTATGCCGGTGCTGCGCTCGAGTTCGCCACTGTTTATCGCTTCGGGAATACGTCCCTTAATCGTGCCATCGACGTCTTCGCGGCTGACAAAAGCTTGAAAGACGAAACGCTCGCCGTACTCTTGAGCTAGTTCGTCGATTAGCCCTTGGTAGCGTAGGTCTGACTGCTGCCGCACTGCGTGAACGAGCACGACCCGCTCAAAGCGTTGCCATGGCTCGTCTGTTTTAAGCATTGAAAAATACGGCGCGACGCCCGTCCCAGTACCCAGTAGCCACAGTGTCTTAGCGCTTGGCACTTCGTCCAGAGTGAAAAAGCCATTGGCTTCGCGCTTGACGAATATTTCATCTCCCGTATCGAGGGCGACCATCGCATTGGACAGCACGCCGTCTGTTGCGGTGTAGAAGAAAAATTCGATAGGTTGTTGGCCAGGGGCGCTCAAAAACGAATAAGGCCGCGCAGTGCGCTCGCCCTCGATGTCGAGACCTAGGCTTGTGAATTGGCCCGCCTTGAAGTCGTCAACAGGCGCACTGATGCGAAGCGAGAATAGATTCTGCGTCCAATGTATGTTTTCGATTACCGTTCCTTGGACCCACTCTGACATACTCATTCCCGCTATCGATTTTGGCGCCTAAACGCGCTAACTTAGCTACTTAAGATTTGACGCGTTAATACTGTGGTTATTGTTGCGCAGCCTCTGCTGCGCGCCATGATAGTGATTCCCTGATCGCCGCGCAAGATTATGCGCGTGCAAGAAAATTTTGGCTCGGGTCTTAGTTCCCAAAGTTCGATTATAGTAACGCCAACACTAACATTTAAGATTAGGTAGACATTCATGCTTAAAACTTGGTTCGCAATCGCGCTGTGGAAGCGCATCCTCCTCGCACTCGTTCTTGGTGTTATCGCAGGAATGATCTGGGGTCCTGGAGCTGCGAGCATTAGCTGGCTGGGGGATCTCTTTGTGCGTCTAATTCGCATGGTTGTTGTGCCGCTTGTCTTCGTAACCTTGGTGTCTGGTGTCGTGGCGATGGGCGACCCAGCAAAGTTAGGCTCACTGGGCGCGAAGACGCTAGCGATCTATATGGTCACCACGCTGGCGG
>Ga0206130_10007778_pt1 | contig 11733 bp, 10 predicted proteins | sample Helgoland_Spring_9_FD_148637 | JGI IMG/M metagenome (GOLD analysis project Ga0206130, IMG submission 148637) | Pelagic subsurface seawater microbial communities from Kabeltonne, Helgoland, North Sea - Helgoland_Spring_Bloom_20160512_1 | ecosystem: Environmental > Aquatic > Marine > Epipelagic ...
GTATGCAATGCAACATAACATAACATAACATAACATACTTATTATTTATCATAAATTACTATTTAAAGGTTATCCAACTATGTATATTGTAATAGGAAGTAAGGTGCCCTATTACGGTACACTCTGTAGTATGAACGCTTCTTTAGCTTAGTGGTAGAGCATCAGTCTTGTAAACTGAAGGTCGTGAGTTCAATTCTCATAGGAAGCACCACCCCATGTTCTTGTAGCTCAGTTGGTTAGAGCATCGGTCTTATGAGCCGAAGGTCTACGGTTCGAACCCGTACTTGAACACACGGATTTGTAGATTGTTCCGTTAAACAATCTTCATATGCACGGATGTCCGAGTGGTCTAAGGAGCCAGACTTAAGACCTGGTAGTGTGAGCTGCGTGGGTTCGAACCCCACTTCGTGCAAAACCTCTGATATATGGGTTATATATCACCAAGCTCTGTCCCTATTTGAGCAACAGACCAGAATATGACTTTAAATAGTTATATACTGATCTGTATTCGGGTCTTATAGTGTAATGGTTATCACTTGGGGTTTTGATTCCCACAATCTGGGTTCGATTCCCAGTAAGACCTACATGTATATGGTGTATATAAACTACAATAAATATAAACTACAATAAATATAATCTACAATAAATATAAAACATATGTATTAACTGTATAATTGTTCGACCTGAAGTATGTCGCTAAACTGTTTCTTGCTTTCATAGCTCAGTTGGTTAGAGCATTCGACTGTTAATCGAAAGGTCAGAGGTTCGACCCCTCTTGAGAGCGCTAAATTTTCAAACGACCTGTTCGCTGGAATACTATATTCAGGTGAGCAGCTCTCGTATATTGAACCTTGATGTTTTTAATTAAATACTTATTGTGTTTTAATTAAAAATCATATTAAAGTTTATCTGCTATATCACTATAGTTATAACTATGTCGCTGAGTGTTTACGAAGAGATTGTTGATATTGTAGATACTTTGACACAATACAACGAATGGTATTATGTAAAAAACACAAAGTCTCATACAATTTTAACTAAACCACATTACGAACTTGACCGCATCGATATTGAGCATAATAATAACACGATTCATTTTTCATTACCACTACACAATTCACAATATAGTTTCTATCGCAAGTTTATAGATACTGACCACAATGCCATCGATTTTTTTGAGAATTATATATCCGAACAGTATGACTTACTACAGTAGCAAGAATAAATTCTAATTATTACAGCAATTAGAATTTATTTATCAAGATTTATTTATCAAGATTTATTTATCAAGATTTATGCCTTGGCGGCGGCGGCGGCCTTGGCAGCACCAGCGGCGGCACCGGCGGCGGCACCAGCAGCACGACCCATGGCGGCAGCTTTACCGGCAGCCTTGGCAGCGGAAGCGGCGGCACCAGCAGCCTTGGCAGCGGAAGCACCACGGGCAGCAGAAGCGGCCTTAGAGGCGGCCTTAGAGGCGGCCTTGGCAGCAGAGGCAGCAGCAGCGGCGGCCTTGGCGGCTCCCTTGGCAGCAGCCTTCTTCATGGAACGAGCCTTACCAGCAGCCTTGGAGGCGGCGGCACGACGGGATTTGGAAGCAGAAGCACTTCTTCTTCTAGCAGCAGATTGTTTTCTTGTCATAGCGGGCATTTTATATATAATACTTACAAAAAAATATTAATTTGTATAAAAATATAATTCCTATAAAATATAATTCCTATAAAATATAATTCCTATAAAATAGGTTGTCAAAAAGTGTATTGGATTTCTGAACGACATATTGGTTGGCGTATTTTTCCAAACCCGGCCTACTTATTGCAAAGTAATACTAATACGCCTAAATCTCATGTTTGTTTACCAAATAGTATCGGTATTGTGCCACCACATCCCATCGCCCTTCTTTACTTTGTATAATTCTCTAAATAACTTTAATCTCGTTAATGGGCAATTGCACCTATATTTCTCTAAAGGGTGAGGATTCTGCTTTAACTGGGCGGGTAGCGCCGCATCGAATATCTTTTGACGCGATTGTATAGCGCTGTATATATAAAATGCTTCTAAAGACAAATTCTTGATGATTGGTATGTCATCATGCACCAATTGGAAGTAAAATAAATACTCCTCTGCCAAAGACAGTCCTGATATATCTGCTAAATCCTCTCCCACACCTATTTCCGCGTCGAATTTTATCCCGTCTCTCGCGGCGAATTCTTCATACTGATTCACGACATCTTTTATCTTCTCTTTGAATTTCTTTCTGTCTGCATCGGTCCACCAGTTATTTAAATTACCATCTGCATCAAACTTACTCCCCATATCGTCTAAACTATGGCTCAATTCATGTCCCATTGTATACCCAATATAGGCTAAATTATATTCTATGCCTCTTTGATCCAAATCGATAAATGGTTTTTGCAAATACGCAAGCGGACAATAAATCGAATTGCTTGTTGGTCGGTAATACGCATTCACCATATACGCTTGGGTTCCGACTAATTTGAATTCGTTCCAATCTATATCGGGTATATCTATCACATCTTTCCCCTCCAACTCTATGAATTTCTTTCTCTTCCACCCAGCCAATAGCGCCATATTGTACCAAGGGTCATTTGGCTTGTATGTCAATATCGGATCTTCTCTTAATGTGCCAGGGCTTCCTACAACGACCTCTAGTTTTTTTAACTTATGTAAAGCCGCCTTTTTTGTAGGTGGACTTAACCATGTGTTTCTCTCTAGTTTTTTTATAAATACCGTCTTCAAATCCTCTACCATATTTTTCACATACACTGTCTTTATCGGGTCGAAATTATGTGCGACATATTGTTCTGTTAAAAAGGTATTGTAACAGAAAGACAGGGGGAAAATTGCATACGACTCTTTCGGCATTCTTGCGGGTTGGCCTTTTACGAACTTGCCATAAAATTGATAATATACATCCGCCCAATCATAATCAAATCGTATTAACTGCTTGTAAAATATAAACATCCACCACGTCTTCCATTTAAGACTGTTCCAATTGTCCTTTAATAGTTCCGTAACACATTTCAAAGAATTCAGACTCGCTACCACTACTTTGTCTGGGATCTTTTCATAGTGCGAACGACCTTCCCAGTACTCGCCTGGAAATGCGGATCTGTTTCCTAGTTTACTCGCAAATTCTGTCCAATTGAATCCATATTCTTCTTCTAGTTGTTTTTTTGATAATACATTGTAGTAATTGGGGTCTTCATGTTTTACCTTGTCGCACCCCATTGCGTCCAGTAATTGCTGCTCAACTTCCCATATATCGTTTGGATCGATCTTTTCCCAATCGTCGGGTAATACGGTTCTAAAAGTATTCAATATAAATTCGAAATACTTTTCTTTGAATTCTGCCTTGAATGTTTTGGTCTTTGCGTCGTCGGCAGGATCTTCTATGTAAATAAAATAATCATATATGCCTAGTTGTGGGGGGCTTAAATGAGTAATGTATTTCTTTACATTCTTCTCATCTGGTCTCACACTCCATACGATGGGGGCTTGCCAGCTGTAAATTTCGTCATTGTTGGCATATCCCAATAGACCATACATATCGTCTTTTATCATAAATTCCTCTATCGATTTTTTTATTGTTTTTGCATATTTCAATCCGAGTGTTTTGTCTGCATTTACAATGCAATGTTGCACTGCTTTTATAGAATTCGCCTTTCTTTTCCCTCTGTGCTCTTTGATGTATTTGTTGGTGTATGCGATTACTTCGTCGTACACTTTGTCTTGCACTATTCTAAAATCGTCTATTTGTACATAATATTTCGGGTCGGTTTTTAATAGTTTTGTTTGCTTTTGTATCCATTCGTAATTCACATGATCGTAAAAATCTTCATTGGGTTGAAACTCTTTTAATTTTTCCATATTGGCCAACTGTTCTCTTAATGTCTCTGCAAAACGATTGTAGTCTTTTTCAGTAGGAGACAAGGCTTCGAGTTTCTTGTTGTTGTCGTCCCTAAACATTCGCTTTAATACTTCGATACGCCCTTCTCTCGCGCTTTCTGCACGATCATCTTCTATTTTTTTGGCTCTATGTAGTATATTCATTCCTGACTTGAATTCCGATAAATGATAATGTTCCGCTATTGCAGTCTCTGACTGGTTACTTTTCTTTTTTCGCAAGGTCAAATTTTTCTTAACTTGTATCTTTGATTTTCGTGATTTCCCCATATATAGACTGGTGCGAAATAAAAAATGCGATTCTTTTCTTTTCTTTTCTTTTCTTTTCTTTGTATAGTTGGCTTACTTGCGTGTTTTTGGCGAATCGTATTTTTTATTACAAATAAGATAAAATGTCCCCAATTGTATCCCACGGAAGAAATCGTTTGAGTGGTGTGCTATATCGATACAATAGGTATTCGCGATACATTATCATGTAACGAAGGATTGTTTTGCAGAAAAGACGCTGGTATGTAGCGGATATATTTATAGAAGTCCTTGTATAATTATTCCATTCTTTGCATTTGTAATACACCACTTGACAGAATTTATGAGTCGATGGTTGAAAATTAAATACAATGTCTCTATTTCTTAACATATACAAGAGCATTCCACGAATGTTTGATACTCTAGACTTGAGATCCAGAAAGCTGATAGACTCCGTTTTTTTGAGTCGTAGACGCATATTCTTGACCACATTGTCTTTGTCAGCTTTAAAACCCACAGACTTCGCTACTGAGATCAGATGTTTGAATTGATGGGGTGACATTTGTATTTGTATTTGTATTTGTATTTGTATTTGTATTTGTATTTGTATTTGTATTTGTATTTGTATTTTTCGGGTTGCTTCTATTGTTATAATTTGTGTTTACTTCAATTTTATCTTCTTGTCTCTTATCTGTAATGGGACTTTATCTATTATACTTATTATAGAATGAATTGCATATTGTTTCTCTCCACCTGTACAATATATCATAAAATATATCATAAAATATATCATAAAATATATCATAAAATATATCATAAAATAATGAATAATGGATGTATATTCATTATTCATTATTCATTATTCAACACTTATTCGGATCGGAACGAACCATTGTATTATTGTTTTATATAAATTAGGGTACGGGTACATTACTTACTTCAGTCTTATTAAAGATGAGGAAGCCAATGCTTTAATATCAGTCTTGGCCTTAACCTTTTCGTATGTAGGTTTAAGTGAAATTAAGTTACTTGATTTTTGTTGTGTGGATTGGGTCACCACTTTTTGTGTTGAAATGCCTCCTTTTAATTGAACGAAACTAGATTTTTTGGGTTGGACTTTGGCTTGGGCTTGGGCTTGGGCCTTGGCTTTGGCTGCTGCTAAATCTAACTCTTGGGCCTTGGCTTTGGCTGCTGCTAAATCTAACTCTTGGGCCTTGGCTTTGAGTGCTGCTAAATCTAACTCTTGGGCCTTGGCTTTGGCTGCTGCTAAATCTAACTCTTGGACCTTGGCTTTGGCTGCGGCTTTGGCTAAATCTAACTCCAACTCTTGGGCTTTAGCTTTGACTGCTGCTAAATCTAACTCTTGGGCTTTGGCTTTGGCTTTGGCTAACACATCTCCTGTTGATTGATTCTGAGCTACAGATTTTAGTTGTTTTACTGCCATTACTTTGGTGGCACTAGACACATTGAGCTTTGGTATGTTAAGTCCCAGCTTGTTATCGCCTCGTAAACTCTTAAAACGATTCATTATACAATACAAATAGATTAAAAAATAATAAAATTTTATTAATTTATGATTTTATTAATAAATGATGATTTTATTCGTTTTGATGGTTTTATTAATAAATGATGGTTTTATTAATAAATGATGATTTTATTCGTTTTGATGGTTTTATTAATAAATGATGATTTTATTAATAAATGATGATTTTATTAATAAATGATGATTTTATTAGGTTTTATTAATTTATTAATTTATTAATTTATTAATTTATTAATTTATTAATTTATTAATTTATTAATTTATTAATTTATTATTTGTTTACGCGTTCGCTGAGTTCTCAGTGCCATCAAGATCAAAATTGCGGAGGGATACTGCGGATTCTCCATCTACAACATCGGCAATTAATACCAGCGATGAGTTTGTCGATATACTAGTATCGGTATCTGCAATGCTCAAGACTACCTCACGATTTTCACCAGTGGCGTTATCTTGAGCATCATTAACCGCTGTAATCTGGATACCAGTAAGACTGATTTGAACAACCCTTGCCTCGTTAGCAGCAGCGCCATTTTTATATATGTCCGATAGTGAGGCACCATCATTTACTACTACCACAGTTAATGTATTAAGCGCGACTAATTCTGTTCCGTTTGTATGTACTGTGAAGGCGCGTTCGTGCGATACATCGGTTATAACAATATTTCCTTTGTAGTAAACCATCCTGGTATTAACGGTATTAGCTACTGTTCTAGCAGTGCTGGTCTTGTTATACCAAGCCGTATATGCCGCAGAGGTACTGAAGAAATCAGGTATTTTTGTGTTAAGTGTACATCTAATTTTATACTGTTGTTGAGATGTCGGGCTGGCAGCAGTAATATCCATTGTACCGAAACGCGCACCAACAATGGTTAGAGCGACATCACTTACATCACTTATTTCCACATCTGCTCCATTCATTAATTCACGGGTAAAGTTGACAAATTCATATCCATTTAGGCCGTTACCTTCGCTATTTGTTGCTGCAAAACTCTGAAGAACATCATTCCCATCCTGATACTCAAGAACATTGGAAATTCTCAAATTCCCGTCAAGTGCTTGTGCATTTGTTTTTAATAGGGGTTGATTCTGCACAGCAGGAGTCATAATTTTCTTTACTGTGATTGTTGAGCTGGTAGTAAACGGGTCATTGTTACCGTTTCTATCGGGTTGTGTATAGGTGATTGTTAAGACCTCCTCGGTATATTTTGGTAAGTTAAAGATAAACGTTTGGGCAGCGGCGGAAGAGATGTTGACTGTCGTTTGGGCAACGCTGGCAGAGCCAATAGCCATGGTTGCGCTAGTATACTCTCCAGAAGAAATCACATGAGCTACAGTAAGTGTTTGGTCACCGTTAGTCAGGTTGACACTCACAGTAGAGCCACTAATAGTAGGGTTTTGCATATAAAATAAACTCTTCGCATTGCTCAAAGGAATTTCAACAATGGTATCGGCAGAGTTCACAGAATATTTACCAGCAATGGCATCAGCTAATGTCGATATTTTTGTTGCTGTGAATGTATAGGTAGATGTCACTAACGGGCTAGTTAATGCTAGTGCGTGTTTTGTGGAAAATTCAGTATGAGTGAAAGTGTCGGGGAAATCGGGACCACTTATCGCAGTATTCGTGCCATCATTTTCATCCTTTATATCATAGATGTATTCAACAGTATCATCCCATTCATTGTCTGCATCTTTACCATTATCCGTTAATTGCGCATAGAAGTTGGCGTCGCCATGGTTTTCATTGCCAAATACAGTGAACACAGAGGGGGCGGTAGGCTTTTTGAATTTGTTCAGTGTGACGGAACTAGCGACACTATCCCAGAACACAATACTTGATTGATTTATATCTCTGTGAGATGCTACTACTGTATAGAGGGCATCCTTTACGATATCAGCATATAACAGTGTATTCGTATTGCTGTTCGCTCCAACGTTAAGAGCAGTAGATAATGTAGTCGCTATATTACCATTTGTCGCACGCACAGACGCCAAATAATTTTGATTGACAATACTCTTAACAGTTGTATTGATTGTCATAGTCTGGTTACCATCGACTAAGTCTACACTTGGTGTTATCGATTCAACCACGGGGGCGCGCATTAAATATAATGCTTTATCATTTACATCGTGGTCATTACCTAATATTTTCACTCCAGGACTAATATTATTGCCACCATATGCATTCGCATATGCTGTCACGATGTCCGCTGGCAATGTATATGTACTGATAGAATAGAAGTAATAAGGCGTAGTGTTACTATCCTCGTTACTCCAATTGGCATCTGCAACAGCAACCGCACGATCGACGGCAAGTTCAGCTGACTCGGCGCCCACAGCATTAGCAGTAGCATCAGCATAATCAGTGGTATTTGTATTTACTTTGGATAATACAGCGGTTACAATTGATTCTTTCGCCCACTCATTATCAGTATCAATATTCTTATCAGTTAAGGTAAGTGTGAATTCTTCATCTTGATTTTTCTGATTACCTTGAACGGTTGTTGATGCGGCTGCGGTGGGTGTCTTAAATTTCTTCAGTGTAAAAGTGATGGTAGCGGATCTTTCGGTGGCCACAATACCAAGAGTATTACCAGCGGCCTTGGATATTACATCATTTATATCTGCTTGGGTAATAGTTGCTGTAAGATCTGCGTTATTATAGACGTTGTCGGCGGATCCAGCATCTCCAACATAATAAAACCTGTGGTATCTTTCGATATTATCACTAGTACTATCGAAGTCGGCGGGAACCGAGGCGTAGGTATGGTATTGTGTAGTTAGCTTCGTTAATTGTCCAGCGTCACGTTTTGTCACGCTACCATTAATAACCATCGTCTGGTTACCATTCCCTATATCGACTATTGGTGTAATGGTAACATTACTGGGCGCTACTGCAATATAAGCCTGTTGAGAGTCTGATAACTCTCCCTGTGTTGGTGCGACACCCGCACTTACTTCGGCTGTTATTAGGACTTGTGCTGTTAACGATAGGCCCGCCGTGGTTACATTCTTGGAGAGAGCGGTGGCCCAATTTCCAATTGGCACAGTGAAAGTTTCTGTGAAACCGGCTGTCTCAACTGCAGTATCCAGATTACCCTCGGTCAAGGCCAACTCTATCAAATAGTCGGCGGACGAGGTGGCATTTGATTTTTCTCCATCCATAGCCTCAGAAAAACCAATTCTAAGTGTTGCACACGCACTGCTACCGACAGCTGCCTTATAATTAGTTGCATTAATGTCTTGCCAATTAACAGTAACTGACACATTGGTATCATCTATATCACCAGCAGCATCCACTATTGTCTGTACACGCATTATTGTTGGTGTTGCAGGCGCATCTGTAGGAAACATTAGTCCTGTTTTAGGACCACTTGATGTGTTATTAAGTTTACCAATTACAGTTAATTCGTACTCCTTCGAGTTGGTAAGGCCCCCAACTCTTACTTGATAACTATTGCCTACTTTGGTCACGGTATGGCCATTAACATCAGCAACACCTACAACCACATCGGCGTATGTATTCTCCTCACCATCATGATACCATAGAGTAACTGTTTCGAGACTTACTGAAGCATTTAGATTTGCATATCTGTCAGTCAGAGTAGCATAAGTTACATTAAATTCTACACTATATTCAGTATTGGTTTCACTGCCAACGACTCTGCTTAAAGCAGATAGCTCCGGTGTTCCATAATATTTAATCTTATGGAACACATTGGATATAGTAAATGCATCCAGGCCGACAGCATTACCTTCACTGTTAACAAGTGCACCCTGGAGCTTATAAGCTCCCTCGTGGTTATCGCTGAATAAAGAGTCGATATCGTCAGAAGTCAACGCAAAAGTACCAGTGTTACTAGCCATAGCTACTGTTTTTGATATCATAATAGTACCATCACTACCTTTATGATCACTTTTATCACTACTTTTTAAGTTTAAAGTATACTCGCCATCAGTGGCGGCGGTGGTGAGGGTGTATTGCATTCCAGCAGCAACGTTTTGCTCGATTGTAAAACCAGACATTATAATATACTTAAATATTATTATTTCGAAGAATATTTTGTTCTAAATATTCTACAATAATATATTCACATTTGCATATAATTATCAGTCAATGAATCAATATATTCACTAATGTTATTCGTATATTTACAAAGAGAATCTGGCTATATTTTAACTGATCATGAATCAATTATCTAAATATGCATCAGTTAAACTACCATTATATCGACAGATATGTGGTTTACATATACGAGTAAAATTTGAAATCGAATTAAATGACATCGAATCGAATCTATATAAAAAATATACATTCACTATCAACTATATTACAGGCCAGTCTATTGTTGATTATATATGATATTTATTATGCTTAATAAATCATTCTTGTTTTCTTGTTTTCTTGTTTTCTTGTTTTCTTGTTTTCTTGTTTTCTTGTTTTCTTGTTTAATCATCATCACCATCGTCATCCTCATCATCCCAAAAGCCTTCTCCCTCTTCTTCATTTTGAAACCCAATTATACTTTTTACTAGCCCAAGACCAAAGAGCCTCAAGGTATTCTTTAAACTACTACCAGGTGTGTCGAACATTGTTATAGCTTCTACATGTTCTTGAATATTGAACATATCCATTTCCTCCTTTATCATATCTACTCCATCTTCTAAATTCAATGCTTTTGTCTTTGATGGTTTCTCATCTTCGATGTTTGTTCTACACATCGGACAAGTGTTGTTGTTCTTTAATGCTTTTACTAAACATGTTAGGCAGAAAGAATGCTCGCAATTCGTCTTTGCAAAGTTCTTACTTGCGTTCAGTTCGTCCATACATATCGCACATTCGCCACAATTATCCTTCTTTTCAGACGACTTTGTCATAGTCGCTGTCGCTGTCGCATTCGCTGTCGCAGTCGCTGTCGCATTCGCTGTCGCAGTCGCTGAAATAATATCCTTTGAAGTTTTCATTCTTAATAAGTTTTTGATATTTGTCTCCTGTTTACAAATTAACACTTCAATTTTTTATAGAGTTGATTTCTTTGTAAAAAATAGTATTTAGCTATAATATAATGAATAAATCCCTCTGCAAAGGTAAGCGCGTAGAAAAGCCCAATAAATGCAAGAAGGTGAGAGGATGTAAAGTTGCTACCGGCAAAAAAAGAACTTTCTGCAGAAAGAAAAAGAACATCTCTAAGAAGAATGCTTCTAGGAAAAATATGACTAGAAAATCTAGAAAGTAAATATCAACATATGAATGAAATAATGACACGATATACTAAATTACATTCAGGTAGGTAGTGGTAATCGTTACACCTACTAATTATGATGACATATTGTTGTTGTTGCTGTTTATTGTTGTTGCTGTTTATTGTTGTTGTTTTAGTATGGGGTGGATGTGATAATCGCTATATGATTGTATTATTTTATACTTGAATATTATATAGCGACTATAATGAATCTAGTTGTTAAATATACATTGGCTGCGCTCATCGGAATCGTTGTTGGATTTATTGGCGGAATACAAGGAATAGCTGGTGGGTTTTACATATCAATGCTCCTATTAGCAACTGGTATAGTAACTACCCAAAGAAAAGCGGCAGGTACTACTCTATTAGCTATTGTTTTTCCACTCTCTATTGGAGCCGTATACGAATATTATAAGACTGGCGACATTGACTATATTCCTGGACTCATTATTACCTTTTTCTACATCATTTTTGCTACTCTAGGAGGTAGATATAATGCTATGGTGGATGAAAAATGGATTCTGTTAAGTCTGGGATCTTTGTTATTATTAACATCGGGATACTTTTTCAATAAATATCGCAAACTCATTGATAAATAAATGATAAATAAAATAGGATCATGAATAGAGTCTCATATAGTATTGATTATTATATCATATAGTATTGATTATTATATCATATAGTATTGATTATTATATCATATAGTATTGATTATTCAGGGTCGGAGTCGGAGTCGGAGTCGGAGTCGGAGTCGGCGTCGGAGTCGGAGTCGGAGTC